>Ga0265293_10003303_pt1 | contig 30121 bp, 27 predicted proteins | sample Munlanlewell138R_FD_192505 | JGI IMG/M metagenome (GOLD analysis project Ga0265293, IMG submission 192505) | Leachate microbial communities from a municipal landfill in Southern Ontario, Canada - Leachate well 138R | ecosystem: Engineered > Solid waste > Landfill > Unclassified | place: Canada... | reverse complement strand
TTTCAATGATCTCAAACAATCTCAAAAGCTTCAACTCGAAGTCTCTCTAGGCCTTTTAAACAAGGTCTCTTTGTTTGTGGATGGGAATTATAGGGGGTTGTAGCTTAATCGCTTCTTAAAATAATATAGAGTTTAAAAGAAAGCTTCTAGGTGTTTATTTTCATTTGATTTTATGTTATTTTTTCTACTTTCCCTTACATATATAAAGGGTTTAAAAGTGCTGTTGCTATGTATTAACTCTTTATATATAAAATTCTTATCAAACTATATTATGAGGAAAAAATTATGGGACTATATGATCGCGATTACGCTAGAGGCAACTCTTTTTCTTACGAGAGTGCCTCTCGCAGTGATTCTCAAATCATCTCTTTTGTTAAAGAAACATATAAGTTATTTGCAGCATCTATGATGGCTGGTGCAGTTGGCGCTTATGTTGGTGTTCCACTAGCTGGAACTATTGCGGCTTGGTTTATACCTCTATTTATTTTAGAGATTGGACTTCTTATCGGGCTTCACTTTGTAAAGCATAAGCCAGGGATAAATCTTATGGTTATGTTTGCATTTGTATTTATGACAGGTCTTATGTTGGCACCCTTACTTTCACAGACACTTGGAATGAGCGGTGGTGGAACAATTATTGGCAATGCTTTTGCTATGACTGCTGTTGTTTTTGGAGCTATGAGTTTTTACGCTATTAAAACTACAAAAGATTTTACAAGTTACGGCAAGCCTTTAATGATTGCTCTTGTTGTTGTTATTGGGTTTTCTATCGTAAATTTATTTTTAGGTAGTCCAATGCTGAGTGTTATTATTTCTGGTGCTGTTGTATTTTTATTTAGCATCTTAGTTGTATATGACACTCAAAACATTATGAACGGTTCTTATGAAACACCTATTGATGGAGCTATTGCACTATACTTAGACTTTCTAAACATTTTTACTGCACTACTTCATCTTTTTGGTATCTTTGGTAGTGACGACTAAAGAACCTTTATCACCCGAACTTTATCGGGTGATTGATGCAAATCTTAACCGCCTCAAAGAGGGCATACGAGTTGTTGAAGATATTTTACGATATCGAGACAACAACAAAGAACTCTCCTTAAAACTAAAACAACTTCGACACAAATCAAAAATCGATGAAATAGATAAACTTCTACTTCATAGAGATAGCATCAAAGATGTACTTCGCCCAACTACTAATAGTGAACTAGATCGAGTAGATATAAAAAATATTATTATTGCAAACTTTAAAAGAGCAGAAGAATCTTGCAGAGTTTTAGAAGAGCTTTTTAAACTTTACGATACAAAGCAGAGTGAAAATTTCAAATATATAAGATATGAGCTTTATAACTTAGAAAAAGAGATAGTTCTTCAAGAGAAGTAGTTATGTATAAAGGAAGACTACCTCAAACTCCAGATAGTTTAGTGGATAATCTCGCATAAGTTTTTTTGTCTCTTTATAACTTAATACCTTTCTAGATCCACTAACACCACTTTTTTTTATATACCTAAACATATCTCTTGAGGATTCAAACTCTAACTTATACTGGATTACTTCCATCTCTGCATCTAAATGTTTTTTTTGAAGTGATTCTATCTCTTTTGCACTTCTTAGCAGTGGAGTTAAGTTTGCCGTTTTGTTTAGTGTTTTAAATGTGTTTGAGCTAAAGATGGCTAAAGAGAATCTTGCGTCAAGCTTTTTTATCTCATAAAAGATTCTCTCAAGATCTTCTGCCCACTGAAGAGCTGATGCTGAAAATATGTGCTCATACTTTTTCTCTAGAGTCTTTCTGAACAAACTTGCATCGTTAAAGTCTCCATATATACAGTGTATGTTTTCAGATTTTGGATGCAGTTCTAACATTCCTCTGGCAAAGTCCACACCCGTGAAACTATCATAGTCCCAATCTATCTTGCTACAAACTGCACCGCTTCCACAGCCTAGATCTAGGATCTTCCTAGGCTCATAGTCTAGCTTGTTAAAAAGTCTCTCTATAACTCTCTTTTGTATAATATTGTAAGAGCCATAATGTAGAGCATTTTTAGAAAACTCTGAGCTTATTTTCATCGTTTATTTGCTACTAAGGATATGATAAAAATAACAAGTATAGAGAGCACTATAGTAGCTCCTGATGGCAAAGACATATAAAAGGATAGAGTCATACCAGATGCAACGCTAAAGATGGCAAAAAATAGAGATATGAAGAGTGTTTTAGCGAAGCCTTGTCTGTATTGAAGCGCTGAGACTGTTGGGATAACCATCAACGCACCTATAAGAAGGCTTCCAACAACTCTAATAGAGAGCGCTATAATAATGGCTACAATAGTTACCAACAGAAAGCTTAAAAGTCTAACTCTAATTCCGCTTGTTTTTGCAACCTCTTCATCATAAGCTATAAAGTAAAACTCTTTTGCAAAAATGAGCAAAACGCTAAGACAAACTATGCCAAAGATAAAGATAGTTATTAGATCTGCATCACTAACTGCGAGTATAGATCCAAAGAGGTATGAGAATAGCGAGTTATTAAATGCACCACCTAAAGAGACAATGATAACGGCAATTGCTAAAGATCCAGATAAAAATATGGCAAGAACTGCATCAGAGTATAGTGAAAAACTATATCTAAGATACTCAATAAGCCACGCTGAGAGAATAGCGATGATAACTGCCATCCAAAGAGGGTTAAACCCTGCAACCAATCCAACAGCAACTCCTACTAAAGCAGAGTGTGCAAGAGTTTCACTTATCATTGAGTAACGTCTTAAAACTACAAAAGTTCCACTAATAGATGCGAGAGTGGCGATAATCATTCCAGCTAAAAAAGCTCTTTGCATAAATTCATATTCAAAAATCTCTAACATATTAGTGCTCGTGCTTATGGTTATGAATTAGGTGTGCATCTATACCGTAAAGATCACTCATATCTTCACAACTAAGAGCTTCTTTAGGGTTATTGCAGATTACTGCTTTTTGGTTTATGGTAAAGAGTCTTGCAATATCATCAGCTATAACACCGATGTCATGAGTGATAAAGACAATGGTGATCTTCTCTTTTTTATTTAACTCTCGTAAAAGTTCGTAAAATCTTTGTTGAGAAGAGACATCCACGCCAGTGTTTGGCTCATCTAGTATGAGTATTTCAGGTCTAGATGCCAAAGCCCTTGCACACATCACTCTCTGTCTTTGTCCACCTGATAGTGTGCCTATCATTTTGTCTTTTAGATGATAAACATCCATTTTTCTCATCGCATCTTCGACTCTTAGTTTATCTTCTTGGCTCTCTTTTGAGAAGAGTTTTCGCTTTGAAGTTCGACCCATCTTTACAACATCTTGTGTTGTAGCTGGAAAAGATGCATCTACATGACTTGCTCTTTGTGGAACATAGCCTATCTTGTGCCACTCTTTAAAGTCTTTTATCTTTTTACCAAATATCCGAACTTCACCCTTAGTCTCTTTTTCAAGTCCTAATAAAATTCTTATAAGAGTAGTTTTTCCGCCACCATTTGGTCCAATGATAGCGATATAGTCTTGAGCAAAAATCTCAAAAGACACATTTCTTAGTATCTCTTGATCATCTACAATAAAATATAGGTTTTTTACATCAAAGATTGGTAGTGAAAATTTCATTCGCACTCAAGAGCTTTAGTTATTTTTTCTAGATTTTCAAGCATAATGTCTTTGTAGCTTAACTTCTTCTGTGCCTCATCGGCTGTTATATTTCCTAATGGTTGAAGCACATCAACATTTACTTTTGCCTCAGCAGCAATACTTTTCATAGCTTTATCACTTACAAAACTCTCAAAAAAGACAACACTTAGATCATGCTCTTTTACATGTTCTATTAGTTTTAACATATTTTGCGCATCTGGTTGTGCATCTGGAGAGAGTCCGCTAAGAGCTTCGACTTTAAATCCATAATTTTGACTTAGATAAGAAAAAGCATTGTGATTTACTATGATGGTCTCTTTTTTACAAGATGTTAGTCTCTTTCTATACTCTGCATCTATCATCTCTAGTTCAGATATATAATTTTTTGCATTTCTTCTATATAGTTCTTCATTTTGGGTTGAGAGTTTTGAGATCTCATCAGTTATGATTTGTGTAGCACTTATCATATTTTGTATATCTAGCCAATAGTGTGGATCTACCTCTTCTTCATGACCTTCATGGTGATGGTGGTCGTGGTCTTCATGGTTGCAACTTCCATGCTCTGAGTTTAAAAGTTTTACATGTTTACTCATATCTATAACTTTGTTTTTAAACTCAAAAGAGTGTGTCCATGGCTCAAGTCCAGCCCCACTATAAACAACAATATCACTTTGCATGATCTTTGCCATTAACTTTGGAGTAGGCTCAAAACTATGTGCATCTACTCCAAAAGGTAAAATCATAACTAGATCTATAGTATCATTTGAAATATTTTTTGCTATATCATAGAGTGAAAATGTGCTTAATGCTACTGTTGGTTTTATTTGTTCTTTCTCCTGTGCTAACTTAGCATCTTGCTTTAAAACAAACATTTGTAGTAAAAAAACAGCAATTATTAGTAAAAAAACAACATTTCTAAAATCTCTCATTAATTCTCCGAACTTTTTTAAAATTATATCTAATTTTGTAATAATTATTTTTTTTGGATATAATTCGCCACTTTTAAAATAGCATGGAGAATAAATCACACTAGTGTGATGGGCTTCCTGCCGAAGGGAACCAAGCATTAGCGTAACTCAAGGAATTTACTTCCTTTAGTGTTGTGAATGAAAATCAAAGGTTTCCTTAAATTTTATGAAAAAAATTAAAGGAATTTATAAATGACAACTAGTTTTTTACTCATTGTTCAGATAATTTTAGTTGTAATACTAGTAATAGCTGTACTTCTTCAAAAAAGCTCAAGCATAGGGCTTGGTGCTTATAGTGGCTCAAATGATTCTGTTTTTGGTGCTAAAGGACCAAACTCTTTTTTAGCTAAAACTACTTTTCTTATAGGCTTTTTGTTTGTATCAAACACTATAGCTTTGGGTTACTTGTACTCTACTTCTGCGCAAAGCTCAGTAGTTGACAATATGGTAGAATCTACTCATGTAGAAGCTCCAACGACACCTCTTCAAGCTCCTAAAAGTGATGCTTCACCAGAAGCTCCAGCTGCAGAATAGTTGCATTTTTGCAACTGTTTTTGCTCCAATATTCATTCTAAATTATCCCCAAACATCTCCTCTTTAGTATCAAATAAAGATATTTTGCTACAATATCACAACTATTTTTCAAAATATTTAAGGAAATCTAATGTTAAATGAAATCTACAACTCGTGCGAAGCAAATATGAAATCTGGTATAGAACATATGCTAAGAGATTTTAAAACACTAAGAACAGGAAAAGTTACAACTTCTGTTTTAGACAATGTAAAAATCGACTACTATGGAACTCTAACTCCTCTTGATCAAGTAGGCTCAGTTATAGCTGCCGATGCAACAACTATAATTGTAAATCCTTGGGAAAAACAGCTACTAAGCAGTATTGAGAGTGCGATCTCTGCTGCAAATGTTGGAGCAACTCCTAACAACGATGGCGAGCAAATTAAACTATTTTTTCCTGCCATGACGGTTGAACAAAGACAAGAGTCTGTAAAGAAAATGAAAGGTATGGGAGAAAATGCAAAAGTTTCTATCAGAAATGATAGAAAACACGCAAATGATCAGATCAAAAAACTTGAAAAAGATAAAGAAACAACACAGGATGAGTCAAAGTCTGCTCAAGACAACATTCAAAAAATCACTGATAAATATATAGCAAGTATCGATAACATAGTAAAAGACAAAGAAGCTGAAATACTAAAGGTTTAAAAAAGATGGATATAAAACAAATATATATGGATGCAGATGCTCTTTTGGAGGGTCATTTTAAACTAAGCAGTGGCAATCACTCACAATTTTACCTACAATCTGCAAAGGTTTTAGAAGATCCAAAGACAGCTAAACTTTTAGCTGATGCACTAGCAAAGCAAATCAAAGAGAGTGGACTTAAGATCGACACTGTTTGTGCACCTGCACTTGGTGGGCTTATAGCTGGTTTTGCGCTTGCAACCGCACTTGATGTTCGTTTTATATTTGCTGAGAGAGTTGATGGAGTTATGTCTATGCGTAGAGGCTTTGAAGTAAGCCGTGGCGAGAGAGTTCTTATGTGCGAAGATATCATCACAACTGGTGGATCTGCGATGGAAGCTGCACGAGTAGTAGAGAACTTTGGTGGTAAGATAGTTGGAGTTGCAGCTCTTGCAAATCGTGGTTTTTGCAGACGCGAAAACAGCACACTAGAGTCAAAATCAAACTGTAAACTTCCGCAAGATATTCCTTTCTTTGCCCTAGAAGATTTTACATTTGTTATGTATGAGCCAAGTGAGTGTCCACTTTGTAAAGATGGCTCAATTGCCATAAAACCTGGAAGTCGTGGAAATTAAAAACCAAAGGTTAAAAAGGCATGGAAACACTCGATATCTATCTTCTTGTCATTGCTTTTTTAACCCTTTTGAGCGTACTTGCGAGTAAACTCTCAAATACTTTTGGGGTTCCCGCTCTCTTTATATTTTTAGGCTTAGGAATGCTTGCTGGCTCAGATGGCTTGTTAGGAATTCACTTTGATGATGTAGAAATCGCACGAAATGTAGGAACAGTTGCTCTGATTTTTATTCTTTTTGGTGGAGGTCTTGATACTGCTTTTAGAGCTATTAAACCCGTCTTAAAAGAAGGGATTTTACTAGCAACCTTAGGTGTAGTGCTAACAGCACTAGTAGTAGCCATCGGCATTTACTTTCTTTTTGACTTTAGCTTTTTAGAGTCTTTGCTAATAGGCGCTATTATCTCTTCAACTGATGCTGCCGCTGTCTTTGCAATCCTGCGAGCAAAAGGAATTCACTTAAGGAAAAAGTTAGCTCCGCTCTTAGAACTTGAATCTGGAAGTAATGATCCAATGGCTATTTTTCTAACTATTGCTATCTTGCAAATGATTATTTTGCCACAACTTCCTTCTGTAGGTGAGTGGATCTTAGAGTTTTTCTTACAGTTTATTATCGGGGGAGTCTTAGGGTATATCTTTGGGATCACACTTCCTATGATTTTAAATAGAGTTCATTTGAGTTTTTACGGGCTCTATCCAGTCCTTACTATTGGATGGGTTTTGTTATTGTTCTCAAGTACTTCTATGTTAGATGGAAATGGATTTTTAGCGGTTTATATAGCAGGAATAGCAGCCAATACCAAAGAGTTTGTTCACAAAAAAAATCTTGTAGGTTTTCATGATGGTGTCTCATGGATGATGCAAATTGCTGTCTTTTTAGTCTTAGGCTTATTAGTTTTTCCATCAGAACTACCAAATGTTGCACTATCTTCTTTAGCTATTGCTTTTTGGTTGATGTTTGTTGCTCGTCCTTTGGGAGTCTTTTTGAGTATGCACTTTAGCACATTTCCTTTTAGGGAGAAGTTGTTTATCTCGTGGGTTGGGCTTAGAGGGTCGGTTCCAATTATTTTAGCAACATACCCATTTATAGAAAATTTTGAACACTCTGCCTTGATCTTTAATATGGTTTTTTTCATTGTTCTTGCATCTATTTTAATTCAAGGTACATCTCTGCCATTTGTTGCAAGATGGCTAAAAGTTGAAGTGACTAAAGATGACAAAGACAAAAAAATATCATTTTCTCCACTTTTTTACAAGTCATTAAAACAGTTTTATATCCAAAAAAGTTCTCCTGTCATAAACAAAAGTATTGTGGAACTTGATCTACCGCTAGATTTTTTAATTCTTCTAATTAACCGCAATGGTAGATATTTCAAGCCTACTGGATCTACACTACTTGAAGAAAACGATATGCTACTCATTCAGTGTGGAACAAAAAAACAGTATAAAAAAGGCTTAGAGCGCTTTACATAAAATAGTTGTGGCTCAACGACATCTCTATATATTTCTTAATTTGCAGCTCATCATCTTCTCAACAAGAACCTTGCCAACCTCACGCTTAGAATCTACCATAACCGTAATATCAAGATCTTGTAGTGCTTTTATCTCTTCAAGCGATGCTACTTTTACTATAAGGTTTATGTCCTTTGTATGTTTGAGTACTGCTTCACAAATAGCACGTTTTTTATCAATGTTGTCAAGTGTTACGATCACCGCTACTGAACTCTCAGCATTTAGTGCTTCAAGCATTGAGAGTTTTGACATATCCCCTAAATAAGCCTCTTTACCCGCTTTTATAGCTTCTTGAACATGTTTTGGAGAGTTGTCTATTACAACATGAGGTGCATCTACAGCTTCAAGCTCTTTAGCAACAAACTTACCTATAATACTGTAACCACAAACGATGACATGATCTTTTCTTCTAGCAAACTCTTTAGTATCTATCGCTAAATATTCCTCACGAGTAAAATAGTCAATTGCTCCACTAATTCTAGAGATAAAAAATGGCGTTATCATCATAGAAAAGATTACAACAAGAACAAAAAGAGCCTCTAGATCTTTTTCTAATAGCCCGCCGTTAGACGCGACTGCAAAGATTACAAAAGAAAACTCTCCAACTTGAGAAAGGGCAAGAGAAGTCTTTAGTGAAGTGGCATGTTCACTTGTTATACGAAGCAGTATATACATAATAAGTGTTTTTATAATTAAAACAAGAACAAAGATGCCAACTGTAAGCCAAAAATGGTTTATGAAGTACATCAGATCTATCTTCATTCCAACGATGATAAAAAATGTTCCAAGCAAGATATCTTTAAATGGCGCTATATCAAACTCCACTTTGTGATGGTACTTTGTCTCAGCTATTATCATCCCAGCCACAAAAGCACCAAGTGAGTAAGTAAAGCCAAAAAAAGATGCCAAAAGTGAGGCACTTATAACTATAAAAAGTACAGATCCCATAAAAAGCTCTTCTACTTCACTTGATGTTGAGAAGTGTAAAAGCCATGTCATAAGTCTTTTACCAACTACAAAAAGAAGTCCTACAACTATGATGGCACTTATGGCAGTATCTCTTAATATAACTGCAATTGAGCTATCACCACTACTTGTTAAAAAACTTAAAAGTATTAGTATTGGGATAACTGCAATATCTTGAAATATAAGTATCCCCGTAGCTCTTTGTCCATAGGGCGTATATATCTCTTTTGAAGCCTTTAAGTAGCTTAAAACTACAGCAGTAGAAGAGAGTGCAAATGCTAAAGATAAGATAACAGCAGAGATAGTCTCCATACTAAAAACAAAGTGTGCAATGGCAAAAACAACCGCTGCTGTTAGTCCAACTTGTAAGAAACCATTTAAAAATATCTCTTTTTTCATGGAGTTCATTTTGTTTAAAGAGATCTCAAGCCCTATAGTAAACATCAAAAAAACTATACCAAACTCACCGATATGTTCTAGTGTGCTCGACTCTTTTAAATATTGCAGATCAAAAGCATATACAAGAACAGTTCCTGTTAGTATGTAACCAATGATCTGTGAGACTCCTAGGCGTTTTAAAAGTAAGTTAAAAACTGTAGAAATACCTAGAGCCATAACAATATATAAAAGTGTTGCGTCCATCAAAAGCCTTGCGTTAATTTTTGCAATTATATAATATCTTTTTTAAAAAGAGCTATAGAGATTTTAAGAGACTCTGTAATATAATCCGCGATTAATTATATTTAAAAATAGTCACTATACATCTCGCTTACGTGAGTAGATGCTATCTCAGTGACAGGCAAAATCAAAAACTATAAATTAGGAAAAAGCATGACAAAGTATATTTTTGTAACTGGTGGAGTTTTAAGTTCTCTTGGAAAAGGGATAACAGCAGCAAGTGTCGGAACACTGCTTAAACACTCTGGTAAAAAAGTCGGCATGCTAAAAATTGACCCTTATATAAATGTAGATCCAGGGACTATGAGTCCACTAGAACATGGTGAAGTTTTTGTCACAAAAGATGGGGCTGAAACAGATCTAGACATAGGAAACTATGAGAGATTTCTTGACACTTCATACTTAAAGTCTAGTAACTTTACTACAGGTCAAGTCTACTCAAGTGTTATAGAGCGTGAGCGAGCTGGTGGTTACCTAGGGCAGACTATTCAAGTTATTCCTCACATTGTAGGCGAAATCGTAAACCGCATAAAACTAGCTGGTGAAGGCCATGAGATCTTAGTTGTTGAGCTTGGCGGAACTGTTGGAGATATAGAAGGTCTTCCTTTTATGGAAGCTATTAGGCAGATGAAGCATGATGAAGAAGTTGTTGGTACTTTTTTTATCCATGTAACTCTTATACCTTATATAAAAGCAGCTGGAGAGATGAAATCGAAGCCTACTCAGCACTCAGTTCAAGAGCTTCGTCGTATTGGGATTACTCCGCAGATGATTATTGCAAGAAGTGAATTTCCTCTGCCAAAAACTTTTAAGAAAAAGCTAGCAATGAGCTGTGATGTCTCTCAAGATAGTGTCATTGAAGCACTTGATGCTGCTACTATTTATGATATTCCTGTTACTTTTTTAAGACAAAATATTTTAAAACCTATAGCAAAAGAGCTAGATCTAGGGGAACTTGATCCTGATATGGAAGAGTGGGACTCTCTAGTTAAAAAGATAGTTCAGCCCAAAAACCGTGTAGTTGTAGGTTTTGTTGGAAAGTATTTAGAGTTAAAAGAGGCTTACAAATCACTAACAGAATCACTTATCCATTCAGGCGCTCATCTTGATACTAGAGTAGATATAACTTGGGTAGATTCTGAAGAAGTTGAGGAGCGAGGAGCTGAAGTACTACTTGGTGATTGTGACTCCATCTTAGTAGCTGGCGGTTTTGGAAATCGTGGAGTTGAGGGTAAGATAAAAGCCATAGAGTACGCGAGAGTTAACAAGATCCCTTATCTTGGGATCTGTCTTGGTATGCAGCTCACTTTAGTTGAGTACGCTAGAAATGTTTTAGGTTTAGAGGGTGCAAACTCTGTTGAGTTCGATGAAGAAACTCCTCATCCTATGGTCTATCTTATAGACAACTTTTTAGATCAAAATGGAGATTCGCAGATAAGAACTCACAAATCTCCAATGGGTGGAACACTTAGACTTGGAGAGTATCCATGCGACACAAAAGAGGGTTCTATAATCAGAGAAGCTTACAATGGTGAAAAAACAATATATGAAAGACATCGTCATCGTTATGAAGCCAATCCTGCATATAGAGATCAACTTGAAGCTGCTGGAATGATTGTAACGGGCGAATATGATGGACTTATAGAGAGTGTTGAGATAGAAGGGCATCCTTGGTTTTTAGGTGTTCAGTTTCATCCAGAGTTTACCTCAAGACTTCAAACTCCAAACCCTTCTATCCTCGCTTTTGTTAAAGCATCTCTTGGTGCTCTTGAGTAGTTGAAGATACTAAACAAACAAGCACTCTTTGAGCTACTCTCTTGTCGCTTTGAGAGTGGAGATAAAAAACTCAAAGAGATCCCAGATCCAGCCCTCTTAAAAGATGCAACTACTTCAGCAAAAAGAATTGCAGATGCCATAAGATCTAGACAAAAGATCACTCTTGTCGGAGATTATGATGTAGATGGGATAAGTTCTAGTGCTATTATGGTGGAGTTTTTTAAGCAGATCCCATATCCACTAGATGCCATCATCCCAAACCGCTTTAGAGATGGATATGGGGTTAGTCCTAACGTTTTAGAGAGAGTAGATGCAGATCTCATCATAACTGTAGACAATGGCATAACAGCTATAGAAGCCGCTCGTATCTGCAAAGAAAGAGGCATAGATCTCATCATAACAGATCATCATACACCAAGTGCAGATCTACCAGATGCTTACACTATAGTAGATCCAAAGCTTGATGATTGTAACTATCCTTTTAAAGAGATCTGTGGTGCTCAAGTAGCATGGTTGCTTCTGGCTTTAGTTAAAAGGGAGCTAGATCTTAAGATAGATATGAGAGAGTTTTTAGACATTTTAGCCATCGCTATCATTGCAGACATTATGCCACTCATCGACATAAACAGAACCCTTGTAAGAGAGGGCTTAAAAGTTTTAAAGAGATCTCAAAGACCAGCTTCCATCATCATAAGAGACTTTTTAAACAAGTCTAGCATCTCTTCAGAAGATATAGCTTTTCAAATAGCTCCTCGTATAAACTCCGCAGGAAGACTCGAAGATGCTTCCATCGCACTAGAGTTTTTCACAGCCCCAACTCTACAAAAGGCATATGAGCAGTTTGAGAAGCTCACACTTTTAAATGAACTTAGAAAAGAGACTGAACAAGAAGCTACGAGTGAGGCTATACTTGAAGTAAATGAAGATGATAGCATCATAGTCGTAGCAAGCGAGAACTGGCATGAGGGAGTTGTTGGTATCGTGGCTTCTAGACTTGTAGATAAGTTTGCAAAACCTGCCATAGTTTTAAACATAAAAGATGGCATAGCAAAGGGAAGTGCTAGAAGCATAGGCGAGGTTAGTATTTATGCGCTTATAAAAGCCAATGAACACTTGTTAACTAAGTTTGGTGGGCACAAGATGGCTGCTGGTTTAGGGCTGATGGAGCAAGATATTGAGAGTTTTAGAGTAGCCATCAACAAGAGTGCATCCTCAATTCCTGCAGATGCTTTTATAGCAAAAGATGAAGTTTTAGGCATCTTAGATGCTGAAGATATTGACTATGAACTACTAGATCTATTAGAGAGTTTTGAGCCTTTTGGAGAAGCAAACAATCGTCCTAGTTTTTTACTTCAAGATGCAGAAGTTGTAGATATAAAACTTATGGGAAGTGACAATTCACACTCTAGAATAACTCTTAGACAATATCCACACCATACAAAGACCATAGAGATCATAGCTTTTAGAACTATTTTTCATATGCCAAAAAACAGAAAACTCACATGTAGTTATAGAGTTAGTAAAAATGAGTTCAACAACAGAGTCTCCACACAACTTCTTCTAAATAAGCTATACTAACTCAAACTATTTTCTAGGCTTGGTATGCAAGATATATCCCTTGAGACTTTTCTTTTTGCCTTTATGCTTACTTTTTTGGCAGGGACCTCTACTTCAATAGGTGCCGTTTTAGCATTTTTCTCAAAAAGAAATAACTACACTATTTTATCCATCGGCATGGGTTTTTCTGCAGGTGTGATGATCTATGTCTCCTTTATGGAGATCTTAGTCAAATCAAAAGAGTCCTTTTCACAGATCTACTCAAGCCAAATCATCGGTGAATCTTTAACTATCCTATATTTTTTTGCAGGAATTTTGTTAACTGCGTTCATAGATAAGATAATTCCCGAAGATGTAAATCCGCATGAAACCAAAAGCAATAGTGAACTACTAGAGTTAAAACCAGATACAAAAGCTTCTCTTATAAGAAATTCTTCACTCAAACGAACTGGTGTTTTTACCGCTCTTGCCATTGCCATACATAACTTTCCTGAAGGTTTTGCGACTTTCGTATCTGCCCTAGAAAATCCAAGTGTCGGCATATCTATCGCTTTTGCAATCGCTATTCATAACATCCCAGAAGGAATGGCAGTATCTCTACCTATCTATCACGCTACAGGAAATAAAAAAAGTGCATTTTGGTATGCAACTCTTTCAGGGTTAGCAGAGCCTGTTGGAGCGCTTGTGGGATTTTTCCTTATTTTCCCCTTTATGGGAGATGCAACACTTGGCATTACCTTTGCAATTGTTGCGGGGATCATGGTCTATATATCATTTGATGAACTTCTTCCAGCGGCAAGAGTTTACGGTAACGCCCACACAACCATAGTCGGTATCACTCTTGGTATGTTTGTTATGGCAATAAGTCTTATCGCATTTCAAATATTCTAAGAATAAGTTATAATTATAATTCAAACAAATCTTTAAAATTATCTAAAGTTATCTATGTTAAACTTCACAAATTTAACGTAGGAATAATAATGAAAAAAGTTCTATCAATTGCAACAGTTGCTCTTTTAAGTAGTTCACTTCTAGCAAGTCCGGATGTTCAAACTCAGATAGATGAGTTAACAAAGGAGCTTCAAGATCTTAAAAAAGATCACACAAGAACAAGAGACTCACTAAGTGAAGTTAAGTCACAAAGTGCTAATGACAACATCAAATTTGGCATAGATTTTAGAAATGCTGTAGATGTTTTAGAGTATAAAAACAACGATACTGGAGAGAAATTTAGAAACCACTCTCTACTATCAAGCAGGCTATTTCTTACAATGAAAGCATCACCGATGGATGGTCTCGCTTTTTTTGGTAACTTTGGAGTCTATTCAACATGGGGCGCAGATCTCTACCATAACGAAGGTCCGTTAAAAGATTGGTCAGCTTCATCTAAAGCATCTGATAGTGTTATGAGGATAAAAGAGGCTTACTTTGTGTATAAAAACAAAGTGGGTTCACAGCCATATACTTTTAGTATTGGTAGAAGACCAGCTACAAATGGTTTTTTAGCAAATTTTAGAGAAAATGAACCTAAAGCTGGCTCGCCTCTAGCTCATATCACAAACATGGAAGTAAATGGAGTTATGTTAAAGCTAGGTTGGGACCGCTTTATTACAGGCGCATACTCTAAACTTGTATATGGTAGAGCACATACGGGAGAAGGTCATGGTGTATATGGAGAAGACTCAGCAGCGAGGTTTCCATATGCTACTACAAATGATAAAGAAGATGAAAATGTTGACTTCTTTGTGTTCCTAGGTGATGCATATAACAATGGTCAATATCAAGTGATGTACCAATGGGCACATATTTTTGATACTAAAGGTGAAAATCCAAATCTTATTCCAGATCCAGTTGCTAACCCTGGAGTAACTCTTAAAAAAGGCTCAGCAGGCTATGCAGATCTCTTCTCTTTAGGCTTAAAAGTTGATGGTGTAGGTGATGAGATAAGCGACTTCTTAGATAGTACTACTCTTTTTGCTTCTGTTGCTTACACTAACTACAATGCAAAGAGTGGTCATAAAATAATGGGTTCAAGTGGTTCTACAGATGGTCAATCTTTTTGGGTTGGTGCAGTTATTCCAGATATGATCACAGAGTCTGGAAAGTTTGGTTTTGAGTACAATCAAGGCTCAAAATACTGGACACCAATGACATGGGCCGAAGATACTGCTATGGGATCTAAGGTAGCGGTTCGTGGATCTGCATATGAAGCCTACTGGAATTTCGATCTTTTTGGAGTAAAGTATCTTCCATCTCAGATCAGATATACATATGCACAACATGACTACACTCCAAACATAAACTGTGCAGGTTGGGTTGAACCTAAAAAAGTTGATATAACTTCTTCAGATATAAGATTTGCTGTTTCTTACAGATACTAGATCTTTATAGCTTATGTTTTTAAACATAAGCTATAGTTTTATTCTATATAAACAACATCTTAAGGCTTAGTGTTAAAATAGCCAATTTGCATACCATAAAGCTATCAAATTATAAGTAAAAATAATACTTGGTTATGCTATTAATAAGCTCTGATTAACTCTCACTACATAAGAATAGTTAATATCACACAAATATCACACAATAAGTTACAAATTTGTAACTTTTTACATATTTTTTCCCATTTCCTAGTTATTTTCACACCAAACCTGATAGAATTTAGAGAATTTAAAACACAAGGGGATTTTATGAAAAAAATCATCGCACTTTCAACGGTTGCTTTTTTAAGTACAGCTCTTTATGCAGATGCAGCAATGCAAAAGCAGATAGACGAACTAACTCAAAAGCTTGAGAAGATAGAAAAGACACAAGATAGAAACATAAAGAAGATTGGTGAGGTTAACTCACTAGCTGCTAAAGACAATATCAAGTTTGATGTTGATTTTAGAACTTCTTATGATAACTTACAGTACAAAACTGCAAGTGGAAAAAAGTATAAAAATGATGGTCTTTATTCAAATCGTTTATGGTTAGGTATGGGTTATGCTCCTACTGATACTATGGTTTTTAAAGGTCAACTAGCTTACCATAAAGCTTTTGGTGCATCTGCGAATGGCTCATCTGGCATGCCTCAAAGAGGAATGGGCTTTGATACTTTTGACTGGATCTCAAGTGAAGCTCTAAATGATGATAAGCTAAGAGTTAGAGAAGTTTATTGGTTATGGACTCCAACTCTTGGTAACTTTCCTATGACTGTAAGTGTTGGTCGTCGTCCTTCTACTAATGGCTACCTTGTAAACTTAAGAGATGATGATCAATCAAAATCTCCTATGGGTCATGTTATCAACATGGAGTTTGATGGAGCATCTGCTGGTGTTTCACTAGATAAGTTTGTAACTGGTATGAACTTTAAACTTTGTCTTGGTCGTGGTCTAACAAATGCTAAGTCATGGGCAAATAGTGCCGATACAGCAACAGGACCTTCTGGAATGGGTCCAACTTCTCCAAACTATATCAAAGAAGATGGTGCTCTTGATACTATTGATTTAGCAGGTTTTATCTTCGTTCCTTATGATGATGGTCAATATGCAGTATCTACTACGTGGTACAGAGGATTTAATGTTCCTGGCTTAGCTTTTGATAGCTGGGCTAATCCTATGACTCCTCAACAAGCCCCAATAATGGCATTAAAAACTGTTGGAGATATGGATGGTATGGCTATCTCTGCTAAGGTAGAGGGTATTGGTAATGAGATCAATGATTTTCTAGATGGGACTACACTTTTTGCATCTTTTGGAGCATCAATAACTCGTCCAGATAATAAAGCTCAACATATTACGAACCCAACGACAGGTGCAACTGATACATTTGCTTCAATGCTTGGTAGTACTTCTGATAAAACAGGTACTTCTGTTTGGCTTGGTGCTCAGATGCCAAACTTAACTGGTGGTAAATTTGGACTAGAGTATAACCATGGTTCTAAGTACTGGAGACCATTTACTTATGGTGAAGATACTTTCATTGGTTCTAAGTTAGCTGCTCGTGGTGATGCTTATGAAGCTTACTGGACTCAACCACTTATAGATGATGTATTTTCTATGCAAGTTAGATATACATATATAAAGTATGAGTATACAGGTTCAGATGGTTTCTTTGGAGATGGCGGAACACCTATGACTATGGCAGAAGCTAAAGCTCAAGGTATGGATCCAGTTGAAAAAGCACAAGATATTCGTGTATATTTCAGATATAGATATTAAAAAATGTTAAGAAGCTAGCTTTCTAGCTTCTTATCTCCACTCATAGCAACTTCATAAAAACTTATATCTATTATAATTATAGCCTCTCTAAAGCCCTATATGGCATGATCTTGTCACTTTTGTTTGGCTCCTCTCTAGCTCTCTTTTGAAACAATCTTTACGCTAAAAGTAAACACACTATCACACAATTATGATATATCACACTAAAGTTACAAACTTAAAGCTTATTTAAAAAATAATTAAGCCTCAAACTTGTACAATCTTCGTATTATCAAAACATAGGGGAAGTAGTATGAAAAAAAACGAAATCTTAGAAGAAATTCTAAATGAAGTAGAAAAGCATCCAGAGATCATGTCTCGTCGTGAAGCTTTAAAGTATTTAAGTGTGTCTCCAATGGCTGCATCTATCTTAGCCGGTGCTACTATTGGTGCCTCATCAGTAAGCGCATCAAGTGCAAAAGGCAAGATTGTTATCGTTGGTGGTGGGCTAGCAGGGATGAGTACAGCTGCAAGACTTAACAACACTCTATCAAACGCTGACATTACTGTTATAGAGCCAGATCCAACTTCTGTATCTTACCAACCAGGTCAAACACTTGTAGGTGCTGGACTATGGGATGCTGCTGACATCACTTACAACAGAGACGACTTTTTACCAAGTGGAGTTAAATTAATTAAAGGAAGCGTAACTGCATTTAATCCTGATAGTAATTCTGTAACTGTTGATGGTTCCCAAGAAGTTACTTATGATCACATGATTATAGCTACTGGTCTTATGCTTAACTACGCAGCTATTAAAGGTCTTGACGGTGTTATCACTTCATCAGGAACAGACAACGCTTCTGTTAAAAAAACAGTTGGTAAAGATGGTGTTCATTCTATCTACTTTAGAGATGGTTCAACTGCAACATGGGAAGGTATTCAAGAGTTAGTAGCTAAAGCAAAAGCTCACAAAGGTCCAGAAAAATTACAAGCAGTATTTACACACCCAAATACTCCAATCAAATGTGGTGGTGCACCTAAAAAAATCATGTATCTAGTAAATTCTCGCCTTGAAGAAGCTGGCGTGAGAGATAAAGTTGAGCTTACACTCTATCCAAATGGTGGAAAAATGTTTGGTGTTCCTGAGTATCATGAGGCTATTTTACAACAGTACAAAGACAGAGGATTTAAGTGGCACTACGCTCATAATCTTGTAGAAATTGACACAAAAGGCAAAGTAGCTACTTTTAACCATCACTGGACAGAAAAAGGTGCATGGGATGAAGATCTAGAAGAGTATGGTGTAGAACTTAAGAGTGAGCTAGTTGAAGTTCCTTATGATTTCATCCACATTACTCCTCCAATGAAAGCTCCGGATGTTGTTGCTAACTCTGATGTTGGTTCTGACAAAGGATGGGTTCCTGTAACTAAAGAGACTATGAGACATGTTAAGTATGAAAATGTATGGTGTCTAGGTGATGTTGCCGCTGTTCCGATGGGTAAAACAGGTGGATCTGTTCGTAAGCAGTACAAAGTAGTTGTTGACAACCTAGTAGCATCAATGGAAGGTAAATCATTACCAAGTAAATACGGCGGATATACAGTTTGTCCTCTTATTACAAGTATAGGCACAGTTATGCTTGCAGAGTTTGACTGGAGTAAAAAACCAACTCCATCATTCCCACTTGATCCAACTAAAGAGAGATGGATATGGTGGTTATTAAAGGTTTATGCACTTAAGCCAATGACTATCCATGGTATGCTTAGCGGTAGAGCTTAACAAAAAAATATATTGAATATTAGGAGAATAAAATGATAAAACAAATAAGCACAATAGCACTTGTAGCGATAGCAGCTATAGCATTTACTGGTTGTAGTGGTGAGAAAAAAGCTACTGAAGTTAAAACATATAAATACAGCACTACAGAAGTTTATGAAAAATCATGTAGCAAGTGTCACGGTCTGAATGGTGAAGGTAATGTTGAAAAGAAAACACCTGCACTTAACGATAGAACAGCGGGCGAAATGGCTCAAGATCTATTTGATGTAAAAAATGGTGGAACGAACCAATCTTCTGGTACAGATCACGAAATCATGGAACACAACATGCAAAAACTTGTTGATAAAGGCTTCGATTACGATATTAACTCTATGGCTGAGTATATGTCTAAACTAAGCAAAAAATAGTTAGAAGAGAGTTATTCTCTAGCTATCAAACCTAAAGACCAATTAACTGTCTTTTTTTATTTTTAAAGGTTTAATGTGATACAATCGTGCGCATTAAGCCTTTAGGATAAATAATTGAACAAAAGAAAAAACCAAGTTTTTGTTTGGCCAATCTACACTAGAGTTATACACTGGCTTATAGCTTCCACATTTACTCTATCTTTTATCTTTTCACTTAAAAAAAATCTACTAAATCTTCATGTTGCTGTTGGTATTATATTTGGTCTAATGCTTGTGTATAGAATTATTTGGGGTTTCGTAGGCCCTAGATATGCCACATTTAACACTTTTGAACTTTCACTTGCAAAACTAAAATTTTATTTTATAGAAAAAGTACAAAATAGATGGAGAGAGATCCCCGCTGGTCATAATCCTGCATCAAGTTGGTTTACACTAATAGTTCTAAGTTTAGGCTCAATCATCTCTATTACAGGTCTTTTACTCTATGGTATACAAGAAGGTAAGGGCTATCTTGGCTTTTTAAACTGCCATTACTACATGTACATGGACATACTATTTGATATTCATATGTATCTCTCTTACACTCTATTGGTTTGGGTTATTATTCATATTTCAGGTGTCTTGGTAGAACAGTTTTATCATAAAACTGGAATGCTCTTTGCCATGATAACAGGCTATAAAAAGACAAAAGGGATAGACTCTAAGCCTGGAAAATATAAAAGTAGCCTAACATATGTTTTTCTTCTTATCTCTGCAATGGTATTTTATGTTTCAATTGATGGTAGAAATAATCCTTTTGTAGTTAGCATATATGACCAAATAAATTATGAACAAGAAAATCCAGCATATGCTCACAAGTGCGGAACATGCCATAAACTCTATCCCCCTTTTATGCTACCAGCTTCATCATGGGAGAGAATCCAAGATGACATAAGCAACCACTTTGGCGAAGAGATCTCACCAGATCATAAAAAAGAGGATAATAGAATCTCTCTAAATGAACAAAGAACTATCTTTGCTTATCTAAAGGAAAATAGTGCAGATCATAGTACAAGAAAGATATCTGTTAGGGTTATGAAATCTTTAGATGGAGCTCGGGGTAGAAAGTCTATAACAAAAATACAGTATTGGAAAGATGCACATGCGAACGTTCCGCCACATATTTTTAGATCAAAAGAAGTGAAAAGAAAAGCAAACTGTTTTGCATGTCATAAAAATTTTGACAAAGGTATGCTTGAAAATATAGATATTATTTATTATAAATAGGAGTAAACATAACAATTATTTATTAAAAATATAAATATATATAAAGTATATGTAAGATAAATTTAAGTACAATTTTCCAATCTATACTAGTTAGTTAAATTAAGATTTAATTTAACTCTATTATTAATAGTTTTATAAAAAATACTATGGGAGGATAATGCCAATGAAAGTGGAAATTTCAAGAAGAAAATTTCTTCAAGGAAGTGTAGTTATGAGTGTTGTCGGTGCGACAGCAATTAGCGCTACAAGTCTACTGTCCAAGGGTTCAAAGCCTGAAAGAGTCTCATTTAAAAATACAAAAACACAAAATGGTGATGCACATGAAATCGCAACACTATGTGAGATGTGCGTTAACAAATGTGCAGCATTAGCGAGAGTTGAAAATGGTGTCATCACAAAACTAAATCCAAATCCAATGTTTCCAAAATCAAAAAATATGTTGTGTGCTAGAGGTAATGCTGGTATTCAATCAGTTTATGATCCAGATAGACTAAAATATCCAATGATTAGGATTGGTGAGAAGGGTGAGGGTAAGTTTAAGAGAGTAACTTGGGATGAAGCTTATGAAGCTATTCTTCATGGTACAGATAAGTTTCCTGGTCTTGAAAAAATTCTTGATGAAGAGGAAGATAATCGTTCTTCACTGCTTTTTTGTGCGGGTGAAGGTATGGCTGAACATACATTTAAACAGTTCTACCAAGCTTTTGGTTCTGCGAACTGGTTAAATCATTCATCAATCTGTCTTCAAACTGTTGCCTCAGGATATGGTGTAACTATCGGCGCCTATCCCCTAGCAGATCTAGACAATGCAGAGTATATCATTATGGCTGGTGCAAATAGAGCAGAAGCCATTGTTACTCCAGATACTATGGATGCATTTAAAAGAACTAAGCGTCGTGGTGCTAAGCTTATTTGTATAGATCCAAGATTTACAAATACTGCAGCAAAATCGGACAAATGGTTAGCTATAAAACCTGGAACTGACTTAGCATTTGTACTCGCTTTAACCTATGTAACACTGACTGAAGAGCTACATAACAAAGAGTATGTAGCTGAGAATTTTAATGGTTTTGATGAGTACCAAAATAGTGTTATATCAAATAAGTATACACCTGAGTGGGCTGAGCCAATAACTGGAATAAAAGCTAAAGATATCTATACAATAGCTAGAGAATTTGCAGCTCACGCGCCAAAAGCGGTCTACTATCCAGGAAGGAGAAGTACTTTTGCTAAAAATGACTTCCAACTTCGTCGTGCTATGGCAATTTTTCAAGCTCTGCATGGGGCAATTGACACAAAAGGTGGACTTGTTTTTGGTAGCACTTTGCCTCTTAAAGAGCATGAAGGCTTACAACCTCTATATGAAAAAGCTCAAGCTAGAGCAATGGGCAAAAAAACTCCAAATGAAGAAGGTCATACAGGTTATGACGATTGTGCTGTTGTAAGTGGTGGTGGTTCTTGGATCAGTTGGAGAAACAGATACATAGAAGATAGAATGGAGTACAACGTCAGAGGGATGTTCTGCTACAAGCACAACCCTATGGCAAATATGCCAAACACAGCGAAAACTGCGCAGATGCTTAAGAAAATGGAACTTGTTGTAACAATAGATACAATGCCAAGCGATACTGTAATGTATGCAGATGTTGTGCTCCCTGAGTGTACTTACTTAGAAAGGACAGATCCTATTAAAACATTTGGTGGTGTTGAGCCATCTTTTGCAGTTAGAAACAAAGTAATTGAACCAATGTTTGAGAGTAAGCCTGTTATTGACATCTTAAGAGGTTTAACAAAGAAAATCTCTAAACCTCTATTTGAGATCAGTAAAAAATATGATGAAGAGATCCAAGATGAGATAGAAGATAGTGATGAAGAGTCAGTATATGCTGAATTTGATCTTACTCTACCATTTTTACACTCTCAAGAAGAGATCAACCATCACTCGGTAGCTATGTATATAGGAGCTGCTGAAAAACTTGATAAAGATGGTGTTTTCTACCCAAAACAAGACAAATACTACAAGCAACTCTCTGTAAATGAGTACCAATACTACCCTGAAAATAAAAAAGCATACAGCATAAAAGGTGGTAAGCCTATAACTCCATCTGGAAAAGTTGAGTGTGTTATGGAATCTTTTACTAGTAAAGGAATAGATGCCATGCCTATATGGAGGGATGAGTATGAGTTTAATGTACCTAAGGGTAAATTTAAGCTTCTCACCGGTCGTCATGCTCAGTTTACTCAAAGCGGAACAGCTAACAACACCATGTTGCTAGATCTAATGCCTGAGAATTTTATCTGGATCAACAAAAGAGTTGCAGAGATGAAAAATATAAAATTTGCTGATATGGTAGAAGTTAGTTCAAGCATTGGTAAGACTAGGCTAAAAGCATATCCAACAGAAAAAATTGCTCCAGATCAAGTGTTTTTTATACATGGTTTTGGACAAGAGTGCGAAGCTTTAACTTGGGCATATAAAAATGGTGGAAATGACAATACTATCATTGAAGACCACATTGAACCTGTTTATGGTGCTGCAGCCATGCATGAAACAAATGTTGAAATAAGAAAGGTGTAACTTATGGCTAGATATGGAATGGCACTTGACTACAAAAGTTGTATCAATTGCAAGGCATGTGAAACAGCATGTAAAGAAGAAAACGGAATCTTAATGGGCGCAGACAGCCATAGGATTTGGGTAGGAACTGGAGAGATTGAGGGTCAATATCCTATGCTTGATATCGTCTCAAACACTTTCTATCCAAGCCAGTGTCAACACTGTGAAGAAGCACCTTGCGAAGAGGTTTGTCCTACACAGGCCACTTACTATGATGAGGGTGGCATTGTCAGAGTTGATCCAGAGAAGTGTATTTTATGTAGCTACTGTATGAATGCTTGTCCTTACGATGCAAGATATGTAGATAATAGAACTATGACTGTTGATAAGTGTAATTTTTGTGCTGACACAAGACTTGCAAGAGGTGAAACAACCACAGCATGTCAAAATACTTGTCCTACAAAAGTAAGAATTTTTGGTGATTTAGATGATCCAAATAGTGAAATAAGTGAAGTATTAAGAACTAGAGAGCATTTTTCGCTCAAAGCAAATCTCGGTACTAAGCCAAAACTATTTTACCTAACATAAGGAGTATATAATGAAAATAAGAGATTATATCCCGATGCGGGAAGATTTTTCTATAAAATCGCTTTTAAGTTTTGAAAAAACTGCTGTTAATATACTTCTAGCTGCTGTTATCTTAGGCTTTTTAGCTTTGTTTGTTGTAGGTGTAGCAATTTATTTACAACATGGTCATCACGCCTACAATGTTACAAGAGAGCACCCATGGGGTCTTTTAATTGGCGTCTATATCTTTTTTGTTGTTAGCTCAACTGGTCTTTGTATAGTTGGCTCACTAGGTGATGTTTTTGGTTTTAAAGACTATATGATGATCTCAAAAAGAGCTATCTTTGGCTCTATTGTGACTATTGTCGCTGGTTTTGCAGTAATCGCTTTTGAAATCGGACACCCAGTTACTATGCTTATTTACAATGTTGTAAGCCCAGGTTTGACTTCTGCTATTTGGTGGATGGGAACTCTTTATGGTCTCTACTTAACATTTATGATTGTAGAGTTTTACTTCTTATTAAATAACAAAATGAAAAAAGCAAGGATTTTTGGTCTTACTGGACTCTTAGTTGGTCTTGCAGCTCACTCAAACCTTGGTGGTGTATTTGGATTTTTAAATGCAAGACAGATCTCAAATGGTGTTTATTATCCAACATATTTTATTTTAACAGCCTTTATTACTGGTATATTTATAGCCTTTATTATGTTTGGTTTTAGATATAAACTAAATTTTCCAGAAAATGCTAAAAAATTACTTATGGGTCTAGCTAAAATACAAGCTCTTTTAATTTCTATACTGATTTTCTTTGTTACGTGGAAGATGCTAACAGATATATATGGTGGTATGCCTAACCGTGCTGAAGTAGCTATTCACATACTTGGTAGTTGGACATTTTGGGCTGAAGTTTTCTTAGCTATGCTTATTCCACTTTTCTTAATTATTAAAGATATGGGTAGAAATCCTATTGTACTTTTTTGGGCTTCGATGGGTGGAATGATAGGTATCTTCTTTATGAGATACAACCTTGTACACGACACACAACTAAAACCACTTCAAATGTTAAAATTAAAAGAGTATCAACTAGCTCCACAGTGGATAGAATATTTTCCATCATCTACTGAGATAATGATCTCTCTAGGTGGGCTTGGACTTTGTATGCTTCTATACTACATTGGTACTAAAGCCTTCAATCTTGATGAGACTCACTAAGCTTTATTTATTTTCTCTTGATAGCACATCTCAAGCAGAGATGTGTTAATATATCGTAAATTTTTAGGAGAATTAATTTTGAAACAAAAAAAAATGATTATATTTCTATCCTCAATTATCCTTATACTTAGCAGCAATCTAGGTGCAAGTTCAACTGATAGATACACTATGGAGCAGATATATAACAATATGTGTATAGAGTGCCATAGCTCTAATGGTTCAGGTAACACTGAAAAGCTAACACCTAGTATGGCTAATTTATCTCTAAATGAGATCAAAGAATCTTTACTTGAGATCGAAAATGAAGATGGACATGTTATTATGCAACACAATAGAGATCAGATCCTAAAAAAAGACATGAAATACTCTGCAAAAGAGATGGCAACTTACCTACACACAAGATTTAATAGATAAAGCTATTTATTGTAACATATAGGCTAAATTATATATGCTAACTCTACATTAAATATTATTTTTATAATATTTTGGTTAAACTGTACGAATCAAATAAGGAGACACAATGAATAAAATCGTAAAAATTGCACTTGCTGCAACTATATTGCTAGGAATGAGTTCTGTAACACTGAGCGCAGATGTTGCAAAAGGTCAAAAACTATATCTTAAAAAGCTTAAAAAAGCTTGTGATATGAATGGTGCTAAAATGGCGGCTCAACACTCTCAGTTTGAGTGGGAAACTTTCAAAAATGAAGGTACATTAGCAGATGAATTAAAAAGAATCTGTCCAAGTGCTTCAGACGATGCTTTAAAAGATAAATATTTAGAACATTATTATGATTTCTTTAACGAATATGCTAACGATAGTGGTAACGTACCATCTTGTTAAGTAACCTTTGAGTCACTCTTTGTGACTCAAGCCCTCTAAGCCTCAAAATAAATTTTAAAATTCTAAGACATCATTAACGAAATTAGTTCATCTTTTGCATCTTCATAAGTCGTCTGAAAAGTCGCTAGTTGTGACATAAACTTCTCCATACCCTCTTTTTTACTCATAGCTTCATCAAGTTCTTTATCAGTACCTTTTACATAAGCACCAATTCGTATAATCATCTCATTTTCTTTTAGGAGCGTATAGAGCCTTCTAAACTTCATAACTGCTTGTAAATGCTCTTGTGAGATGATATCATTCATAACTCTAGATGCAGAGTTTAGTATGTGAATAGGTGGATATATACCAAAGTCTGTAAGCTCACGAGATAGCACTATGTGACCATCTAAAATAGAGCGAGATTGATCGGCTATGGGATCACTCATATCATCACCCTCAATCAGTACAGTGAAAAAAGCTGTGATGGAGCCTTTGCCATCTTCCTTTCCTGCTCTCTCCATAAGTTGTGGCAGAAGAGTAAGGGATGATGGAGGATAACCCTTTGAGGTTGGTGGTTCACCAAGGGCAAGTCCGATCTCTCTTTGAGCCATAGCGAATCTTGTAACTGAGTCCATGATAAAAAGTACATCTAAGCCTTGATCCTTAAAAAACTCAGCAACACTCATGGCAGCAAAAGCGCCATACTTTCTCATAAGAGGAGAATCATCCGAGGTTGCAACGATAATTACAGTATTTTCTAAATTTCCACCTAGATTTTTCTCTATAAATTCTGGAACTTCTCTACCACGCTCACCGATTAGTGCCACTACTTTTATAGGTGCGTTTGACCCCTTTACAATCATGCCCATAAGAGTTGATTTTCCAACTCCACTTCCAGCAAAGATACCAAGTTTTTGACCTTTACCACAAGTTAAAAGTCCATCTATACTTTTGACTCCAACACTAAAAATCTCATCTATCATACCTCTCTTCATCGCAGCAATTGGGGCTTTTATGATAGGAGACATATGTTTTGAACTAATATTTCCTTTACCATCTATAGGGTGCATAAAAGGATTTACAACTCGACCTAAGAGTGATTCGCCAACTGGGATATTCATACCAGATTGATCCAAAAAGACTCTATCGCCTGAACAAAAGCCCTCCACAAAGCTAAAAGGAGTTATGAAAAATGTAACTCCATCTATCTCTGTAACCATTCCAACACTCTCTTGCTTATTTGTATTTGAGACTATTTTCACCATGTCTCCGATACTGACACTTAAGCCTTTTGCTGTGATAATGGTTGCGTTGATTTTAATGATCTCTCCAAAAGCCACTGAGTGGTTCTTTGACGAGATCTTAGATTTGAGAGATTTAAATGGCATGTGATGCTCTTTTTTAGTACCGTGTACCTGTAGGTGAATTTATCAAAGAAAAAAACTCACTTCTTGTTTTTTGATCTTTCTTAAAGAGTCCACGCAATGCTGAAGATGTCGTAGTAGAGTTGATCTTCTCAACTCCTCTCATCTCCATACACATATGACGAGCTTGTATAACTACCGCCACACCTTTTGGCTTTATAGTATCCATAATGGCATCTGCAATCTGTTCTGTTAGTTGTTCTTGGATCTGCATACGACGAGCAAAAACATTTACCACTCGTGGTATTTTAGAGAGTCCTACAACCTTTCCATCAGGGATATATGCCACATGAACTCGACCAATGATAGGAAGCAAGTGATGTTCACAAGTTGAGTAAAACTCAATATCTTTTAAAAGCACCATCTCATCATTTGAACTCGTAAAAAGAGCCTTCTCTAAGATAGCTTTTGGATCTTCTTTGTATCCGCCATATATGAACTCATATGCTTTTCTAACCCTCTCAGGGGTGGCTTCTAAGCCTTCCCTCTCTGGATCTTCATCCACATGTTTCATCATAACCTTTACAGCATTTTCAAACTCTATGTTTTTTTTGTTGTCCATAGTTTTGCCTTTAAATATTGCTTATGAAACTAACACATGAGGAACTATAAGTGGATATTTTTTCAGTTTTCTAAAGATATGTTTTCTTATAATCTGGCGTAAATCATTCTCTAGTGCTCTAGGATTTTCGATCTGCCCCTCTTTTACATGCATCAAGAAGTTCTCTAAGATATCTTCCATCTCTTTTGCAAAAGCCTTATCTTGTCTATCTGCAACTATTCCAAATGTAGTAACCTTTGGTTTTGCTAGCATTTTTGTATGTTTTCCATCAACCTGAGCTACAAGCATGACGATACCATCAGTTGCAAGTTTTTGACGATCTAGAACTATATCATCATCTATTTGGTGGTTATTTTGGTTATCTATATAAGTTTTACCAGTTTTTACAGTTTTTACTTTACGCATATACTTAGGAGCAACTTCTATCTGATCTCCATCTGTCATAAGCATAATATTTCTCTCTGGAACTCCACACATAATACCTGTCTCTTTATGCTTCATAACATGGTTATATTCACCGTGAACTGGCAAGAAAAACTTAGGATTTACAAGGCGAAGCATAAGTTTTTGCTCCTCCATTGAAGCGTGACCTGAAACGTGAATATCTCTGTCTGATGCAACTTTAGCACCAGCTCTTTGAAGATGATTTAACATTCCAGAGATTGAGCCTTCATTTCCAGGAATAGCACGAGAAGAGAGAACTATTAGATCTGTTGGTTTTATCTTGATGTGTCTATGTTCACCAATTGACATTCTAAAAAGAGCAGAACTTGGCTCGCCTTGAGATCCTGTTGTAATTATAAGAACATCTTTATCGCTCATATGTGCTACTTGATCTGGTTCAACAAAGATATTTTTGTTAAGTCTTACATAGTCGTACTGCATAGCCGTCTCGATGTTTCTCTCCATAGAGCGACCGATAACACAGATCTTACGGTTATACTTAAGACCATATTGTATAGCTTGATATACACGGTGGATGTTTGAGCTAAATGTTGAGAGAATAACTCTACCCTCTGCCTTTGCAAAGATACGATCTAGTGCAGGAGCTACACTTAACTCTGATCCAGTTGGTATAGTGTTATAAGAGTTAGTTGAGTCACTAAGTAGGCATAAAACTCCTTGTTCACCATAGTGAGCAAGTCTATGCAAGTCTGCTGTATAGCCATCTACTGGAGTATAGTCAATCTTAAAGTCACCAGTGTGGATAATAGTTCCTGCTTCTGTTGTGATAGCAAGTGAAGATGAGTCTAAGATAGAGTGTGTCATATGCATCCACTCAATTTTAAAATCATTACCAATATCATATATCTGTCTTTTTACAATTGGGTTAAAATACTTTCTACACTCTTTGATATGATGCTCATCAAACTTGTTTCCGATCATCGCTAATGGAAGTGGAGTTGCATATATAGGAAATTGCATCTCTTTGTAGAGATATGGCATCGCACCAATATGATCTTCGTGAGCGTGAGTTATAATAACTGCTTTTATCTTATCTTTGATTTGACGAAGGTATGCAAAATCTGGGATCAAGATGTCAACACCGTGCATATCTTCATCTGGAAAACTCATCCCGATATCTACTAAGATAGCTTCGTTTTCAGTTTCAAAAACTGTTATATTTCCACCAATTTCACCTAATCCTCCAAGTGGAGTAATGCGAACTTTAGCTTTAGAATTTAGATCTAGCTTATAGTGTGGATTTAGTCTTTGCTTGTGAGCCTCTTGGTTTTTTACAACAAAAGACTTTAGATTTTCATCCACTGGTGTTGATTGTCTGCGGCGACCACGACTTTTATTTTTGTTTTGAGCAGCTGGTTTAGAACCACCTGCTGGTCTTGGTTTTGAACTGTTTGGCTTTGCAGCACTACTTTGTCTTGGTGTGTTGAGTGGTTTACTGTTTGGTTGTGGGGTACTCTCTGTACTCCCTTGAATTTCTTCTGACATCCAAACTCCTTTTATATTAATTTTTTATAGAGTTGGTGATAGTAGTCTGTAGATAGTTGATGAGGACGAACGGTTTGTGAGAGCGAAAGCTCTAAAAATACGTCTTGAAGGATGTCTTTCTTATAGATCTCAGATAGATTTTTCATAAGGGTTTTTCTGGGTTGCTTAAATGCAACTCTAAGCAAGCCCTCAAAATCCTCATCATTTCTATCTCTGTTCTTTTTTATAAGAAAAACAGCAGAGTCTATCTTTGGCGGAGGTTCAAAAGCTGTTGGTGGAACTTGCACAATTAACTGTGCATCTCCAGCACTTTGAGTTATTACACTCAAAGATCCAAACACTTTTTCGCCCTCATTTGCACAAAATTTCTCTGCTACTTCGAGCTGTACCATTACAAGTATGTTTTTACACATTGGATCTGCGAGTGCTTTTAAAATGATGTTTGTT
>Ga0265293_10003301_pt1 | contig 30125 bp, 32 predicted proteins | sample Munlanlewell138R_FD_192505 | JGI IMG/M metagenome (GOLD analysis project Ga0265293, IMG submission 192505) | Leachate microbial communities from a municipal landfill in Southern Ontario, Canada - Leachate well 138R | ecosystem: Engineered > Solid waste > Landfill > Unclassified | place: Canada... | reverse complement strand
GAATCATACTTGAGCGTCTTGCGGATGAAGCGGTAAAAAGCCAGGTTTTCGTTGCGAAAACGCCGGTCTTCAAGACTCTCGGTGCCAAAGGCCTTGATGACCTTGACGCCGGCAAAGGTCTCCTGCAGCAGAGCGGTCAGATTGCCCAGAGTGGATTGGCTGCGCCGGGTATATTGCTTGATTTTGCGCCCGATAACCGATGCCGGCAACACCGCCGCCGGCAGCACCAGGAAAGCGACGACAGCCAGCCGCCAGTCGCTGTAGAAGGCCGAGGCGGTCAGGCCGATCAGGGTGAAGGATTCGCGAACCACCTCGACCAAAACGTCAGCCGCCGAGCGCTGCAGAACGCCGACGTCGTTGAGGATGCGCGACATCAGATTGCCGGTCGTTGTGCGCGCGTAATAGCCCATGGAAAGGCCCATGGTATGCGAGTAGAGATGATTGCGGATATCCTGCACCACCAGTTGGCCGGCGGTTTTGATGAAGTATTCCTGGATATAGCGGGAGACCCCCTTGATCGCCGCCAGACCGACGATGATAAAGGGGACAATATTGACCAGAGCGTAATTGCCGACGGTAATTATATGATCGACCAGCGGCCGCATAAGCTGGGCCGAGGCGACATCGACGCCGGCCACGCCGAGGGAGCCGATAATCGCCAGAATGATGCGGCCGGCATAGGCGCGTGAATAGACAAGCAACCGCTGGTAAACGTGTCGGGTTTTTTCTTTCATTACTGCCGCTCCCGACCCTGCCGACTCATTTCCGACGCCATGCGGGCGACTCGCTCCGAACACCCCGGCGCGCCCATGATTTCCTTCACCCGGAGCAAACCCTGCCGCATCCGGCCGCGGTATACCTCATCCCTGAGCAATTGGCGTATTTCCGCAACTATCGCTTCGGGCGTCGCGGCATCCTGGATGAATTCCCGAACCACCTCCTCGCCGGCAACGATATTGACCAGGCTGACGAAAGGAATCTTGACCAGACGGCGACCGATGGCATAGGTCATCGGCGCCACCTTGTAGACCACAACCATCGGCGTGCCGACCAGAGCGATCTGCAAAGTTGCGGTGCCGGAGACGGCAATAACCGCATCGCAGGCATTGGCCACATCGTAGATATCGTCGCGCACCAGGGTCACCGGCAGCGGCCGCTCGGCCAAATGCTGTGCGAAGGCGTCGGCCGGCAGTGATGGCGCCATCGGCAGAAGAAACTGGATTTGCGGCTGCTCGCGCAGCAGCACCTCGGCCGCCGACCAGATCGTCTCCAGGATAAATTTGAGCTCGTTGCGGCGGCTGCCGGGAAAAAGCCCCACCACCGGCCGGTCCGGATCGAGACCGTGCCCGCGCAGGAACTCTTCGCGGGGACAGCCGACTTTTGCCTCATCGAGCAGAGGATTGCCCACATACTCGACGTGCAGGTCCACATGGCGATAATAGTCGGGCTCGAAGGGGAGAATGACCGCGAGACGATCGACAATCCGGGCGATCTTCTTCACCCGCCCCCGGCGCCAGGCCCAGACTTGCGGGCTCACATAGTAAAGAACCGGCACTCCGGCCTTTTTCGCTTCGGCCGCCAGGCGCAGATTGAAATCGGGAAAATCGACGAGGATAAGCAGGTCTGGGCGATCGCCGCCATGCAAAATGCCCTTCAAACGGCGAAAGGCGCGGTAGATGACGGGAAAATACTCAATCACCTCGACCAGTCCCATGACGGTGATCGTCTCGCCCGGAATGACGATGTCGCACCCGGCGGCCGCCATGCGCTGACCGCCCACCCCGAAAAAGGCAAGCTCGGGATCGATTTCCCGAGCCGCCCGGATGAGGTTGGCGCCATGCAGGTCGCCGGAGGCCTCGCCGGTCACGATCATAGCCGTGCGCTTCGACGGGCGGGGAGCAAAAGGTGCGGGGGATGCTTTATTGATTTCCATAATTCTCGTCCGCCGCCTGATTCTCGTTGGCAGCGATAAGCACCTGGCAAATCCGCTCGATCTGCGCGGCGGTCAGTTCGGGGTAAATCGGCAGCGAAAGAACCCGGCGCGCCGCCTGTTCGGCTTGGGGCAGAACGAGGTCGGCAAGTTTGTCCCGATAGACTTCCTGCCAGTGCAGGGGAATCGGATAATAAATGGCCGATGCTATCCCGGCGGCATCGAGCCTCTGCATCAGGCGGTCGCGATCATCGACGAGGACGGTGTACTGGTGAAAGACATGGGTCCCTTTGCCATCCTCGACCGGCGGCGTCACTCCCCGCCCCTGCAGCCCGGCCGTATAGAGACGGGCGTTGGCGCGCCGGCGGCGATTGTACTCGTCAATATGTTTCAGTTTTATGCGCAAAATAACCGCCTGCAGTTCGTCGAGACGGCTGTTGTACCCCAGAACCGAATGGTGATAGCGCACGCGGCTGCCATGATTGGCGAGAATCCGCACCGCTTCGGCGCGTTCGGCATTGTCGGTCACCACCATGCCGCCGTCGCCATAACAGCCGAGATTTTTGCTCGGGAAGAAGGAGAAACAGCCAAGATCGCCCCAGGCGCCGGTTTTCTTCCCCTGGAAATCGGCGCCGAAGGATTGGGCGCAGTCCTCGATCAGCTGCAGTCCATATCGGGTGCAGAGGGTGGCTAGCGCGCCCATATCGGCCGGTTGACCGAAAAGGTGAACCGGGAGAATCGCCCTGGTCCGGGGGGTGATCGCTTTTTCGATCTGGTCGACGTCGATATTGAAGGTCTGCGGGTCGATATCGACAAAAACCGGCTGGGCGCCGACATAGCCGATCGCTTCGGCGGTGGCGATGAAGGTAAAGGGCGTAGTGATAACCTCATCGCCCGCACCAATCCCGGCGGCCAGCAGCGCCAGATGCAGGGCGTCGGTGCCGGAAGCGACGGCAATGGCGTGGCGCACGCCGCAATAATCGGCGATCTCCGCTTCCAGCGCCCGAACATTGGGGCCCTGAATAAACTGGCTGCTGGCGAAGACCTGACGGAAGCCCTCTTCGATTTCAGACCGCAACGACTGGAACTGCCCCTGCAGATCGACCATCGGAATCGTCATGCGTTCAGCCCCTCTCGCCCCCTTCCCGAGCCCAGACACGATTCGATGCGCAGGGCAACTTCCAGCGCCCGCCGACCGTCATCGCCACTCACCAGGGGGGGGCGCCCTTCGCGTACGGCGGCAACGAAGGAGGCGATTTCATCCAGCAGGGGATCCCCCGGCGCAAACGTTTGTTCCAAGCTTCCGAGTCGATCATCATGCCCGGAATCCGCGACGCACCCGCACAGGGCGATTCGCCGGGCCTGGCAATCGACCGAGGCCACGATGTCGTCGCCGTAGACGCGAAATTTGCGCATCGTTTCGTCACTGACCCGGCTCGCGGTGATGTTGGCAACGCAGCCGTTGGCGAACCGTAATCGGGCATTGGCGATATCCGTACGGCCGCTCGGGCCGACACAACCGACCGACTCGACCGCCTCGATGGTCGAGCCAACGGTTTGCAGCACGATATCGATGTCGTGAATCATCAGATCGAGGACGACGCTGACATCGGCGCCGCGCGCCCGGTACGGGGCAAGACGATGGGAGAAAACGATCCGCGGCTCCCGGACGACGCCCTGCAGGGCCAGAACCGCCTGGTTGAAACGTTCCAGGTGGCCAACCTGCAAAACGACTTGCTTTGCGGTCGCCAGTTCGATCAAGGCGTCTGCTTCGGCAAGGGTCCGGGTCATCGGTTTTTCCAGCAGAACATGGCGCCCGGCGGCGAGAAAATCGCGGGCGACGGTAAAATGCTGTCCGGTCGGCACAGCAATAGAGACCAGGTCGACCCGGTCGATAATCTGCCGGTGGTCGGCGAATGCGGGAGCGCCCACCTGTGCGGATACTTCTGCGGCCCGCTCAGGGTCGATATCGACCACCCCAAGGAGTTCGACCCCCTCCATCGCGGCGAACTTTTCCGCATGCCAGCGCCCCAGATAGCCGACACCGATAACCGCCGCGCGCAAATCACCGCTCATAGGCGCCGCATTCTGCTCATCGGGCAATTCCCCTTTCGCTGTTTCGGATGAAATCGACGAAAACAAGCAGTTCCGGCGTTTCCTCCAGTTCGGCGGCGATATGCTCCAGCGCCGTCTCCAGCCGCAGCCCGGAGCGATAGACCAGTTTGTAGGCGCGCTTGATGCCGCGGATGGAAGCATCGGAGAAACCGCGACGCTGCAATCCTACCAGATTCAGGCCGATCGTCTTGGCTCGATCGCCCTGGGCAATGGTGTACGGAGGGATATCCTGGGCGACCATCGCTCCGCCGCTGACCATCACGTGGCAGCCGACGCGGGTGAACTGATGTACGGCGGACAAGCCGCCGAGAATGGCGAAATCCCCCACCGTGACGTGCCCGGCCAGAGTGGAGCCGTTGGCGAGAATGACCCGGTTGCCGACCCGGCAATCATGGGCGACATGCGAATAGGCCATGAAGAGATTTTCGTTGCCGATAACCGTTTCGCCGCCGCCGCCTTCGGTCCCGCGATGCAGGGTGACGAATTCACGGACGGTGTTCCCATCGCCAATGCGCAACCAGGCCTTCTCGCCGCGAAATTTCAGGTCCTGGGGCACGGCGCCCACCGAAGCGAATTGAAAAATCCGGTTTTCCCGGCCGATTTCCGTCCATCCTTCAATAACGGTATGCGGGCCAACAGTGGTGCGGTCGCCCAGGACGACATGCTCGCCGATCAGGGCATAGGGGCCGATTTCCACTCCCTCACCGATTTGCGCGCCGGGATGAACAATTGCTGTTGAGTGGATCATTATGATTTCAGACTTTCTGCCGGGGCGCGAAGGTTGCTTTCAGGTCTGCTTCGGCTGCCAGGGCATCGCCGACATAAGCCTTGCCGGTGAAACAGTAAAGGCCTCGCTTGCAGGCGACCAGGTCGAGTTCGAACCGCAGAACGTCTCCCGGAACGACCGGCCGGCGAAACCGCGCTTTATCGATACCGGCGAAATAGGTGACGTTGTCGTTGCCTATCTTGTCGCTCACCATGGCGAAAACACCGCCGACCTGGGCCATCGCCTCGATAATCAACACGCCGGGCATGACCGGGTGACCGGGGAAATGCCCCTGAAAAAAGGGTTCGTTGATGGTGACGTTTTTCATGCCGACAATGCGCTTGCCTTCTTCCAGTTCCAGGATCCGATCGACCAGAAGAAAGGGATAGCGGTGCGGCAACAGCTTCATGATTTCCAGAGTGCTCATTTCCATGATATCTAATTCTCCTTGCCCTGCATTGCAATTTCAGCCAATTTCTTCTTCAACTGATGAAGTTCCTTACGCATCTCCGGCAGTTTGGCAAAGGTCATCGCCGCCTTCAGCCAAGTTTTGTGCGGGATGGCCGGCAACCCGGAAAGCACCTGATTGTCGCCCACATTGTTGCTGACTCCGCCGCGCCCGGCGATCATGACGTTGTCGCCGACGGTCAGGTGTCCGGCAATGCCCGATTGACCGCCGAGGGTGCAATGCCGGCCGACACGGGAGCTGCCGGCGATCCCCACCTGCGAAACGATGAGGGTGTTCTCGCCGATCTCGACATTGTGGGCGATCTGCACCAGGTTGTCTATCTTTACCCCCTGGCGGATGCGGGTAACCCCAAGGGCGGCTCGATCGATGCAGGTTGCGGCGCCGATCTCGACATCATCCTCGATGACAACGATGCCGACCTGGGGAATCTTGAAATAGCGCTCGCCGTCGGGGGCAAAGCCGAAACCGTCCGAGCCGATGATGGCGGATGGCTGCAAAACAACCCGGTTGCCGATGCGGCAGCCCTCGCGAACAACCACCCCGGAATGCACGATGCAATCTTCGCCGATGACGACGTTGTCGTAAACAACCACCCCCGGATAAAGGATGGTTCCTTTGCCGATTTTAGCCCCATCGCCGATCACGCAACCGGGATGCACGGTGATCCCCTCGGCGAGAACGGCCCCGGGATGCACATGGACGCCCGGCAGAATACCCTGCGGCGCCGGCATGGGCCCCTGCAAAAAGGCCTGGATCTTGGCAAAAGCCAGATATGGATTGGCCGCTATCAGCAGATTGCGCCCCGGCGCCTGCACCGCGGAAGTGACGATGATGGCCGCCGCCGAACACTCGTGCAGTCGCGGCAGATATTTGGGGTTGGAGACAAACGTGATATCCCCTTCGCCGCCAGCATCGATGGACGCCACCCGACGGATGCAAACCTCGGGGTTGCCGACCACCGTCCCGCCAACGAGTTCGGCTAAATCGCGGAGTGTCGCTGCCACCGTAGCCTCCTATTTGTCAGATTTTTTCTTGCTGCCGGCGTTGTAGGCGCCGATGACTTTTTCCGTTATATCGATTTTATCGTCGGCATAAAGAACGGAACTTTCGGTCTGCTCGAGGATAACGGTGTATCCTTCCTTTTGCCCGATTTCTTTGATCACCTTCAGCAGGTCTTCCAGGATCTGCCGGGTATAATCCGCATCCTTCTGCTGCAGTTCCTCCTGAATATCCTTGGTGAAGCGCTGATAATCCTTCAGCTTCTGCTGATAATCGCGTTCTTTGGCCGCCCGCGCCTCATCGGAGAGGACCAGCGTCTGTTTTTCGAGGTCATCCTTGAGCTTCTTCAATTCTTTTTGCCGCGACTCGACCGTTCCCTGGTACTCCTGAACGGTTTTACCGATGCGTTCTTTGGCCGCCTTCCCCGCTTCTGAAGAATTCAACGCTTTTTGCAGGTCGATATAGCCGATTTTAGCTTCGGCCGCAAAAGCGGGCGTGGCCAGGAAAAGAGCGGCGAAAAATAAGATGATTATCCGTTTCATGTTCATCTCCTTCGAGAACTCGTTTAGAAGAAACTGCCGATGGAAAATTCAAAGTTGGTATTGGGTTCATCATCGCGGGGATCAAGATTGTACCCCCACTCGAGGCGAAGCGGCCCCATCGGGCTGAACCAGCGGATGCCCGCGCCGGCGGCATAGCGCATATCGTCAAAATAATCCTCATTTTCACGCCAGGCATTGCCGACATCGAAGAAAATAACCCCTTTGAGATTCATTTCCTTCAACAGGGGAAAAAGATATTCGAAATTGAAGTAGGCGGCTTTATTGCCACCGATGTACTCGTAATCCTGGCTGGAAATATTGCCGCTGCCGTCCCTTTCCGCGACGCGTATGCGCGGCCCGACGGTTCGCGATTCGAAGCCGCGCATGGTGCTGAGACCGCCGAGAAAAAAGCGCTCGTCGATGGGAATTTCCTCGCCGGCGAGACCCTGAATGAAGCCGAGATGACCATGGGCGGAAAAAACCGTGCTCCACTTCAACGGGAAGAAATAGCGATAATCGAGGGTGTATTTGGCGAATTTTTGCGTGCCGCCCAGACCGGCGAGTTCCACCGAAGCCGAAGCGACGGAACCGCTGCTGGGATCGAGGCGATAATCGGTGGTGTTTCGGGTCAGAGAACCGGTGATGGAAGAAAGGGTCGATTCGCCTTCCTGCTGGCGGATAAAATTGGACGTGGTCTCGACGTCGTAGATTTCCTTTTCCTCATAGCGGTAGATGAAGAAAGCGCGGGTATTTTGCGCCACCGGAAAGCCGAGCTTGAGATCGCCGCCGCTTGTTTTTTTGCTGAAATCCAGCCACTCCCGGTCGGTTTTATAGATATCGAAGCCAAGGGCGAAATCACGGTCGAGAAACCAGGGGTCGGTCACCCCGACCTGGAAGGTCGTCGAACTGCTCCCCAGCGAAGCCGCAAGATTCAGTTTGAGCGCCCGGCCGAGGAAATTCTCCTGGGTGATCGAGCCTTGACCGATCACGCCGTCGACGGAAGAGTAGCCGACACCGACGCTGAAGGTGCCCGTCGGCCGCTCTTTAACCGCGACTTCGATATCCATCTTGTCCGCGTTGGCCCGGCTGGTGGCGATATTGACCTCGTCGAAAAACCCCAGGTTGTTGATTTTACGTCGGCTTTCGGCCAATTGGTCGGCATTGTACAGCGCCCCTTCGGCGATTTCCATTTCCCGACGGATCACCTTGTCCCGGGTTTTGGTATTGCCGGTGATGCGGATGCGGTCAATCGAAACCTGAACACCCTTTTCGATATCCAAAACCAGGTTGACCACCCGTTTTTCCGGCTCGATGCGGGTCAGGGGGGAAACGTTGACATAGGCATAACCCTGGTTGGCGTAAAGGCCGTTGACGGCCAGAACGCTTTCGCGCAGCAGTCTCCGGCTGAAAACCTCGCTCGGGGCAAGCTTCACCAGGGCAAGGATTTCTTCGCTGTCGACCACCAGGTCGCCTTGCACATTGAGCTCCCCGACCCGGAACTGGCGCCCTTCGTCAATTTCGATCAGGATGTCCATCGTCTCTTTATCTTCACCCAGATCAATGCGCGGCTGCCGAACTTTCACCTGCACATAGCCCTGGTCGTAGTATTGATCAGCGATGATTTCCAGATCGTTTTCCAGGATCTGCTCGTTAAAGGCGCCGCGCCCGGTCAGCCACGAAAACATCCAACGTTCCTTCGTCTCCATGAACTTGCGCAGCTCTTTATCGGTAAAAACCTCGTTGCCCTCGAATTTTATATTTCTGATGTAAACTTTTTCCCCTTCCTGGATACGAAAGGTAACGGTCGCCTCATTCTGCTCGTTGATGACGACCTGCGGTTCGATGGCGGCGGCGTAATATCCTTCCTCAACGTAGGCATTACGAATCGCCTGGACGCTCTGCTGCGTTTTTTGCGGATTGTAAATTTCCGGAATCTTGATGGTCAACAGGTCGCGAAGTTTTTCCTCGGAAAGTTCCTCGTTGTCGGCGAACTCGATCTGCCGAACCAAAGGTCTTTCCTCCAGCCGGTAGATCAGAACCGTTTTACCGTTGCGTTCTTCAAGCTCCGCCGTGACATCGCTGAAGCGGCCGAGCCGAAAAATGGTGCGAAGATCACGGTCGATATCCGCCGCGGCCACCTTTTCGCCCGGCCGCACGGACAGGATGGCGCGGACGGCGGCCGGTTCCACCCGCCGGGTCCCTTCGATGGCAATGTCATCGATTGTATAGGTTTGCGCCTGGAGCAGGCCAGGGAGCAGAAAAACTCCGAAAAACACCAGAACCGCAAAGCGGATCATCCCTTGCCTCCATCCGTAGCGGTTTTGAAAATGGGCATTGTAGAAAATACCGGTGGGGGTGTAAACCTAAATTTAATACTGAATGCGGCCATCTTCCATATGCACGATCCTGTCCAAACGCGAGGCCAGCATTTCGCTATGGGTAACCACAACCATGGTTAAGGCGTGTTTCTGATGCACATCCTGCAGCAGACGATAAATGTCTTCCGATGTGCGGCTGTCCAGATTACCGGTAGGTTCATCGGCGAGGAGCAGGCGCGGGGACATTATCAGCGAGCGGGCGATCGCGACCCGCTGCTGTTCGCCACCGGAAAGCTCACCCGGTTTATGGCTCAAGCGGTGCGCCAGCCCGACTTCCCGTAAAAGCTCCTCCGCCCGTTCGGCGGCCGCGCGCGGCTTCTGCCGGGCGATCAGGGCCGGCATCATGACATTTTCCAGAGCACTGAATTCCGGCAGCAACTGGTGGAATTGGAAGACAAAGCCGACCGTCCGATTGCGAAACGCATCGAGGTCAGGTCCCCGCAAGGTAAAAAGCTCCGTCCCCTCCAGCAAAACCTGCCCCCCGCTCGGGCGATCGAGGGCGCCGAGGATATGCATGAGGGTCGTCTTGCCGGCGCCGGAAGAGCCGACAATGCCCACCCGTTCGCCGCGGGCAACCTCAAGATCGATTCCGGATAGGACCTCGACCCGGCGCTCCCCGGAGACAAAATTTTTCGTCAGCCCTCTGATCTGGATCATGAGACCTCGGCCGTCGGCAATCTGCCTGCTTGAAACTCACTCATATCGCAGCGCTTCCCCCGGATCCATCCGCGCCGCCCGCCAGGCCGGATAGATGGTTGCCAGCAGCGAAATGGTCATGGCGACGGCGACGACCGCCAGCACGTCGGAGGTATTGACCACGGAGGGAAACCTCTCCATGCCGTAAACCGCCTGATCGAAAATCTTGATCCCCAGCATCCGCTCCAGTCCCTTGATGATCGGATCGGCGTTTTTCGCCAGCAGCAGGCCGAGTCCGGTCCCCAGGGAGGTGCCCAAGGTGCCGATAATGAATCCTTCGAGAACGAAAATTTTCATGATGCTGGCCGAAGTGGCGCCCATGGAACGCAAGATAGCGATATCCTTGTGCTTCTCCATTACCACCATGATCAGAGTTGTGGCGATATTGAAGGCGGCGACCAGGACGATGATGCCCAGGACGATGAACAAACCGAGCTTTTCCAACCGCAGCGCCGAAAGAAAGGAGCCGAACAAGTCCTCCCACGAACGCACCAGGAAGGGAAAATCGAACTGTTCCTGCAAGGTGCGGGCCACTGGGCTGGCCCGATCATAAGAGTCGACGTCGATTTCAACGCCGGTCACCGCCCCTTCGGCGCCGAAGAACCTTTGCGCCTCGGTGAAGGAAATATAGGCGAAGTAGGTCTCCAGAAAGCCGCCGCGCTGACGAAAGATGCCAACGATGCGAAACGGTTTCATTTTCGGGATCATGCCGAAGGGAGTGATGTTGAACATGGGCGGGATAACGTTCACCGTGTCCCCCACCGCAATCCCGAGGGTCGTTGCGGTGTCCAGACCGATGACGATCCCCGGCAGAGCATCTTCCTCGCGCTGAAAAAGAAGCTCTTCGGCGGGCCGGTTGTCCAGGCTCAGGAAATCCTGTCGAAAGATTTTGCTCCCCGGGCGAATCCCCTTGACGCTGACCGCGGCCACATTGCGCTGCGACAGGAGCATCGCCTCCTTGGAGACGAAAGGGGTCACCTCGGTAATATGCGGCGAGGCGGCGCGGGCCAGCTCGACCACCTCTTCGTAGTCGTGAATATCCTCGCCGTATTTTTGGATCAGTACGTGCGGCACATTGCCGAGAATCTGCTGGCGGACGCCGTCGTGAAAACCGGTCATGACCGCCAGCACGAGGATCAGGGCGGCGACCCCAAGAGTCACCCCGGCAATGGAAATGAAAGAAATGACGGAAATGAAGGTCTGTTTGCGTTTGGCGCGCAGATAGCGCAGGCTGACAAACCATTCGTAGGACATAAGGGCTCGTGGGTGACAAGTGCCGCGTGACGGGTGGCCGTTAAGGGTTTTCACCCGTCACGCGTCACCCATAACGCGGCACGGGTTTATTTGCTTTCCGGTCTGAGCTGCGGAAAGAGAATGACGTCGCGGATGGAGGCGGAGTCGGTGAGAAGCATGATCAGACGGTCGATGCCGATCCCTTCGCCGGCGGTCGGCGGCATTCCGTATTCCAGGGCGCGGATGTAATCCTCGTCCATGGCATGCGCTTCCTCGTCGCCGGCCTCTTTTTCCTCGAGCTGGCGGGCAAAACGCTCCTGCTGGTCCACCGGATCGTTGAGTTCGGAGAAAGCGTTGGCCAGTTCCCGGCCGACCATGAACAGCTCGAACCGATCCACCACTTCCGGGTTGGCATCGTTGCGCCGGGAAAGGGGGGAGACCTCCGTCGGATACTCGGTGATGAAGGTCGGCTGCCAGAGTTTCGGCTCGGCCACCATTTCAAAAATTTCGATGAGCAGCTTGCCGTCGCCGATGGAATCGTCCACTTCAAGGCCGAGGCTGCGGGCGTAGTCGAGGGTGCTCCGCCGGTCGGCCAGAACCTCCGGACCGACCTGTCCGTATTTGAGTATGGCTTCGCGCACCGTCAGCCGATCCCAGGGCGGGGTCAGATCGACTTCGCGGCCGCCATAGGTAAAGACGAGCTTGCCCACGACGTCCTCGGCGACATGGCAGATGAGCTTTTCGGTGAAATCCATCAACTCCCGATAGGTGGCGTACGCCTGGTAGAACTCGATCATGGTGAATTCGGGGTTGTGCTGGATCGAGATCCCCTCGTTGCGGAAGTTGCGGTTGATTTCAAAAACGCGTTCGAAACCGCCGACCACCAGCCGCTTCAGGTAGAGCTCCGGCGCGATGCGCAGAAACAGGTCCATTTTCAGCGTATTGTGGTGGGTAACGAAAGGACGGGCGGTGGCGCCGCCGGCAATCGGCTGCATCATCGGCGTTTCGACTTCGAGATAGTCGTGGTCGACCATGAACCGGCGGATCAGGGAGATAATGCGGCTGCGCTTGCGAAAGGTTTCCCTGACATCGGGATTGACGATGAGATCAAGGTAGCGCTGCCGATAGCGGGTTTCCACATCGGTGAGTCCGTGCCACTTCTCGGGGAGAAACTGCATCGACTTGGTCAGCAGACGCAGCTCCTGCGCCCGCAGAGAAAGTTCGCCGGTTTTGGTGCGAAACGGATTGCCGCGCACCCCGACGATATCGCCGACGTCCAGCTTGCGAAAGACTTCGAAGGCTTTTTCGCCGATGACGTCGCGGGCGACATAAACCTGCAGGCGACCGTGGCGGTCCTGGAGCTGGATAAATGCCGCCTTGCCGAAATCTCGCCGGGCCATGATGCGGCCACCCAGGGTGTAACAATCCCGGCTCTCCTCCAGCGCGGCGGCGTCCTGTTCGCCATGGGCGGCGAGGACGTCGGCGGAGGTGTTTTTAACGACAAAATCATTGGCGAAGGGATTGGTCCCGAGCTGCCGCAGTTCATCCGCCTTGGCCCGGCGCTGCAACAGCAACTCGTTTGTATCTTCCATTAAATAAGTTCCCTTTCATGCGATTTCAGGGGTGACAACATATACCCGCCACCGGGTCAAGTCAAGGGGAAAGCCCGCTTAAATACCGGCCGGCGGGGCCTGGCGAGCTACTTCCCGCTCAGCAGGTAAGCCTCGACGAAGCCGTCGAGATCGCCATCGAGGACGCCATCGGTATTGCCGACCTCGAACCCGGTGCGATGGTCCTTCACCATGCGATAGGGGTGCAGCACATAGGAGCGGATCTGGCTCCCCCAGCCGATCTCTTTTTTGTCGCCGGTGATATTCGCCGCCTCCTCCTCTTTCTTGCGCCTCTCCAATTCGTAGAGGCGCGCCCGAAGTTGGCTCATGGCGGTGGCGCGGTTCTTGTGCTGCGAACGTTCGTTCTGGCAGGCGACCACGGTGTTGGTGGGGATATGGGTGATCCGGATCGCCGATTCGGTTTTGTTGACATGCTGGCCGCCGGCGCCGCTCGATCGGTAGGTATCGACGCGCAGATCCTTCTCATCGATTTCCACTTCGACATCGTCGTCGAGTTCCGGAAAGACGAAGACCGAAGAGAAAGAGGTATGCCGGCGCGCATTGGAATCGAAGGGAGATATGCGCACCAGTCGATGAATGCCGATTTCCGCCTTCAGATAGCCATAGGCGTAATCGCCCTCGACGGTAAAGGTGGCGCCCTTGACTCCCGCTTCCTCCCCCGGTTGGTAATCGGTGATTTCCGTCCGGAAACCCTTTTTTTCACAGAATCGCAGATACATGCGCAGCAACATTTCCGCCCAGTCCTGGGCTTCGGTGCCGCCGGCGCCGGCGTTGATGCTGACGATGGCGTTGTTCGGATCGTGTTCGCCGGAGAGCATGCGGGCGAATTCCATCTTCGCCACTTTGTCCTCCAGTTTCGGCAGCATCTCGCGCACCTCCAGCAGAGTCGCCTCGTCCTCCCCTTCTTCGCCCAACTCGGTCAGGACCTGCAAATCCTCCAGTTCCTGGAACGATTCATCCCAGCAACTGACGATCTTCTGCAGTCCGGTACGCTCACGCAGCAATTCCTGCGCCCGCTCCGCCTGGTTCCAGAATTCCGGGCGGGCGATCTCCACCTCCAACTCGGCCACCCGCTCCTTCTTGGCGGCTATGTCAAAGAAACCCCCTCAGCTCTTCGAGCTTTTCTTTGAGGGTGTCCAGTCCTGCATTTTCTTCGCGAAACATAATAAACCTCCCGGCTGCGAAATGAAGGCGGATTATAACGAGAAGGGGGCGTTTCGGCAAGGGGCCCGATAAAGGATCGAAAACTTATCAATACCCGCATTTTCCTGACATTTCCGCAGCCAAATGAAATGCGGACGCATTGCAATTGGCAACGGCCTGTGCTAGCTTTCGAGTGGTTTCGGAATCGACGAAGGCAGATTTTTTGCCGCTTCACTCACCTTCCAATGCACATAATTCAAGGCACATGAGACGCTCGGCCAGCCATATCATTCTCGCATTTTCATTCGCTCTTGCAACCGTCTTTGCCGGCGGCTGCAGTCTGATGTCCCTGGGCGACAACCTGAGCACGGCCGTGCTCGAGCAGAAGGATCCGGAAATCGTTCGCGCCGGCCTGCCCTCCTATCTGCTGATGCTCGATGGCCTGATTGCCGGCGATCCCCGGAATGCGGCCCGCTTGCGCAGCGGCGCCGATCTCTACGCCTTCTATGCCGCCGCCTTCGTCGATGACCCCCTGCGGGCGAAATTGCTGGCCGACCAGGCCTTCGATTACGCCGGGCGCGCCCTCTGCCGCGAAGAAAAAGCCGCCTGCGGACTGCGTGCGCTGCCCGCAGCGGAAATGGCGCCGGTGCTGGAGCGGGTCGATGCCGACGCTCTGCCCTATCTGATGACTTACAGCACCGCTTGGCTCCTCTGGATTCGCCAGAATGCGGACGACTGGGGAGCTCTGGCCGACCTGCCCAAGGTGGAACTGCTGCTGGAGCGGATGCTCGCCCTCGACGAGGGTTTCCAGGACGGCCGCAGCCATTTTTATCTGGGCATCCTCAAAAGTCTGCGTCCGGCGGCCTTCGGCGGCGATCCGGCAGGGGGCCGGCGCCATTTCGAACGGGCGATCGCCCTCTCTGGTGGCCGGGATTTTTCCTATCAGGTGGAGTTTGCCGCCACCTACGCACGGGCGGTGTACGATCGCGAACTGCACGACCGACTGCTGCGGGAGGTGCTGGCCGCCGACCCGGAAGAAGCCGGACGGACCTTGACCAACCTGCTCGCCCGCCAGCGGGCCGAGGCGCTTCTGGCCTCCGGCGAGGCATACTTCTGAGACACCTTCCGAGGAGTTTCCATCTTGAAAAAATTCTCCCTTTTTCTGCTTAGTGCCGCGCTGATGGCGACTTTCGCCGTCCCGGCATGGTCTCTCGAACTGAAAATCGCCACCGTGGCGCCCGAAGGCTCCTCCTGGATGCTGGAGATGCGCAAGGGGGCTGCGGAAATCAAGGAACGCAGTCAGGGCCGCGTCTCCATCAAGTTTTATGGCGGCGGGGTGATGGGGAACGAAAAAAGCGTGCTGCGCAAAATCCGCATCGGTCAGTTGCACGGCGGCGCCTTCACCGGCGGCGGCCTGGCCGAAGCTTATCCCGATATTCAACTTTACAGTCTATTGCTCAACTTTCGCGGGCTGGACGAGATCGATTACGTCCGCCGCCGTATGGATCCGATTCTGCGTGAGGGCCTCGAAAAAGCCGGATTCGTCAGTTTCGGCCTGGCGGAGGGCGGTTTTGCCCAGATGATCGGCAATGTCCCGGTGCGCAGTCTCGAGGAGATGAAAGGGAAGAAATTCTGGATTCCCGAAGGGGACCTGATCAGTTACGCGGTGGCCGAAGCCCTTGGTCTCTCCCCGGTGACCCTCCCCATCACCGACGTCATGACCGGCCTGCAGACCGGTTTGCTCGATGTCGTCGCCGGCTCCCCCATCGGCGCCATTGCCTTTCAGTGGCACACCAAGCTGCGCTATCTGACTTCGACGCCGGTGGCCTACGTCTTCGCCACCATGGCCATCGACAAGAAGATATTCCAACGCCTCTCGGCCGAAGACCAGGGGCTTGTGCGCGAGGTGATGGAACGTATTTATCTTCAGTTCGACCAACAAAACCGCCCGGACAACGAGTCGGCGCTGCAGGCGTTGATCACGCAGGGCATCGAGATCGTCAATCCTGCGCCCGCCGAGGAAACGCGCTGGCGCGACATCGCCGCGAAGGTGAATGATCGCCTCGGCAGAGAAGGTCGGATAACGCCCGCCCTTTACAACCAGATGCAGGACGACCTGAACCGGTTCCGCCAGGGGAGCGCGGCCGAAAAGTGAATTTCTTCCGCACACTGGACAGACTCGGCAAAATCATTGAGGATGCTCTGCTTTTTCTGTTGCTGGCCGGAATGATTCTGCTGGCCACCGGGCAAATCGCCCTGCGTAATTTCTTCGCCACGGGATTCGTCTGGGGGGATGAGCTGCTGCGGATTATTCTTCTCTGGCTGGCGCTGTTCGGCGCTATGGCGGCGAGCCGGGACGACAAGCATATCAATATCGACTTGTTTTCCCGCTTTCTCCCCCGGCCCCTCCTTGTCTGGGTGCGCTCCCTGCTCGATCTGTTTACCGCCGCCGTCTGCTGGATTATCGCCTGGCATGGGCTGGAATTCGTCCGCATGGAGGCCGAATTCGGCTCCCGGCTTCTCGGCCGCTTCCCCTCCTGGTGGTTTCAATCGATTATTCCCGTGGGTTTTGCCGTCATCGGCCTGCGCTATTGCATTTTCCTGCTCGGCCGCCTGGCCAATCCGCCGATTCGGGAGAAGTCATGAGCCTGGCCGGAATCCCCCTGATCGTTCTCGCGCTTTTGGGCGCGCCTCTTTTCACCGTCATCGCCGCCGGGGCGATGCTTGGCTTCAGCCTGTCGGACGTCGATCTTTCGGTCATCACCATCGAAATTTACCGCATCGCCGAAATGCCGGTGCTGGTGGCGATTCCCCTGTTCACCTTCGCCGGCTACCTGCTCGGCGAAAGTCGAGCGCCAAGCAGATTGGTGCGGCTTACCGAGGCCTTGCTCGGCTGGTTGCCGGGCGGTCTGGCCGTGGTGGCCCTCGGCGCGTGCGCTTTTTTCACCGCCTTTACCGGCGCTTCGGGAGTGACGATCATCGCCCTGGGCGCCCTGCTCTACCCCGCGCTGCGGGAGGCCGGCTACGATGAACGGTTCAATCTCGGCCTGGTGACCACTTCGGGCAGCCTCGGCCTGCTCTTTGCCCCGTCCCTGCCGTTGATCCTCTACGGCATCGTCGTCCAGCAGACCAATCTGGGCGCGCCGGTCTCCATCGACGATCTGTTTCTGGCGGGAATTTTCCCCGGCATTCTCATGCTGGTTCTGCTGGCGGGGTGGAGCTTCTGGGCCAACCGCGGCCAGCGAAAAAAATTCACCACCTTTTCCTGGCGGGAGATCGGCGCCGCTCTGGTGGATTCGGCCTGGGAACTGCCGCTCCCGTTCGTCGTGCTGGGTGGAATCTACAGCGGTTATTTTGCCGTGTCGGAAGCCGCGGCGGTGACCGCCCTGTACGTGATCGTCATCGAAGTTCTGGTCCGGCGGGAAATTTCCCTGACCCGACTGCCCGGCATCATGCGCCAGTCGATGATTTTGGTCGGCGGCATTCTGCTCATCGTCGCCGTTTCGCTGGCCTCGACCAATTACATGATCGACGCCGGCATTCCGACCCGCCTTTTCGAGTGGATCAATGCGCATGTGTCGAGCCCGTTGACCTTTCTCATCCTGCTCAACATTTTTTTGCTGATTCTCGGCGCGCTGCTCGATATTTTCTCCGCCCTGGTGCTGGTCGTGCCACTCATCCTGCCGGTCGCCATCGGTTTCGGCATCGACCCGGTGCATCTTGGCATCATCTTTCTCGCCAATATGCAGATCGGCTACCTGACCCCGCCCGTCGGCCTGAATCTGTTCATCGCCAGCTATCGTTTCAACAAACCGATCAGCGAAGTTTATCGCTCCGCCTTCCCCTTTTTGCTGGCGCTGGCTCTTTCCGTGGGCATTATCACCTATTGGCCGAAACTCTCCCTCTTTCTCATCCGCTGAAACCCTTGGGCGGCGGTTCTGACCGATCATTCATCGAGGCGCCATGCGGCTGTTGCTGAAATCCTTTATCCTGCTCGCCAGTTTGACCGGGGCGCTCGTTTGTCTGTTCAGCGCCGGCGGCGCCCAGCTGCTTTGCGAGACGCAGGGCTGCCGCATCTACGCCGGCTACGGCGTATTCGGCATCTCCTTCTACTCTCTGGGGGCAGCGGGTTTTCTCCTTATTTTTCTGCTGACCCTGCTGCATCCGCGGCGCTTCACCCGAACCCTCCTCTCCCTCGGACTGCTCGCCGCGCTCGCCCTCGACACGCTGTTTCTCGGCTACCAGACGCTTTTCTGGCCCTGCACCAGTTGTCTGCTGGTCGCCCTGTTGCTCGGCCTGATCGTCGCCGCCGGTCTGGTTTATTTTCCTTTGGCCGGAAAGCGGCTTTTTTTTGTCGTCGGCGCACTCTGGACGGTTCTGTTCATCTTCCTTGGCATCGCCACGTTGAAGGAGACGCTCTTGCGCCCCTGGCCCCTGTTCGGTCCCGCCGATGCAGCGATTCAGGTTTATTTCTCCCCCGACTGCCCGGCATGCCGGCAAACCGTCGGGCAGTTGCTGGATGACCCGGCCACCCGGGCGCAAACCGTCTTTTATCCGATCGCCAAAAACGCGCAAGATCTGCAGCAAATCGCCCGTTATCTCGAGGAAAACGCTCAGTCCGCCGATGCGGACCGATTTCTCGCCCTGTTCACCGACGATTTGCCGGAATCCGCCCCCGCCCTTGATTGGCGTCACCGGCTGCGCCTGCTGGCCAACAAAGCAACCCTTGCCCGCCTGGGCGCCTCCTCGGTGCCGCTGGTGGTCGCTCCCTTTCTGCCGCAACCCGACCCGCCCGCCTTCGACCTCAATCCTTTCTCACCACCCGACTTCTCCCCGCCCCTCGATGGCTGCTCGGCCTTTGAGGAAAAAGCCTGCGACTGAAAGATCCTAATTCCCGCGAGCCGCCGGCTTGCCCCTTGAAGTTGCCAATCTCCCAGGTCGCGCTATCGTAGTAAAACAAAACAGCGCCCAATCAAGAGAAAGGAGATGGCCCATGGGGCAGGCGGTGCGAATCGATCCGCGGGAAACGCGGAAGAAAGTTGAAGCGGGGGAAGCCCTTCTGGTCTGCGCTTACGACGATGAAGAGAAGTGCGGCAAGATGCATCTGCAAGGGGCTATAAACCTGAGGGAACTGGAAGAAAAACTGGCGGAAGTACCCAAGGAGAAGGAGATCATCTTCTACTGCGCCTGACCGCAAGAGGCGACATCCGCCGGTCGGGCGGAATCGTTTACGCAAAGAGGCTTCTCCCATGTTGAAGCCCTGTCGGGCGGGGTGGAGGGATGGAAGGGCGCCGGATATCCGGTCGAATGATTTTCACGCCTGTTATTGCGCAGCGGACCGGTCACCCCGGTCCGCTTTTTCATCCGGGAAAGGAAACCAGACCATGGCAACGCGTCCATCCTGGAGCGGCAACCTCAAGTTGTCCCTGATTACCGTTCCGGTCCGCCTGTACCGGGCCGTCAGCAGCACGGCGCGCACCAGCCTGAACATGCTGCACGAGGGTTGCAACCAGCGCATTCGCTACCAATACACCTGCCCGGTGCATGGGGAGGTGGCAAAGGACGATATTGTCAAGGGATATCAGTACGAACGGGGCAAGTACGTCGTTCTGGACGAGGACACGTTGGACAAGGTAAAGGTCGAGACGAGCCGGACCCTGGAGATCGTGCAGTTCGTCTCCGTGGAAGAATTGGATTCGGTCTACTTCGATACGCCCTATTATCTGGCGCCGGACGGCGCGGTCGCCGAAGAAGCGTTCCGCGTCCTGCGCAAGGCAATGGAAGGCAGCGGCAAAGCCGGAATCGGCCGGGTGACCATGGCCGGGCATGAGCACATGGTGGCGATCCAGCCGAGGGATAAGGGGTTGCTCATCACGACCTTGCATTATGCGCCGGAAGTGCGCAGCGACGCCCCCTATTTCGCCGAAATCGGCCATGCCGCGGTGAGCGGCGAGGAGCTTGACCTGGCTCGGCAGCTGATCGAGAACAAATCCAGGGCATTCGACCCGGCCGCCTTCCACGACCGTTACGAAGAGGCTCTGCACCAAGCGATAGAGGCCAAGATCAACGGGCGGGAACCGGAAGTCGTACAGGTGGAGGAAACCGGCAAGGTCGTCGATTTCATGGAGGCGCTCAAGCGCAGTCTGGCCCAGGAACCAAGCGGCGGAGAGCCGCCGGCCCCGCGCCGGCAGCCCAGTCGCAAAACAACGCAACGGACTCCGGCGCGCGCCCGGCAGAAAAAAGGCGGCTGAGGGGGGAAGCGGCAGCGAACAGAAGAAACCTGCGCCGCCCTTTTTCCCCCGGGACCGTTACGGGCGCAAACCGCGCACGGACAACTCGCCCCGAACCTCATTGCGGCGCTGCCGCAAGTCGTCGGCAATGACTCCACGACTGATGCCTTGGCCGACCCCGACCCGTACGGGTCCGCCACCGACCCCGAGGCCGACGGAGGTTCCGCTGGCCGCCCTTTCCACCCGGGCGATTTGATCGTTCAGCTGAAAGTAATAGGTCTGCAATTCCGTGTCGGACATCGTCTGGTAATCCTGTCCCAGAAGTTCCTGCGTCCGTTTGCCGGTGCCGGCGCAGCCGAAGGCCAGCAGCAGGAGAAGAACCAGGGGCAGGAGCCAAATCCTCTGTTTTCGCATTGCCTCTTCCTTTCCAACATCAGCTGTTGCATGAAATTATAACCGCTGACCGGCCACCGGCAGCGATCTTAGCCCAATTCCAGGCGGACTTGCCATATTCTTAGAATAAACTAAACTTCTCCAACTGCCATATTTATGAAGGAGTTGGAAAATGGAAGCCATCCTACCCCTGGACCGGACGGTCCGCAACAGTCTTGCCTTTCTCCACGATCTGTTGGGCCATCTGCCGTTGAGCGATATCGCCGTTCGGCTCTGGGACGGCACCTTGTGGAAGAATTCACCCCGGCCGCGTTGCACATTGGTATTGAAGCACCCCGGCGCCCTGCGTCTGATGTTTCTCCCCCCCAGTCAATTGTCGTTGGGGGAGGCTTACATTTATGACGATTTCGATATTGAGGGAGATATCGAGGAGGGCTTCACTCTGGCCGACTGCCTCTTCGATCTCGAATGGGGGATGCGGGAGAAATTCCGCCTGGTCCGCCATCTGTGGAATCTTCCGGGCGCCGACCGGGTCCGCCGGAAGCGCACGACGCTACTTCGTGGCCGTGTGCATTCGAAAAAGCGCGATGCGCGGGCGATCCGTTACCACTATGATCAATCCAATGAATTCTTCCGGCTCTGGCTGGACGAAGGGATGGTGTATTCCTGCGCCTATTTTTCCGCCGCCGAAGAAACGCTGGAGGCCGCCCAGGAGCGCAAACTCGATTATCTCTGCCGTAAGCTGCGCCTGCAGCCGGGGGAGCAACTGCTCGATATCGGCTGCGGTTGGGGCGCCTTGGTTCTGCACGCCGCCCGCCATTACGGAGTGCATGCGCACGGCATCACCATCAGTCCGGCCCAGGCGGAAATGGCGGGTAGGCGCATCCGCGAGGCCAAACTGGCGGACCGCTGCAAAGTGGAAGTGATGGACTACCGCGATGTGGAAAAACCAAACTGTTACGACAAACTGGTCAGTGTCGGCATGTTCGAGCATGTCGGGGCGGGCCAGTTGTCGAACTTTTTTTCCCAGGCATGGCGGCTGCTGCGGCCGGGGGGCGTCTTCGTCAATCACGGGATCACCAGCAGCCTGGCGCAACCATTGCCGCCGGGACCGTCTTTTATCGACCGTTACGTTTTTCCCGACGGCGAACTGCTGCCGGTCACCGATTCCCTGCGCATCGCTGAAATGACCGGGTTCGAGGTGCGCGACGTGGAAAGCCTGCGTGAGCACTACGCCCTGACGCTGCGCCAGTGGGTGCGCCGCCTGGAACAGCGCCGCCCAGAGACGCTGCGCCAGGTGGATGAAAAAACCTATCGCATCTGGCGTCTGTACATGGCCGGCTCGGCCCACGCCTTTAAGGCAGGACGATTGAACATCTACCAATCGCTGCTGGTAAAACCGGATCTGGGCCATTCCGGCCTGCCCCTGACCCGGGCCGACTGGTACCAGTAAATAATCAGGCGGCGCTCAGGAAATCGCGGATTTCTTCCTCGCGGGCGCTCCATGCCCGCCCGAGCCGTTCCCGGAGAAAATCGGCGTACAGGGTATCGAACATCTGCAAGGCGCTCTCGATCAGGTACATGCGCTCGAAGAACACCGCCTCCCGTTCGGCGGCCGCATCGACCAGATCGTCCTTCTCCAGTTTGACGCCTGGAGATTTCAGGGAGGCGAAATGAAACGTTTCCCCCTTCAGCGTCAACCGCCAGGCATTTTCCCCTTTTTCCAGGTACATTGTCGCTTCGATGATGCGCTTGTTTTCCCGCAGCGCGGTGCAGGCTTCGCGGTACTGCCCCTGTGGTCCAACGACCGTGACCTTCTGGACACCCGTTTCCCCGTCTCCAAGCAGAATCATTCGGTCATCCAGCCAGGCGGCAAAAGGTTCGCCGTCGGCGCCCGGCCCGGGACGGCTGGTGCGAAATTCCCCCGATCCGTTCATGGAACGATGCATGAGCCAGAGGAGAAAATCGGCGCCGAGCCACTGATTGTCCTTGATCAGGTCGAGAACCGCCTGCCCGGAGGCGCGATTCGCCTGCCGTAGCGCCTCCAGCTTGTCCCCCTCCAGCACCGACTCGGCGCGGGCGAAAGGATGCACCGGCACCAGGCGCAGATTGTCGAAAGTGGTGCGAAACAATCCTTCGAAAAGCTCAATCGTGTTGGCGTTGAGGCTGGAGAGGGAAATCACCCCCCGGCGCGTATCCCAGACGGCATCATAGATCGACGGCGACGGCAGAACCCGGGCGAGCAGACGGTCGCGAACCGCCTCCCGCAACTCTTCGCGCTTTTGTTTCGGCACCCGCTTCATACCCGGATTGGCCCGGAGAAATTCGTCTTGCGCCTGTTGCACGTAGGAGCGCAGCAACGGACCGGGGATCCGCCGCTGGTCCCGCCGCAGGCTGAAGGTCAGATAATGGTCGCGAAAGAAAACCTGCGCCGTATCGAAGGTGCTCTCCTGCGCATCGTCCAGGTGCACCCAGCCGATCGACATTTCTTCGCTGCCGTGGTCGATGGAACGAAAACCCTGCCGGGCCAGACGCTCTTGCGCCCATTCAAAATCGATGACAGCCGGCAGGTCGCCGACGACGTGAAACTGACAGAGGCTGACGGAATTGGCGAGCAGACCCATGCGCATACTCCTTTAACTGGGTGGATAGTCGGATGTGGTGCAGCGGCGAAGACAGGTGAACGGGACTTCCGCAGAGCGCCAGGAAGGGCCGTAATAAAAGCTTTATTCAACAAGGATGAAGGGGATGCACGGGATAAACCAGAACCATGGCCTTTCCCATCCCCTTTCTCCCTGTACATAGGATTGGCCGTTGCGGAAGATTGGTGCTAATCAGGATTCCCGATGACTGAGGGCCAGATCCTCCAGGCGGTCGCGATCGAGAATGGTGATGGATTTGCCATTTACTTCGATGAGGGCGTCTTCGGAGAGCTTGCGGAAGGTGCGCGAGAGCGTTTCGCTCACCGTACCCAGATTGGAAGCGATTTGCGACTTGGAAATGGGCAGATCGAACCGGCCTTCTCTCGGCCCGGCGAGTTCCAGAAGATAACGGGCCAGGCGGGCGGGGACATCCTTAAAGGTCAACTCCTCGAGTTGCATGGCAAACTGCCGAAGAAACCGGGACAGACCAGCGATCATGTTGATGGCGATCTGCGAATGCTCGTGCAGCAGCTGCAGAAATTCGCGCTTGGGGAAGAATATCAGCTGCGATTTTTCCAGCGGCTCGGCATAGGCGGGGTAATTTCCGTCGCCGAAAATGGCCGCTTCGGCAAACGTGCCGCCAGGGTGCACGATGTGCAGGATGCGCTCCTTGCCCTCGGCGGAAAGCTTGTAGATCTTTACCTTGCCGGACGCCACCACGTAAAAGCCCAAAGCCTTTTCCCCCTCGGAGAAAAGCAGCTCCCCCTTTTCATACTGGCGGAGGCGACTGATCCGTTCGAGAAACGCAAGATCTTCCTCGGTGGTTCCGGCAAACATGGGACAGTTTTTGATAAAGGCGGCGGAATTCATAGTGCCGGAGTCTAGCAGAACGGCGGGCCGGGGGCAAGCGAGTAACGATCAAGGACCACCGGCGGCAGGCGGCAAAGGCGAGCAGGACGGCGGTGCTCTTCCCGCGATACGCGATGACCAGGGGGCGGCGGCGGGATGAAAAGTTGCGTCCATCGGAGAACCGAAGTAAACTTCTTACATAATTCTTACTGAGGAGAGAGTCGCATGGCCACCGTCAAGCTTTCCAGCAAAGGGCAATTTGTCCTGCCTAAACCTATTCGTGACCGCCACCACTGGAGAGAGGGGACGGAATTCATCGTTATCGACCGTGGCTCGGAACTGGTTATCAAGCCGACGCGAATCTTTCCTCCGACCGAACTGGAACCGGTTGACACCCCTTCGGTTTACCGGGGCCAGCCCCTCTCCTTGGAAGAAATGGACGAGGCGGTCAAGAGCGAAGCAGGGAAACACCGGTGATCGCCGTCGACACCAATCTCCTGGTCCGTTACGCGATCAAGGACGACCGGCAGCAGGCGGCAAAGGCGACCGACTTCCTGGCGCACAACCGCTGCTTCGTCCTCAAGACCGTTTTGCTCGAATGCGCCTGGGTGCTCGCCTCGCCGGCCGGGTATAACCTGCCTCGACAAACCGTCCACGAACGCCTCCTCCACATCCTCGGCCTCCCCAATATCGAGGCGGAAGATGCTCCCGCCGTTGCCCAGGCCCTCGCCTGGTACGCCATCGGCATGGATTTCGCCGATGCTCTGCATCTCTCCGGCTGCGGCGAACTGACGGGCATCGCCACCTTCGATCGCAAATTCGCCGCCACGGCGGAAAAACTCGATACCCTGCCTTCTGTTCACCTTTTGGAATAGGGGGATATGGGCTTGCAGATGCCCCTTTCGACCCCAACGATCTTATGCCAGGAATGGTGGGACGATACCCACATTCCCGATCCGAAAAACGGGGGAAGTTTTCTGCCTTGGGCAAGGGGAATGGATCAAATCACCACATGCAAAACCCGATTTGGCGCACAGCGCTTTTCCGTCAACATCTTAGCTACATGGAAGCCGGACCCCGGATATTGCAATTTCCGATTTCTACAATGGCCTCGTCGATCTGCCCGGGTGCGCAGTAGAAGAGGGCGTGCTCTATCTCCTTTTGCTGGTCGATTAAACGCGAAAGAACTTCAAGCTTGTTCTCGGCCTTGTTTAGCAACTCGGCCCGACGGATCAGCAGAAGCTTGAGGGATTGCTGTGCGGCTTCGTCATCGCGCCCGGCAATCTGGGCAATCTTCGCGGAAAGTTCCTCGTACCGCTCCATCTCCTCGGGGGTCAGTTGCACCAGGTGCGGATAGTAGTAGTAAGGGGTAAGGCTGACGCCGATGGCCTTCTCCAGCGGGAAGGAAAAGACCGTTTCGCCAAAGTACTTCCGCAGACAAGCCGTGCCTTCATCGTCGAACCAACGGTCCGGCGTCGCCGAAAGAGCCAACCGAAAGGGGATATGTTCGGGATACCCTTGCCTCGCACGTTCCGCCCCCAGATGGTGGGCTTCATCGGCCAGCATCATGGCGGGTTGCTGCAGCCGGGCGATACACTTTTGAAACTCGGGGCTACTGAACGTGGTGTGGGTGGTGATAACCGAAATCACCTCCCGGTAACCACCATTGAAGTCCATGACCTGCTGGTTAAGCTCATCGAACCACCGGCTCCGAGACTGGTAGGCCAGAATAGGTCGATAACCGAACACCTGGCTCTCGGCGTTCCACTGGTCGACCAGATGTTGATAGGGAACCGACATCACCAGGGCCAGCCTCTTTTCCCGCTCGTAAAGCCGAACTGAAGCCGCCAAGGCGGTAATCGTCTTGCCGGTGCCAGTAGCCATCTCCAGCAGGCCTCGGCAATCGTGTGCAAACCAGGCGTCGATGGCCTCATTCTGGTAGTCGCGAAGGTCTATCGTGGCGGGGCATGTCGGTTTGTTCGACTTGCGATATTTCGGTGCGGCGGGCTCCTTGATTTCGGAATTCAACTGAGGCGGGTAAGGCCTCTCCTGTTTCCTCAGCCTGACAATCCGCTCGCGTGCAGAATCCGTCAGGTTGAACACTTGCACATTCAGGTCATTGTTTGTCCACAATCGCTCAAATCTCTCAGCGTCGGCATTGACCAGCAATGACAGCACCGGCTCCCACGAGCAGAAAATCTTGATCGATTCGTAATTTCGCGTCCCTTGAATGCTGTCGTTGTAAGAGCCGTTAAAGCTGACTTGGTTCCCTTCGCCATCAGTGAAAATTCCGAATTTATCGTGAAACTCCCCTTTGTCGAGTTTGTTGCGAGGCATGGCTAACTTGAAATCGAGAACACCGTCGGCAACCATCCAAGCCAGCGCCGAGAGGGTTTCTTCCTCAAGGCTTTTTTCCAAATCATCAAGGTTGACATCCAGAGCGGCCTTCAGAATCTCATCCTGACGGGCCGCATCCCCCCTTTGCAATGCTTCCCAGTCTGATTCGCTCAATATTGGGCTCGTCACCCAACGGGCTCGCCCCTTGTTTACAGCAAAAGCAGCCATTCCTTCGGCAGCAATCCGCAGCCACGCGGCACTGAAAAAGCCGACACCCCGGTCATACTTGACCGCACACGCCAAGGCCGGGTTGAAGAAATCATTAATGATGTCGTTGCGAGACGTATCAATGAAAGGTGGTAAGACTATATTTTTTAACGATTTCATATCACCATATACAAAAAAACGCCGGTGCCATTACGGCACCCGGCGGTCGTTATCAACCCGGCGTTCCCTCCAAAACCCCATCACGCGTTCCCTTCAAAATCTCGAATTAAAAGGACACCAAAAGACCGGGTTAAGATACAACCTCAGCCGGCAAAGGGCAAGAAAATCATATCCACAAATGTCGCAGATTTCCGCAGATGAAAATCTGCGCCCTATCTGCGATACCGGATGTACGGCCTATTTCGGAACTTGCGGGGAATGCCGAACGACATAAAACGGAACTGGGATGGTCGGTAACCCCATACGACCGCACATGCTTTGTACATGTTCACGCCAGTACGGCCAGACATGGTAACCGACATTATGCCGACCGAATTCCTCAAATGCCGCATTCAGATCGGCCACTTCCAGATCGGCGGGCAAACTGTAATGGGCGCAGAATTCAGCTGTAAACTCCACGATGACAAAATCATCGCTGACTTCCGCCGAACTGCTCTTTGCGGCCGCCTCGCTATCGATCAGGCGCGTGCCGGCGCCAAAGGAGAAGACAACCGTCCGCGTCCCATCATCGGCATTCACGACATTTTCAAAGATAGTAAATCGCCCAGTCGGCCCACCACGGTGCTGGGGGATCAAAGTTACTTCCGTATCAAGGAAAGGCGGAACAACCTTGCAGCGGCAATTTGCCGAATGCAAAAAAACACCTTGAATGGATAACGCATTGACGGCCTTGTCCAGCAGGTCTTTATCCATTTTCACGCCGCCATCCAGTGTTCAAGAGGGGTAATAAGATTCCCGGACCGGGCATAGCGCAATCGTTCGGTATGAAGATGGATTTTCTGCGGTGCCTCGTGCCAGGAATTCGCCGCTTCCGAACCAAAATTAAATACCGGCCTGCTCCCCAGTGCGAAACAGATATCGGCGAGGGTGCGCAACGTCATATTGCGCGAGCCATTCAAGAGCTGGGAAACGTACCCTTTGGTTGCTTGCATCCGGCCGGCCAGCTCCGATTTCGTAATGCCGGATTCTTCCATTGCTTTCCAGATTAACTCTGTGACTTCCGTGATCAGCAACTCCTGGGCGAGAAGCTTGGCGTTTTCCGGGCTTTGCTCTGCCCACTGGTCAAAAAAATCGCTCATGTTATCTCTCCTCTATTTGCCGCCAGTTCTGGATCACTTTGTGTGAATCCTCTCGTGACAGTTTTTGCCCTTTTTTAAAAGCAAAATGGCTGATGTAAAAAATGCCCTTGTTCCTGTCCGAAAACCACCCGTAGGCGCGTATTTTCCCGGCTTTAATTGCAAAAAAGTGTTTATTGTCGGGCAACCTGCCCTCCGTATTCCAGTGGTCTGGTGAACGGAGTTGTCCTTCATTGGCGAGATGCTGTCGTCGCGCGGCCATTATGGCCCAAGCATTTTGACGCTTTTTCTCCGGAAGATGCGAAAGCGCCTCCTGCCAACTCGGGGGCAACCAGGCGACAGGATCTTCGTCCTGCGCCGGTTGCTCGCAGTACCGTATGGTTAGTCTGATGCCCTTAAACTCTACCATAGGAGTTTATCTATATGTAAACTTTTTTCGACAGCCTGTAAATCATCAAAAATTTCAGGCTTATATAAAAAACCGCCGGCACCTTTACGGCACCCGGCGGTCCTCATCAACCCGTCATCCCCTCCGAAAACCTCCATTACCCGCGCTCCCTTCAGATGATCGAACTAAACCCCATTCAGCAGCCGCAGCCGCAATTGTGACAGACGCGCTTGTTGTCTTCTTCCGGCTCGACCATTTCGGGGGCGAAGGCGACGCGGTTGACACCGCGGCGGATGTCTTCGAGCAGGTCGCGATTGGCGCTGGCGCCGATGATGTGGCCGAGGCAGAGGTTGGCGATATGGTCCTGGGGCGAACGGATGCGGACGCAGTTGAGCAGATCGCCGTAGCCCTCGACCTCCAGCATCCGCTCGTTATCTTCCAGCCATTGCAGATCGATGCCGAGGGGGCTTAATTCCTCGATCAGTCGGTCGAAGAAATCTGTCAGTTGCGGTACATCGATCTCGTAACGCCAGTCGGCGCGGGGGAAACTGCGGCGATATAAAACGACGGTGATTTCTTTTCGCTTCATTCTTTTCTCCGGGACCAACTGGTCGAGTTGGCCGCCCCGACGAACGCGGGTGAAAACAATATTACAGCTGATGAATCCAGGAGGTGTCGCCGCTCCCCTGGCGCAGCACTTCGACCCGGTCGCCCACCAGGCTGATCACCGTGGACGGATCGCCGAGACGGTTGCCGCCATCGATAACCAGGTTGAGCTGGCGTCCCATGTTCTCCTCGATTTCGATCGCATCGAGCTGCGGCTCTCCGCCGCCAAGATTGGCGCTGGTGGTGACCAGGGGATGGCCGAGTTCGCGGACAATGGCGAGAGTGATCGGATCGGCGGGAATGCGGATGCCCACCGTGCGCTGCCGGGTGGTGAGCAGATCGGGGACGATGCGCGTCGCCTCCAGGACGAAAGTGAAAGGCCCCGGAAGCTGTCGCTTCATCGTTTTGAAGGCAAGATTGCTGACTTGAGCGTAGGTGGAAATGTCCGAGATATCGGCGCAGATGAAGGAAAACGGTTTGCGGGGATCGCGGTGTTTGATCTGGTAGATCTTTTTCACCCCTTTTTTACTGAAAATATCACAGCCGATACCGTAGATGGTGTCGGTGGGGTAGGCAATGACGCCGTCAGCCTTGAGGACTTCAACCACTTGGCGAATCAAGCGGGGCTGCGGATTATTCGGATTGATCGCAAGCAACATGGGGAACTCTCCGCCAACACATGTATCGGCCACGGCTTGGCTGCCGCGGGCGGCTCATAAGAGGTATTTCAATCCTTCCACCCGCCGCAGGGCGGCGTAGATGTCCTCGATCTGGCGGGCATTGTGCAGGCGCACCAGAACGGAAACGCAAACATAGGACGACTGGGCGCTGCTCCGAATCCGGATGGCGTCGCGCGGAACCGGGACCAGATTGTCAATGGCGGTGCGCACCGCCTCCGGAAAGATCGCGCCATTCGGGCCGAAGGCCTTGAATTCGAAATCGCAGGGGAATTGGACCAGTTCGTCTATCCGGGAGCGATCCGTCATGTTTCACCCGCGTCGGCCGGCGCCGGTGTGTCCAAAACCGCCGGCGCCGCGTCCGGTTTCATCCAGGTCGTCGACCACAGTCAACGCAGCCCTCTGCACTGCGGCAATGACCAGTTGGGCGATCCTTTCACCGGGCTCGATAACGATCGCGTCGGCGCCGTGGTTGATCAGGATGACGCCGAGTTCTCCTCGGTAGTCCGCATCGATTGTACCCGGCGCATTGACCATTGACAAACCCTTGCGCAGGGCGAGGCCGGAGCGGGGACGCA
>Ga0265293_10003300_pt1 | contig 30128 bp, 28 predicted proteins | sample Munlanlewell138R_FD_192505 | JGI IMG/M metagenome (GOLD analysis project Ga0265293, IMG submission 192505) | Leachate microbial communities from a municipal landfill in Southern Ontario, Canada - Leachate well 138R | ecosystem: Engineered > Solid waste > Landfill > Unclassified | place: Canada... | reverse complement strand
TGCGTATACGCTTATATCGTCTCCGTCGCTTACCCCCTCCGCCATAAATTTAAGGCAGAGCCGTCTGTCGGTTATCGCCGCTATCTTCCACGCCGAGGCGTAGCGTATAAAGTTTACCACAGGAGCCGGAAGCCCCTCGTGCGGTATGCCCGCCCATTGGTCTCCGGCGTAAAAACGTTCGTTTACATCAGCCGTGCGGTAAAGCCCTATACGCGTTTTGTAGTCCACTCCCTGTTCGTATTCCCGCCAAGCTTCGGTTACTCTCATACCCGTTCACCGTAAGGGTCGTAACCCATTATAGTCTCGTACTTTTGCATAAGAGCGTTCTGCTCTTCCCGCGGTTCGCCGCCCAAAGCGTTTTTATTTTTCCGGCCGTCTTTTCTGCCTTTTATATAGCACGCCGCGCAAAGCGCCGCCGCCCCCGCGGCGGCAACCGTTCCTATGAATATGCCCGTCAGCATAAAACCCCTCCTTTTGGAAAAAAAATAAGCGCCTGTCACGCGCCCGTTTATTCGTTATAGCAATTGTGAAATAAAGCCGCGCTCACAATCGCTCATATATTGATTTTCTTTTTGCTCACAGCGCCTCTAAAATCCGCAGCGTTTTATGCGCCGCCTTAGAATACGACACCACGTCCGCCTGCGCCGTAACTGTCTCCTCCGCCCTTGTCTTTATGTTCTTAAGCTCATACAAAGCGCCCATAACGTCAAGGTCTATGCTGCCGTTTCTTTTCAAAAGCCCTATAGCGCTTACCGCCGATATTTGCCGCTTGTACGGTTCGGCCAGCTTAAGCCTTTTAACCGCGTAATTAAGCGCCTCCTCTATTTTAGCCCAGTCCGCGGAAATGGCGATTACCGGAGACGCGGACAAAACGGGGCTGTCGTCCTTTGCAGAGAAAGCGGCAATTTCTTTCCGTTTGGCTTTGCTCCTGCCCAAACTGCAATCCCTTTCCTCCTGCATCTTCTTTACCCGCCAATAGAGGCAATCGTCCTCTTTATTATACCGCGGCTTATTCTTGTACGCGCCTTCCGTCCGCTCCGGCCACGGCAAAGGCTCGCCCGCTTCCCATTTACGGCATAACACGAAAAACGCTTTAATTACAAAGTATATAATCAGCCTTATAATTCTTGTGATAAAAACGCCCACAAATTACCGCCCTTCTCCGCGGTTGTTTTTAATCAGTCCGTTTATACGGTTATACTTTCAGCCCGTTGTCGGCAAGGTTGCGGATGTCAATGGTACGTTCTTTGTTTTCTATTTCTTTTATCATCTGAACAACGCGGGTGTTTACAGGCGTGCGCACGCCGTACCGCTCTCCTTTGGCGGCCATGTAACCGTTAAAATAATCCACCTCGGTGGGTTTGCCGCGCTCTAGCGCCTGAAGGCTCGATGATTTTAATCTTCTGAATTTAAAGCCTATAACGCGTATAATCAAATGGCGTTTAAAGCCGGAAAACCGGACGCTTCCTTTTATCAGCTTGTAATAGTCAAGCTTACCGGCATACGGTTTTATTACAATGCCCATGGCGTTCGCGACTTCTACCGCCTCGCGTATTATAGATATAAAAATGCTTCGCGCCGTTCTTTTTTTAAGTATTTGCCCAAGCTTTAAACCCGTAAGCACGCCAAGAGACGTAATACACGCGTTCACTATCATTTTTGAGTACAAGTCCGCCACAATGTTGTCGGATACGCGCGTGTACATAACGCTGTCGAGCGTCTCTTTTAACGCCGTAACATCCGTCTCCGGCAAATATCCGCCTATTACGAAATCGCCCTCCGATGTCATGTTAAGAGTGCCGTCCGGCAGCATTGTTGAGCCCCAGCCCACAACGCACCCGACGGCGCGGCGTTCCCCGACGATACCGGCGAGCGTCTCTACGCATATGCCGTTTTGCATCGAAACCACCATGCTGTCTTCCTTTAAAAAGCTGATAACGCTTTTCGCGGCGTTTGGCATATCGTACGCTTTTGTGACTATAAGCACTATATCCTTTTTACCGCTGAGCTGCTCCGGCTTCGCGACGGCGTTCATTTTAACATTGTGTTCTCCGCGCACGCCCACAATGCGCAGACCCTCGCTTATTATCTGTTTGGCTTTGTCCTCGTGCTTGCACACTATCTGAACATCATAACCGGCGCGGCTCAGATACGCCGCCGTTATGCCGCCTATAGCGCCCGCGCCAATAACCGCCACCTTGATTTGTTTTTTTTCCATACCTGTCCTCCTGCGCTTTTCCGTATCACCCGAATTATACCATCGGCAGTCTGCTTTGTCACCGCTTTACATATACAGTTTTGTTGCCGCGCAGCGCACCTTACGCCCACCTAAACGCTTCTTGCGCTGTAGCGGATTCCGCGGTACAAGGTTATAGCGGTATCCGTTACAATGATTCTAAAAAATCTGAGGACACTACGGGTATATTGGTTGAATCTCGCTTACATAATTCGTGTGAGACTTAATGATGGTTTCTTAAAAACTAAGCTATAGATAAACTATGGTTTATAATTTCATCTTCTCTTAATATTCTTACAAATTGAAACAACTCATCCGGTTCATATTTTTTTTCGATTTTTCTAAATCCGAACTTTTCATATAAGGAAAATAAGTATGGTATATTTCTGCACTCAAGCATTACTATCCTTCCTGAAAGTTTATTTTGACCGTCCATAACAGTACTTAAGCAAAATTGCATTATTTCTTCTCCCTTTATTTCTGCCTTGTATTGATCATTTTTACCAAGCTGACCAATTAAAATAGCTGGGAAATGAAGAATGCGCTTTCCCCTTGCCTTTGAATAAAGTCCATCAAAGTTTCTTATTTGTCTATTAGAAAATTCTTCTGGTATATTTAATACTGAAAGTGCAATGGTATAATAAGCAAGAATTCTAAACTCCTCGGCTTCTTCATCAAATATAAAGTAAGTCCTGCTTTTCCCCGTTTTTTCAAATTCAATTGCTTTTTCTTTAAGGAAATGTTCTATGTCGAAGTCTTTTTCACATGAAAAAGAAAATAGCTTGTGAACTTCATCTTCACCAGCTATCTCTAGCAGTACTTTCAATGGGATAAAATTTTTCTTAATTTCATTTCTCCCTGTTTTTCTTTATCTTCCGCAGTTAATGAACGATTAATTTTTACGCTATTAGCAGGGGTAGAAATAATTTTTGTAAATGATTTTGTTGCTTTTTTACTATCTAAAATAAAACTCTTTGTAAATGATGAAGTTGCCATTCTACTTCCCTCCTAACCAATTAGATTACATTTAGTCTTTACACTAAGCGTTAATTTTATTTTACTTCAATATCAAGAAATGTCAACCCCGTATGTTACATTCTATGCTTTAATCATAACAATATGTGAGACTTAACTTGAATACCATACCGATATTGTAACCATTATATATATCGATATTCCGCTGCAGCTGCAACAGTATTTTTTCTTAATTAGAATGCACTTAAATATCGCTCACATTATATCGCGTTTCGCACCTTGCTATCTTTGAAGAAAGCGACCTGCCGCTCCGTGAGGTTGCGTTCCTCGCTGTCTTTAATGGAGAACTTTTCAGAATCATTTCCACCCTATTTTGCGTATGCTATTATTGACAGGGATATTGGAATATGATACTTTGCTAATAGAACCGTATTGGTTGACGCCGACCGGCAATTGGAGCCTAGTAGAAGTCAACCATCTATCGGTTCTATTTTTATTTGTATCTATATATAGAATCCTGCTATTGGAGCTGCTTGACGTTGACCGGCTCGACGTCTTTGAGCGAGAACTTTTTTGTATCATTCCCATGTGTTTCGCGTATACTATTATTGACAGGAGTGTCATCTTGTGATACTTTGCTGTTAGAACTGCTATTGGGTACCCCCGAAGGCAATTGCAGCCCTAGGGAACGGGCCCAATCGGCAGTTTTTTTATTATATTCTTTCGGATATAGTATCTCGCTTCTATTAATTAGGCTTTGGTCAAACCCTTAACTTCCATCCTTTCGGCGTACATACGCGCTCATAATTCTGTTTAGCTCAAAAACGATCAGCCCGTCTGCAGTTCAGCTTACCCCTAAAACGGCGCATTATAGCGTTTTTATCGCTAATCTCATTTTTATACGTTTTTAACTGTACTTTTTGTGTGATATATGATATAAGTTACTAAAGATATGTTACATTTCTGTTACGAGATACTTATGCCAAACACGGAGGAAATGCGATGAGAAAAAGAATTGTCAGCTTTTTGCTATGCCTGTTGACAACGCTTGCCGCGGTTTTTGCCGTATCCGGTTTCGCGCTTGCCGGCGGTAAGGATTTCTCCGTTATACGGGTTTTGCTTTCCGTACCCGCCGACTGCACGCAGGTTAAATTCTTTGTGGACGGCAATTACAGCGTTAATGACGTGCCCTTGGCGCGCGATTTATATACGGCCAAAATAAAAAGCGGCAAGGCGGAGCTTTTCCGCGCCAAAGAGACGACCCCCGTTGTCTCCGCGGCAAGCGTTAAGCTTGTGCAGCACGCCCCCACCGAAGGGCGCAACAATTTTATATGGCACAACAATTCGCGCAACGGCTGGTGCGCGTACCTTGGTGATATGCAGATACGCTGCAACAGCGGCAAAATACAGCTTATAAACCATATATATATAGAAGAATACCTTTACGGAGTGGTGCCGCACGAAATGTCCGACAGTTTTCCTCTTGAAGCGTTAAAAGCCCAAGCGATATGCGCGCGCACATACGCTATAAGTAAAATGTCAAGCGCGTCTTCCTCCGCCCTTTATGACATAAACGACACGTCGAGCAACCAGGTATACAAAGGGTTTACGCCTTCTTACACTAACGCTAACAGAGCGGTGGAAGAAACCAAAGGCATGGTTTTAAAATGCGAATACGAAAAAAGCGGAAAGATAGTAAACGAATATGTCGAGGGCTTTTATGCCGCGTCCAACGGCGGCTGGACGGATATACCGCAGCACTCGTGGACCGCGAGCGCGCCGCTTAAGCCGTACCATATAATAAAACCCGACGAGTGGGATGTTGTAAACCCGTCAAGCCTTCAAAATTTAATAGTATTCCCCAAGATTATTACGCCTGAAAATAAAATAGAGTATTCCGGCGGCACGTACGGTAATATGACTGTTCCCGCCGACGCCGCCGAAAGACGTGCTAAGATAGAAAAGCTTTTAAAGGTTTCCGCGTTTCCCGGAATCTCCGCAAAAGATTTGCCCAAAATAAGCATACTCGGCTTTGAGGGCTTTGTCACGCACACTCACGATACGTCGGGCAGCCAAAAGCACGGCGGCTCCGGCAGCTACGACGGCTGCGATTACAACGGTGAAAACAAATGCCCCGACTTTACAATGGCAAACATAACAATGACGGTGCTCGACACGCGCAAGGAAGCCTGCGAGCCCGAATCTGTTACTTTCGATATTAATATGCACGCTCTGCAAACCAAGGACGGAGAATACTGCGTATTCTCCTCGACTAATTTGCGGCTGCTTACAGTTGAGGAAACCGATACGGAATTTCGGCTGTACCGCCGTCGTTACGGCCACGGTATAGGCTTAAGCCAGCGCGGCGCCCAGCAGCGCGCGAAAGCGGCCGCAAGCGGCGGAGGCGGTCAAACTTTTGATCAGATACTGTTATTTTATTTCGAAGGCACTCACATTTTCGACGAATCGTCAATAACCGCTCCGGTATTAACGCCCATTTTCGAAAGCGATATTATGCTCGGCGATGTAAACGGCGATGAAACTATAGACATAAGCGATTATACAAGCGTGCGGCTTCATATATTGGAACTGAAAACGCTGGCGGGAGAAAGCCTTGATAAAGCGGACGTTAACCGCGACGGCAATATAGATATAACCGATTACACAAGAATACGTCTTCATATACTCGGTCTTAAACCTATAAACAACGGCGTGCCTTACGCTCCAACCAACGCGACGGCTTACGGCTCAAGGTTTATAAACATACGCAGCAGCGCGAACGCGTCAAGCGATTCTAATATAATAGGCTCGCTGCCCGACTGTGCGCGCATACAGGTAACGCAGAAAAACGCTGTTTCCGGATGGCATAAGGTAAGCTACGGCGGAACAACGGCGTATATGAGCGCGTCATATTTGCGTCTGGATTAATAACCTTAGTAAAATTTTATCTTTAATGTTGACAAAACACGGTAAACATGTGAAAATTATCGGTGTACTTATTCGCGTTTTGAGGCAAGCCATTGTATCGTAATTCTATAAAAAGTATTGCTCCCTTTGTTGTTTTACTCTCGTTTATATTTTGTATTTTTATACCCGCTGCGCAGGCCGGCGAATCCGTAGCGCGGCATTTGGCGTTAAATGAAGCGCTTTTTACTGTTGTTGACGGCGGCGCTCTTTTCTCCCTGTCCGGCGAACCCGAAATAACACTGCCGGAAAAGATTGATATGTGCCCGGGAGACGTGTATTTATTCGAAGCCGCCGGCGCTGACGGGCTTATCTGGCATTCCGGCAATACAAGCGCGGCTACAGTTGACGGCGGAACGGTTACTGCCGTATCCGAAGGCAGCGCGGTGATAACCGTATTAAAACCGGACGGCGGCGAATCGTCATGCACCGTATATGTTAAAAAATGCTCCATATCTTCCGAAGGGTATATTACCGCCGACGGGCTTTTGCGGGGAATAGGCAAAAATACTTACGCGAACCATCTTCTCGCCGGTATAGACGCGGATGAAAACGACTTAAAACTTTATAACGGCGATAGTTTGTTCACCGGCGATGATAAGGTTTTATGCACCGGCATGACGGCGGAGCTTGTAATAGGCGGCGTTCCAAGGGACAGGCTTACAATAATCGTTGAAGGCGATGTCAACGGCGACGGTAAAGTTGACATATCCGATTACACTTTGATAAGGCTTGATATACTAAAGCTTAAGGAATTAAAGGACATTTATAAAGCCGCGGCAGACGTAGATATGGACGGCGAGATAACCATTTCCGATTATACGCTTATAAGGCTGAATATCCTCGGATTAAAGCGGGTAGGCGGTTTTATGCCGCGGCTTCCCGCAATAGCCAACAAGAAAATCACAACCTTCATAGAAGCCGCTTTTGCCCAGATGGGCGCTCCTTATGTCAGCGGCAGAGAAGGACCGGCACAGTACGACTGTTCGGGGCTTGTGTATTACTGCCTTAATAAGGCCGGACACAAAATAGGGCGCTGCAGCGCAAACACATACAGCAAATACCCATATTGGAAGCTCGTTGAAAAAGAAAACCTTTCGCCGGGAGACCTTATGTTTTTCTGGTCAAGCGATTTAAGCAAAATAGGACATGTGGGCATATATCTTGGCAACAACTACTTTATCCACTCCACGGCAACGTACAAAGGCGTAGTCATAAGCCGCTTCGATGGCAAGTACGAAGCATCTTTCAGCCACGGACGGCGCGTGTTTAACTAAAACTAAAATCAACTTGTGACTCCACTTAAAACTAAATAGGAGAATATATAAAATGAAAAAGCGTTTTGTAGGGGTATTGACGCTAATCGTCTTTGTTGTATCATCTTTTAACGTAACGTCCGCGTCGGCCGCCGGCGCAACAATAAAAATCGAAGGTCCAAAGGAAGTATACGCGGGAGAGACGTATACATACAAGGTTACCGTTTCTTCAACCTGTATTAAGCTTCGCGGCATATTGGTGAGCGGCGGCGCTTTCACCGGAACCACCGTTGAATCTCCCGAAAAAACGGGCGACACCAACGCTCAGCTGACGATAAAGGAATCTGTTGCCGTCACCGTTGATAAAGACGCCAAGCCGGGCGATAGCGGTTTGATAACTGTAACCGCATACAAAACGGCTGTCAACGATGATAACACAGATTATATTTTCAATGAGATAAAAGAAACGTTCACCGCGACCGTGGCGGCCAAACCGGCAAAAAAACAAAAAACCGCCGCGGAAAAACCGGACGAAACGGATAAGCCTAAAGAGCTTGCGAAGCCCGCCGAAACCCCTCAAAACGACCGGGACGTTTTGGTAAACAGCATTAACTCTCTTGCGACGGGCAGCGTGCTAAAACTGCCCGCGGAGCTGGCGTCGTGCCTGCCCCGCGCGGCGTTTTTGGCGCTAAAGCAAAACGGCGCGGTTCTCAATGTTGATTTCGGCAACTATACCTGCACGATAGACGGCGCTAATATAGGCGAGCTGCCAAGCGATTTCACTCAAATAGATTTATCCGTGTCCATGGCGAAAGAACCTTCTCTTTCCGCCGCGGCGGGCGGCTTTGACGAGTACCAGCTTCATTTCGCATATTCGGGAGACCTGCCATGCCGGCTTGTATACAATTTCCCCGTCGCGGAACACAGCCCGGGCGAGACGCTTTATCTTTATTACTACTATGAGCTGTCGGACGTTATAGAGGGCAAAAGGTACGCCGTAGTGGACGAGAGAGGATATGTGTCTTACGATATATATCATTGCTCGAGTTATTTTATAACATCGCGCCTGCTGGATAACGCAACCGGAGCGCTAAGTATAGCGGAGCAAAATGACGTTCCGGCAATGATAGACGAGGCTGTGCGGACGGCACTGCTTAGCGCGCGGGCGCTTGAGCCTCCCGCGGTTACGCTGACCGAGCTTGTGCTTATCACTCTTGGCGGAATAATTGCCGCCTCGGCAATAACAGCGTTTGCCTGCCGCAAGGCATGGGGCGGCCGCAACGGGTAATTGAATAGAGGGGATATAAAAAAAACTCCGGACATCATTGGCGCCTCGGGTATTTTCTCCGTCAAAAAGTTTGAACTCGGTATAATATTAAATTGGTATCTGCCGGTTTTATATTATTGACATAGCTTTCAGTTCATCAAGAATTACCGGATGTATCTTTTTATATAATCCGGCGTTTGCGTAACCCGCCCATGAACAATTGGTATATAAATCCATAGTGCTGTCCAAAACATTCCCATACGCGTCTTTTACGATACATCCGCTTTCCATAGCTATGAGTGCCGCGGATAAATCATAAGGATGCGCGCACAGCGGAAGCCCTTGGCCTCTTTTTGATTGATAGCCGCGCATAAGGCCTCGAACATCCACAACTATACGATACTTTCCCGTCATAAGCATGAACAACTGGCCGGCGGAGGATATGTATTGCTCAGAGAAAACGAGCGCCGAGTTTTCTTCCGGACTGCCAAAAAGCCTGTGCAGCACCCTTTCTTCCAATTCGGAGATTATCGCTTTCGTGCCCGGAAATATGTTAACAAAAACGCTAAAGCCATTTTCCAGTGTTGCGGCGGCGCTTGGCGAGAGCGCGACATGCGTTTTAACTTCGTTACCGCGGCGCAGGTCGTAATATTTTAAGCTTGCACCGTTATGCCTCACCGCTTTTAACACCGCGCCTTTATCCTGCAAAACCACAGGCACTTCCGTCTGCACCGCCGCGAAAATATCGCCCAGCGATGTTTTCGCGCCCCCGTTCAAAGCGACGCCCGTCAGTATCCATGCTGATCGGTTATCATACATAATGTGACGGGTGCCATCAAGCGGATCGATAAGCATACGCCATCTCGCTTCCGATTCATTAAGCCCGTGCGGATAAACGCGCGTCCCCAGCCCTTCGCAAATTACGACCGCTCCGCCTTTCGGAGGGTTTTCCCTGAACCATCCGTCGATTATTTTCTCGCATATATCATCGATGCCGTAGGATACATCGCCGTGGCCGCTGCCGTAAATTGTTCTAAGCTTTCCAGATTGTTTCCTTATGCTGTCCCTTGCGGTGCTTCTTATTATTTGGTGCAGTTTTTCAACCGAGTCGAGAACATCCCGTATTTCATCGGCCGCCTTCATAAATTCCCTCCTGCGTATCCGCCGGTAAGACGTATGCCATATCCCCCCGGACATAACGGGCGCTTTCCTTCCGGCGCTTGCCGGCTTTACAGTACCGCCGTTTTAAAAATCCCTAATAACTTTAAGCGCGGGCAGCGCATTGCCGCTATAATCAAATAACGCCTGATTTGCCCACTCGTTTCCTCCCCAGCCCGTTTCCTTAATATATTCGCAGCCCACCTCGGTCGACCATCCGGTTTCCTTTACCGGCAGCCATGCGGGTTCCCAGTAAACAAGGCCGCGCCCGAGTCTTTTCGGAACGGCGTATATACTTTCCATAAGCGCTTTTAAAAAAGCGGCCTGCCCCTCGGGCGTCATAGGAAACGGCACTCTTTGGGCCAGTCGCGTTGTGGCCGCCATGCCGCGGCCAGTTTTGCGCTCCTCCCCGCCGCGGTAATCCTCCGTCGAAAAGCCCATACTTGTCTCCGCAACAATAAGCGGCTTCCCGTACCTTTCCGCCAAATCGTTCATATTATGCCGCAAATCATCCAGCGTCCCGTGCCAGAACGGATAGTAGCTCAAACCGATAATATCAAAGTCTTTACCGCCGCAGGAAAAGTAATTATCTAACCATTCACAGTACAAATCGTTGCGCCCCCCGTTGTCGAGATGGATCATCACCGCAATATCACGAGAGACTTCTTTTGACGCTTGTATTCCGGCGCTAACCAAACGCGCTATCTGCGCGTACGCCGGCTTTTTTCCATGCGGCCACAGCAATCCGTTTGTCACCTCGTTGCCTATGGCGGCAATTTGCGGAAGCAAACCTTCACGCCGCAGTTTTTTCAGTATTTTTTTTGTATAGCGATACACCGCCTGTTCCAGCTCTGTACCGCTCATGCCCAGCCATGCCTTGGGTAAAAACTGTTTGCCCGGGTCCGCCCAAAAATCGGAATAATGAAAATCAAGCAGCCAATCCATTCCCGCTTCTTTTGCCCTGTGCGCAAGACGCATGGTGCGGGCGAAATCGTTTGCGCCGCCTCCGTATGGCTCGCCTGATACTGAATACGGGTCATTCCACAGCCGCAGTCTTATAAGGTTTACATCGTGGCTTTGGAGTATCTTAATACAATCTTCCTCTTTGCCGTTGTCGAAGAATCTGCCGCCGCCGTTTTCAACTTCCTCCAGCGACGAAACATCCATCCCCTTGTACCACGCTTTTATTCCGCAGCTCATTGTCAATCCTCGAATTTTTCAAAACTGTCCTCGGCATACCGCTTGAGCATATCGCGGTAGCGGAAGCGAATCATTTTATTCTTCCTTAAAACATCTGCCTCCGTGCCGGTATACTGGCAGCGCAGACAGTAATATTCCCGTTTTTCCTTGTCAAAGAACATGTCGACATCCAGATCGCGCAAAAAACAAGATGGGCAGCGGTAATTTAATCTGCCCTTTCCAGATTGAGCCATGTCGTGAATACCTCCTTATCACGCAGTTTCCCCGTAAACCCCAGCGTAAACATGGGGCTGAATGCATAACCTTCCTTAAAATAACCTCTTTTTTCCCTGCCTTCGCATGTCATGGAAACGCGTGTAGCTATGGGCGGCAAAACACAGGCAGTATAATCCGCGCATTCGAGCATCTTTTCGCGACATTTATATTCATAGGCAATTTCAACCTTTTCGCCGCCTTTGCCCATTTCCAATACAAGGCCGGTCATATCTTCGGGATACTCATTTGTACCATAACTGGCTACCGTATATTCGTCGATATTCACTTCCTCGCCGGAGCGGCTCATTTCCAAAATCCTGCGGTCGAACCGTATACGCCCGATGCCCTCTTCAAATGTAATAGTCGTCTGCAGCTTTAATGTCAGGTCTGAAAATTCAATATTTACCGGGTCAAGCGTTAATACGCGTTGCTTTCCTTTCCGATTAAAATGCGCCTTGGTGCGGCATAAGCACAGGTCGATAACCTCGCCTTTGTAAACTAATCTGGCGCTGCGCACTGTCCCTTCACCGGCGTAGTGTGTAAAATATCCCGCGCGGTATTTTTCCTGTATAAGATACGGATAGCTGGCGTCCTGCACATGTTTTGTCCCTATGCCCACCGGCCTTACAAGCTTGGCGGCGTAAGGGCGCAGGTCTATAAGCGCGCCGCCCTGGTCCATGTTGACGCACGTACGCATGAAGGGGTCGCAATACCAAAACACCTGCTTTTGGCTGCCGTACAGTATATCGCGCCACAGAGCGCATTCGGGCTCGGTATATGTCTTTTTCCGCCGAAAATAGTCCGCAAACTCGCTCATCGTCATATCGACAAGCTTGCCCTGCTTTTTGAGCTTTCCATAATAGGCACAGCCATCGGCATACGATTTATAAAGCAGCTTGTACGACGCTTCCCATCTGCCCATTTTGTTCATCCATCCCGGTCCCACATACATCATATTGTAGGAAAAACCGTTGTTAAACCTGGCTTGATAGCGAAACTGGTCTATGAGGTTAAACAGATATGGGTACTTGCCGCCCTTATATATCATGCCGCGAAGCACGTTTTGCGGATGAGTGCCGAAATTGGAGCCGTTACCGTCGTAGCACGCTATAAGATCCCGGCTCAAGTGCGGCACAGCAACAATACCGCTGTCCTCCTCTTCGTTTTCGGCCGGGACATGCGTATTGGCTTTAGACGGTATCCACGGCGCCCATGGGCCTCCGTCCAAAAACGTATACCAGCTGTTGTTGCAGGTATGATATGCTTTAGGTCCTTCCTCCCAGCAGGTGGCGACCGCGCACTTTACCGACGGATAGGCAGTTTTGATATGCTTTATAAGATCGGCGTCCATATAGTAGGAGCCCGTCGATTCCGGGTAAAAACCAAAACGCGAGTAAAACTTTTCAAACACATCGCGCACTATGGCCTTTTTGTCCTCCATAGAGAACATCCATATGCAAAATTCCTTCGTATTATATTTGTCGCGAAACTCCCTGCAAGGCAGTCCTAAAAATGTAAGGCTAATCTCGTCGCCGTATTTCTCGCGGTGCTCTTTTGCGAGGCCGACCGCCTCGTCGCTAAAAAGACTTGCGTATGTCATTTGTATAGTCGTCTTAAGTCCGCTCTCGTGGGCTATGCGCTGCTGTGTTTTAAATATGTCCAGGCTTTCCGTTAAAAGCGATGTGCGCGCGATGTCTTCCGCCAAACCGTGGCCTGTTACCTTTTCCGCGTATTCCGGTACCATCTCCGGCCTGTGGATGAGATTCAGTATCATCCTATCCATTTTTGAGTCCTTTCATGTGAAAAGTAAATTCCTTCCCATTTGATGCGTCCAGAAGATATTCCGGATGGGTCCTGGCTCCCCAGCTGTCGTCTCCGCCCACCCCCATCTGCATACCAAGCCGAATAACCGTATTGTATACCGGCGGCAGCTCGTAAATATGGTCCGCGTTTTCTATCTCATAAGGCGTATGGTGCAGCGCCGAAAATTCCATTGGTTCCCCCGAAAACATAAGCCCGCGCCCTTCTTTATCGCGTACAGCAGCCCAGCGCACGCCCGCGTGGCTGCCGCATTCCTGCGGGCGCAGATACCTCGCCATATTGTCGCCGACAAAATTGTGGTATATACCAAGTCTTCCGCCTTTCATGCGGTCGCAGTACGTTTCCTGCGGGCCAAGACCGTACCAGCTAAGCCTGTCGAATCCGGCATCCATCTTCAGCATAACGCCGAATGCCGGCATACCCGGCAGTCCCTTAACAGGTTCGCATATGTGCGTTACATCGACAGTACCGTCGGAATGCACCGTATAAGACATAAAACACAAGACGACCGGAAGCGAAGGCAGATGCAGCCGAAACTTAAGCATAATGCTATATTTCGCCTCTGCGATTTCCGGCTTTGTATATATACCATAGGGTTGGTCGTCCGAAGGTACCCTGATACCCGAATACATGCTCGCCAGCTTCCACTGGCCGTATCTTGCCGCCATCAGGCTGCCCCTGTCGTTCTCCGTGGGCGGACGCCAAAAGTTTGGTACGGGCGCGGATTTTATAAGCTCGGCGCCGCCGCATTGATATGAACTTATCGCGCCGCGCCGCAGATCAAACTGCATACTAAAGCCGTCCCCTATTATACCGATGTTCCAGCCGCCGTATATTACCCGCATCGGTTTATATTCCTTGCTGACGGCAGTTTCTTTTACTGCGTAAACCGTCTGTCCAAACGCTATTTCATGCCCCGCCGCAGCCCAGGCGGTATTCTCTTTCAGGCGGAACGAGACATCAACAGTATATTCTCCGGCTTTTTCCCGCCGCTTAAAAGGTATGGGGTAACTGCCGCATTCCTGCGGCGCGACCGCGGTCGGAACAATGCATTCCTCTATCTTGCCGCCGTTAAGAAGCAGCGTGGCAACACAAGTAAACCGTTCCGTACCCGTGAACAGAAAATAGTTACGTATCAGCATGTCGCGCTCAGAAAACTCGATGCAAATATTCTGGTAGTTGAATTTTACTTCCTGCATTTTCGGCGACTTAGAGCCGTCCGCATAACAAATACCGTTGCCGCAAAAACTGCCGTCGTTTGGACGGTCTTCAAAGTCCCCCCGTAAAGATAAGCCGTATCTTCATAACGGGTCTTGACCTTTATCGCCTGGTCTCTAAAATCCCAGATGAACCCTCCCTGATAAAGCGGCTCCGTCTTTGCCATGTCCGTATATTTATGCATGGCGCCGAGCGAATTCCCCATAGCATGTGAGTATTCGCAGCAAATAAACGGACGATCTCTATGCGCCCGCAGATAATCTTTTATCGCATCCGCGCCGGTATACATCTGACTTTCCATATCGCTAGTCCCGTTATAGCGGCGGTCATGGTATACGCCCTCATAATGCACAAGACGCGTATCGTCCAGCTCGCGAAATTTTTGCGCCATCGCGTAAATCACGCTGCCGCCGAACGATTCGTTTCCGCATGACCAAATAAGCACCGAAGGGTGGTTCTTATCACGCTGGTAGGTATCATTAACCCTGCTCAGCATCATATCAAGGTATTCTTCCCTATCGCCCGGCAGAGCTTTTGAATGGTCCGCAATATCCCCGTCCATAGTTGCCCATGTGCCGTGGGTTTCCATATTATTTTCATCCATAACATACAACCCAAGCTCGTCGCACATATCGCACAGCCAACCGACGTTCGGGTAATGCGATGTACGCACCGCGTTGATGTTGTTTCTTTTCATAGTAATAAGATCGTTCCATACGTCTTCTTTTGTAACAGCCCTGCCCGTGTCAGCGCAAAAATCGTGCCGGTTAACGCCGTTTAGTATAATACGCTTGCCGTTAATGCACATGAGCCCATCTTTTATTTCAAACCGCTTAAAGCCCACATTCTGCCTTACTACTTCCCGCAATGTCCCCATGCCATCATAAAGGCTTATCTCCAGAACGTACAAGTTTGGGGATTCCGCGCTCCACAGCTTTGGCTTTTCAACTAAATATTCTTCCGAAAAACCCGCCGCATCACCGGTTATCGCCGCCTTGAGAATCTCCGCACAACCGTCATAAAGCGCAATATCCGCGCTCCACGCCTTATTTTCCGCCAGTTGTACGTTAATCTGCAAAACAGAATCGCGGTATTCATCGTCAAGCTTCGTTCTTACCGTCATATCCGCAACGTGTATGTCGGGTATCGCGTACAGATATACGTCCCTGAAAAGTCCGGAGAAGCGGAAGAAGTCCTGATCTTCCAGCAAGCTTCCGGCGCTCCATGTGAGCACCTCGGCGACAAGCTTGTTTTCACCGTCGCGCAAAGCTTCCGTAAGTTCGAATTCAGAAGGAGAAAAGCTGTTTGCGCCATAGCCAACATAGCGCCCGTTGAGCCACACGGCGACACTGCTTTCAGCCCCTTGGAACGACACGAATATCCGCTTGCCTTTCATATTCTCCGGTACGGTAAAGTATTTAACATAGCACGCGATTGGATTAAAACGCTCAGGCACCCGGCCGACGCGTAGTTCTTCCCAACCGTCCCACGGATATTGTACATTGCAATATTGGGGGCGCCCATATCCTTGCAGCTGTATATGCCCGGGAACTTGAATCGTTTTCCAATCATGGCAATCAAATTCCGCGGATTCATAGCCGGGGATCACCCCCCGCTCGTTTTCCGAATAATAAAAGTTCCACTCGCCGTTTAATGAACATACAAACGAGCTGTCTTTTCTGCCGGCTTCTTCGCGGCTGGCAAAAAAGGCATGGTCGGAATGCGCTGCAACCCGGCGCTCCGCGAAAAAACGCGGATTCCTGCGCCTGCTGCGATCAAAATGTGTCATAAATGTCCCTTTACACTTTTTTGTCGATTATTACATTTGCGGCAAAATAATGTGATCGCTCTATTTTATCGCCCCTGTTATACCCTGTGCAAACTGCTTTTGCAGCACAAAGAATATTATTACGGTCGGCAGCGTGCACAGCAGAACCGCCAGCATCAAAACGCCAAAATCCGTAACATAGCCTGATTTGAGGCTCGCTATGAGCATGGGCATTGTAACGCTTTCATTGCGCAGCATTATTACCCTTGGCCACAGATAACTGTTCCACGCGTTCATAAAAACAATGGTCATTGCCGCAGCGAACACAAATTTTTGCGTCGGTATATACATCTTTAAAAAAATCTTGAATTCCGACAAACCGTCCATCCTTGCCGCGTCTATTATATCGTGCGGGAAAGAACGCGAATTTTGCCGGAACAACATGATCATAAACGGCGTTGAAACGGTTGGCAGTATAAACCCCAATGCCGAATTAAGCAGCCCGAATTCGGCGCACATCTGATATAACGGTATCATTGTTGCCGCAAAGGGGACCATTATCGCAAGCAGTATTACCCCGAATAGCCGATCCTTCCACTTGCCGTGATATATCTCAAAACCGTAACCCCCCAACGAACAAATTGCCAGGCTGCAAATTGTAAGTATGGAGGCGTTTAAAAACGAATTCCACATGGCGCCCCACAGGTTGGTGCCCTCAACAAGCTTATTATAGTTTTCTATAAGGCTGGCACCGGGTAACAGTGTGCCGGAAGCAACATCGATGCTTTTGTTTGTGGCCGACACAAACATCCAAAACAGCGGAAATACCGAGAGCAAAGATGCGGCTATAAGAAAGATATATGTTCCCGCACCAACTTCATTTACCCCGCTTTGCTTTTTAAAATATTTAGACACGCCTGTCACCTACTTTCATCTGCATAAACGCCAGAATAGCGACCAGTATCAGTATCACATATGAAATGGCTGCCGCGTAGCCGAAATTAGGAACATACTTAAACGATAGATTGTATATGTAGTGCGACATAGTTATGGAAGCGTTTGCGGGCCCTCCGCTTGTGATGTTTACCGATTCGTCAAACAGCTGAAGCGTACCGTTTGTGGACATTATGGCCGTCAGCAAAATTATGGGCTTTAATTGGGGAATGGTTATTTTGCGAAGTATCTGGTATCTGGAAGCACCGTCCAGCCTGGCCGCTTCATAGACCGAGGGGTCGATATTTTGCAGCCCCGCCAGATAGAACACCATGTTATAACCGGTCCAGCGCCAGATAAGCGCGATTATAATAACGATTTGCGCACTTTCCGGATGACCAAAAAAATTATATGGAGCCGAGAGCACTCCCAAATCAACAAGAGCCGTGTTTATATATCCGTTGATGCCAAACAGCGTGCGGAATATTATGGAGTATGACACCAACGAGGTCGCGCACGGCAGGAATATCATCGTTCGGAAAAGCCCGCGGCATTTTAGCCTCGGATTGTTAAGCAGCGATGCCAAAACAAGCGCAAGTATCAGCATTATCGGCACCTGTATTATCAAGTAAATAAAATTGTTTCTTATAGCCGTTAAAAATACGTTATCCTGAAACATGCGCGCATAGTTATAACTTAAGGGGTTGGCCCAAGTCATGTTGGCCCCTATTCCCGTCTGGAATGAAAGGAACAGCGCGTGTATCATGGGATAGAAGTTCATCGCGATTATAAGGACAGCAGCCGGAATGATATAGCCCCATCCCGTAAGCGATTGTCGGGATTTTACAGACAACGGGAGGTTTATAGAAATGGGTATTTTTCTGCGGACCGCCGCGTTACGCTCAGCATCGTTCTTCTTCGGTATTATATTCATGGAAAATCCCCTTTTCATGAATTGAAGCCCGGGATGAAATTGCAAGCTTGCGTTTTGCAGTCAATTCAGCGCCGGGGCATCCGTATGCACGGCGGGAATACCGGACGGCAATTCCCGCCGCGCAATAGATAGTAAGCAGTTACGTTTCTGGTTATTTACCCATAAGGAAGTTAACGGTCTCTTCCGCTTTTTGGAACGCGGTCCTTGCGTCTGAACCGGACTGTATTTCAACAATTGCCGTGCAAACAGCATCGCGCGCGTCGTAGTAGTACGCTCCGCCGCGAATCGGGGGAACATGACCCGCGTATTCGGTTATAACAGCCATAATAGCCTGGCCTCCGAAAAACGCGTTAGGTTCGCTGTAAACATTGGAATTGGCAGCCGGCAGATACGTTGCGAGAACGCCTGCGCTTGCTACGGCATCATAAAGCTCTGTGGAGCCGCCAAATGTCTTTGCAAAGAAGTCAGCCGCAAGGTCGACATTTTTGCAGCCGGCTGTAACCGCCCACGATGAGCCGCCGTTGTTTGCATAGTTTGTTGCTCCGGCGACACCATCTAATGCGGGCATATTGGTGATAGCCCACTTGCCGGCCTGATCTTCCGCGCCCTGTATGGTAGCCGCTATCCAGCAGCCGGTCATGGTGCCCGCCACACTACCGGTTGTGAAGGAATCGGTATAGCCCGACCAGTCAGTACATTCCACGCATGTGCCATCGGCAAGCATCTTCATATAAACATCGGCAACGGTGTAGAGAACATCATTATCAACAATGTATGGATCGCCGTTTGCGGCAAACAGGGAAGCGCCCGCGGATTGCAGCATCATGTTTATGATATCCGAGGAACCCGCCTGGCCGGAAAGCAAGGGTGACCCGGTTTTTTGGAGCACTACCTTAGCCTGAGCAATCCAGGTATTCCATGTGATATCGGTGAAGTCTTCTATTGTATAGTCGGCCTGTTCGAGTATATCGGTTCTGTATGCGTAGATCACGGCGCCGTTATCAAACGGCACTCCATAGTTCTTGCCGTCTACCACGGAATAACCCGCTTTACCTTCCGCGAATTGAGTGAAATCAATGACAGTGTCGGTAAGATCGATAAATGCATCGGGGAAGCTTTTGTAGTTCTTCTGGAACGCGTTATCCTGAATCAGCACGATATCGGGCAGTTCAGAGTAATTACCTACAGAAGCCATGGTAGTCAGCTTCGTTTGAACGGTGTCCCAGTCGCCCTGGTCTTCAACAACGAGTTCGAAATTAGGGTCGGTACGCTTGTAGATTTCGGCTGCCTTTTCCATGGTCGCACCGTTAAAGCCCATGTCCCAGCACCATACTACCAGCTTGTTACTTCCTTCAGGAGCCGCTTCAGTAGGCTTCGTGGTTTGCCCCTCGGTTCCTGGTACTTCGTTGCTTGCACATCCAACAAATACAAAGGCCGTTGCAAGAACGAGCAGTAATGCGATAGTTCTTTTCATATCCGTATCTCCTCACTCTTCATTTTTCCGGTTGCTAGCGCAACCGGTTGCCCACTTACTATACTACTGTAAATGATATATGTCAATATTCTTAAGCTTACTTTTGAATAAATTGCTTCACAACGCCAAAACCGGCGAATAGCTTACTATTTCTAGTGGGGAGGGAATATGCTTTTCAATGATTGCGCGCAACTATTGCGCAATATAACCAAGTGTAGTTTAAGGTAAAATTCCTTGTAACGCTATTTTGTTGAGTTGCCTATAAAAAGCCGGTAATCCGAGCTCATGTAATCGTCCACCTGCACTCCTTCAAGTTTACCAATAAGCATCTGACACGCAACGCCGCCAAGTTTTTCCGCGTCAAATTCTAAGCCGGTTATAAGCGGATTGTTATGTTCAAGCAACATGCTGCTGTAAAACGTGGCAATCGATACATCGTCCGGAACTCGTAAAGAATGCTCCGTAAGCCGCGCCATAACGCGCGAACATATAAAGTCATCCATGCAGACTATACATTCCGTGCCTTCGGCCAAAGCATCGTCAACCGCTTTTATTACCTGCGACTCATTTGTAACATTCAGATTCGTCTTGCCGGCCGCGTCGTCTCCCGGGTAGTCTTCAAAAGCTTTTTGAAAGCCGCTAAGACGGCTTTTGTTCACAAAATGGTCCATATTACCGCCGATAAGCGCAAAACTGCGAAGTCCGCGGCCAAGCAGCAGCTCGGTGAGCATCTTGCACGCACCGGCATGATCATTGTCCACATGCGTAACATCCGTATCTAAAGAAGAGCCGATAACAACAAACTGTGTACCGTTTTCTTTCAACAATTGTACCGCATAATCGTTTACCACGGTTCGGGTAAGAATAATGCCGTCAACCTTATGATTATTGATTATCCTCTTAAGCTGTGACAGGTCGGCGGTTATGCGAAACAGAATAACATCGTAGTCGTTATGCGCCGCGGCCTGACATATCCCGTTGATGCATTTTTGAAAAAAAGGCAGGTCTCCGACACCAAACTCCTCTGGCATCGCAAGCCCTATATTGAACGTCTTGTTCTGCGCCAGCCCCTTTGCCAATACATTAGGCCGGTAATTATGCTCGCTGATAAATCGCCTGATCTTCTCTCTGGTTTCTTTACTGATTCTTCCCTTGCCGGAGATGGCGCGGGATACGGTAGTTTTACTGACTCCGAATTCTTTCGCTATATCCTCAATGGTATGATACCGCTGTCCGCTTTTTCCCATGCCTTTAGCTCCCAAAGTTGCGTTCTGTGCGCAACAAGCGCGCAACATCAATTATACTATCAAGTAATTCTTTAAACGTCAATCTTTTGTTTGTTCCGTACGCGCTTTATTGACATGTTTCGCGCTCCGCCGCTATAATAAATATATTCACGCGTATTATGTAATATACAAATTTCTTACGGAGGACACTATGGTCGCGCAGTTGCTCGAAAAACTGGGAAATCTGGCGCAAAGCGCTTTTTTGGAGGTCGGCGTTTTTGTCGGCGCGGTGCTGCTTATATTTGGCTTTATAAACTACAAAACACAGGGGCGGTTTGTACAAAAGCTTGAAAACGCAAAAAAGCTTCAGCCTTTTATCGGGGCGCTGCTTGGCTTAACCCCGGGCTGCGGCGGCACAATATTTGTTATGCCTTTGTATTTAAAAGGCAGCGTTACTTTCGGCACGGTGGTATCGGCGCTTATCGCCACAATGGGCGACGCGGCATTCGTGCTTATTTCTACCCGCCCGATTGAATATATTATTGTTTCAGGCATAAGTTTTCTTGCCGCAATTGCCACCGGATACATTGTAGACGCGCTAAAAATAGACGGCGGTTTTTCCAAAAGGCGAACAGATTTATTAAAGCGCGCCGCCGTACCGGCGGAAGAGCACGCGCGGCTGCACAGCATTCCGATGCGCCATATCGGCCATAAAGACGGCGACAGCGTCGATATGATTTTGCACCATAACATAAAACAGGGGCATGAAAAGGATGCGGCGATGCGGTTTACGCACAATATCGCTTACCGTATATTCTGGGCGCTTATAGGCGTCGGGCTTATACTCGGCATTATGCTTCTTGCCGATATAGACGTAAACACCGCCCTTGGCATACCAAACTTAGGCGTATATATTGGAGTTGCGGGTATTATATTCTGCGTTATATACATGATCGCGGACAAGCGCGTTATAAAAAACGAAGAACATGAAGTTTCGGAACTTAAGCTTTTATCTCTCAAAGAAACAATGGTACACAACGCGGAGGATACGGCGTTTGTGTGCATATGGGTATTCGTCGCTTATTGCGTATACGAACTGTTGGTAACGATAATAGGCGGGGAACTCGTAATTGCCGGATGGATGACGGCAACCGGACTGGCGTCGGTAATCGTCGGCGCTTTGGTGGGGTTGGTGCCCGGGTGCGGGCCGCAGATAATATTCGTCTCTTTGTATACAAGGGGAATGCTGCCTTTCGCGGCGCTGCTAACCAATTCCATATCGCAGGACGGCGACGCTCTGTTCCCTCTTCTCGCGATAGACAGGCGCAGTTCTTTTATCGCGACAGTAATAACAACCATTCCCGCTCTGCTTTTCGGTATAGCCGCGTATTACATTGAAATGCTGATTATTGGCGCATTTTGATTAGTCCCTAAACTTTATTACCGGTTCCTTATCATTTCTTCGGTACAACACGAACTTTCTTCCCGAGGCGGATACGGGTTGTGCGTCCGTAGCTTTGCACAGCGCGTCAAGCGCCTCCCTTGCGCCTATGGGCGCGTTCTGCTGCACGCTGCCTTTAATAAGCTCCCGAGCTAAAAGCGCGTCGTCGGCCTCCGCTATAACGCTGTCCGTCACGCCCGCCTTGCCTATATAAAGTATAGGCTCCAATGTGTTTGCCATAGCTCTTAAAGCCGCTCTTTGCTTGCTGTCAATCATATTTCTTACCCTTCTTTAATCTACAAACTCAAATTCGTGCCCCTGTAGGCTTACGGTATCCCCAGTTTTGGCCCCCGCTTTGCGCAAGGCCTTGATAATGCCGAAATCAACGAGCAGTTTTTGAAAATGACGCATCGAATCGGGATTATCCGGATCTGTTTTTTGCAGTATGCCTTTTAAAACTCCGCCCCGCACATAATAAACGCCGTCTTGAATAATAACCTCGAAATCCGTATCGTCTTTTTCCAATGCCCACTCCTCAATCACGCCGTCCTCATAAACGGGCTTTGGCAGCGGCAGCTTGTCCAACACATCGGACACGCGGCTTAAAAGCCGCTTTACGCCCTCGCCCGACGCGGCGCTTATGCCTACGGTTTCGATTCCAAGCGGCGTTAAATATTCCTTCAGCCTTTCTGCGTTTTCGGCGGACCCGGGAATATCCATTTTATTTGCGGCGACAATCTCCGGACGGTTTATTAATTCCTCGGAATATCCGGCAAGCTCGCTCCTTATTATTTTGTAATCTTCTATAATATCCCGCCCCTCCGAACATGACGCGTCAACCACATGCACCAACATGCGGGTGCGCTCTATATGACGCAAAAATCCGTGCCCTAACCCCGCTCCTTCATGCGCTCCCTCTATAAGCCCGGGTATATCCGCCATAATAAAGCTGCCCTCCCGCGTTTGCACGACGCCAAGATTGGGAGATATAGTTGTAAAATGATACGCGGCAATCTTCGGACGGGCGCTTGTAGACGCCGCCAGCAGAGTGGATTTGCCCACGCTCGGGAACCCTATAAGCCCCACGTCGGCAATCGATTTAAGTTCGAGCACAACATGACGCCCCTTAGTTTTTCGTCCGGGAGTGGCAAAGCCCGGGGTCTGCCTCGTAGGCGTCGCAAAACGTGCGTTGCCCTTGCCGCCGCCGCCGCCCGATAATAATACCCGCCTGCCGGAACGCAAATCGGCCGCTATACGCCCGGTTTCAAAATCCCGCACAACCGTTCCCGCGGGAACCTTTATAACAAGGTCTTGGCCCGTTTTACCCCGCATGTTTTTCTTTTTACCCGATTCCCCGTCCTGCGCCATAAAACGCTGCGTATATTTAAAATCCATAAGAGTGCGCATACCCTCGTCCGCCTCAAGCACAACCGCGCCGCCGTCGCCCCCGTCGCCGCCGTCAGGACCGCCCGCGCTCACATACTTTTCCTTTCGAAACGAAACACAGCCGTCGCCGCCGTTTCCCGCCTTTATATAAATTTTCGCTATATCAACAAACATCTTTTATACCTTTCCTTCGTAAGGGCATATATCATGTAAAAAACAATACTGGCATTTTGGCCTTCGCGCCGTGCAAAGCCTTCGCCCGTGCCATATAAGCCAGTGGTGCGCGTCTGACCAGCTTTCTTTGGGGATAACCCGCATAAGCTGCCTTTCCGTTTGCTCGGCGTTTTTGGCGCTCGCAAGACCAAGCCTGTTTGCAACCCGAAATACGTGCGTATCCACTGCTATAGCGGGTATCCCAAAAGCGTTGGAGAGCACTACGTTTGCCGTTTTACGGCCTACTCCGGGCAGCGCCGTTAATTCTTCAATCGTTTGAGGCACCCTGCCGCCGTGCTTTGAAACAAGAATTCCGCATGTCTTGAGCATATTTTTCGCTTTCGTATGATAAAAACCGCAGCTTTTTATATACTCTTCAAGCTCGCTTTGCTCTAAACGCATAAGACTTTCCGCGTCCGGATACTTTTCAAACAGCACGCCCGTCACCGCGTTCACCTGCCTGTCCGTCGTCTGTGCCGAAAGCATAGTCGCCATAAGCAGCTCAAATGCGCTTTTATACACCAAACCGGGACGCGCGTCGCTGTAATGCTCCCCCAGCCTTTTTAAAATTTGCCGCGTGTTGCTCATGTATTTTTTCCCCCAATGTGCTATTCGCTATTATACTTACCGCGCAAACAAAACTCAAATATTATTTGCCGGAACGCGCGCGCATAATTTTAACGGCTGTGCAGAAGCTAGAAATATGTTCAATGTAATTATCAAAACCGTGTTGATATATTTTTTTACCATGTTCGTAATGCGTCTTATGGGTAAACGCCAGGCGGGAGAGCTCCAACCTTTTGAGCTTGTCATCGCGGTAATGATGGCGGAAGTGGCGACGACGCCTATGGACAGCCCCGGCGTGCCCATCACATACGGCATAATTCCCGTCGCCGTTTTGCTTTTAATGCACAACGCCATATCGTACATTTCGCTTAAAAGCGAAAAGCTGCGCGGGGTAATCTCCGGCCGTCCGAGCATTGTAATACACAAGGGCATAATCAAAAATGAGGAGCTGAAAAGCTTAAGCTATAATCTTGGAGATTTATTGGAACAGCTGCGAGCAAAAGACGTTATCAATATAAGCGATGTTCATTACGCGGTTCTGGAAACGAACGGTGAATTAAGCGTTATGCTAAAACCCGAACTTAGACCGTTAAACCCCAAGGATTTAGGTATAAGCCCCCCAAATACGGGGTTTAGCTACGATGTGATAATAGACGGTAAGCTCAAACCGAAAAACATGGAGATGCTTGGGTTTAGCGAACAGTCTTTGTTTTCATTGCTGAAAAGGTGCAATATAAGCCGTGTACGCGACGTGTTTTTCGCGACAAGCGATGAAACCGGTAATGTGACGCTTCAGGATTACAAAGGCAACCAAATAACGGGAAGCATAGCAAATGGCTAAAAAAATAACAATAGCCGTTTTGGCGCTGCTGCTTGTTGGCGGGGCGTTGTGGCAGAACATATATATAAACGATTCGACCGAAAAAATGCAGGCGCTCCTTGAGCCGGTCGCGGCGGCGCTTAGCGAGAAAAACTGGAACGACGCGCTCGCGTCGGCTAAAATATTAAATTTGGAGTGGGACAAAGAAAAAAGAATTTACGGAGCGCTTTTCGACCACGAGGAGCTTGATTTGATATCCGCCGCGGCGTTACGCCTAAATAGCTTCTGTGAAATCCGCAACCTTGAGGGAGCGCTTTCCGAAGCGGCCTCGTTTGCCTACTACATTAAGCATTTAAAAGAAATTGATTCAATACGCTGGGAAAATATTTTTTAACGCCACGTAAAGCTGTAGCAAAGCCCTTTTCTTTTTTGTTTACCGGATAAAAGGCCCGGGTCATCGCGAACAATACCGCCGGATAATCCGGTTTGCTTTGCGGTAAGCTCAAAATGACACGCCGCAATCCCAAGGTCTATCCTTTGCATACAAAACCCGTACAAAGTGTTTCCGGCATAGCTTTTTTCACGCCTGATATAAAAATGGCAGGCCCCGTCGGCAACAATAACGCGCCACGGCTGCCTGTTGGACGCGGACGGCGCCAAACGCACCATTTCAAGGCAGGTTTTAAGAGCGCAATCGTCAATCTTAAGAGGCGATGAAAAGTCCCCGTCAAAAAAAAGTTCGTCGAAGCGCTTGCGGTTGTAAGCGTTGGCTCCCGCCGCTACGGCTCTTTCGGTAATCGTTTTTTTATCCGCCGCCGCGCCGATGGGAGAAACCGCGGGCAGATACTCGCCGTCCGGCAGCAAAAGCTTATTTGCGCAAGAGCGCCTGTATGTTCCGCCGAGCCAGCACGTTCCAAACCCTTTCGCGGTGGCGAACAAAACGGTCTTTTCGAAAGAATATCCGAACCCCTCCAAATCAAGACCGCCTTTTTTTACACATCCCCCGAAGAAGGTTCTCGCGCCCTTTATAAAACCGTATGTTCCAAGCCCTTGCTCGCCGGTCTTTATAATGGAAAGCCTAACCCTCGCGTCAAAAGGGTTTTTCTCTGCGACAAGGAAGAACGCCTCCATTTTTGATATTGCCGCCGGCGTAAGAGGACGCCCATCGTATGTGCGCACAGATTTTCTTGTCCGGATAATCTTAATAATATCCGCGTCCCAGTTTTCCATACATTCTACTCCCCATAAGCTTGCTTGTACCCCAGTTTTGCCGCCGCATATTTACGTTTATTACAAGACCGTAAGCAATCATGTTGGTAAGCAGGCTTGAGCCTCCGTAGCTGAAAAACGGAAGCGTGATTCCCGTTATAGGCATAACGCCTATGTTCATGGCAATGTTCTCAAATACATGAAAAAGCGTCATTGCAAAAACGCCAAAAATAATCAGCGTCCCAAACTCGTCTTTTGCTTTTGTTGCAAGGTGCATTGTTCGGAAGAGCAGTATAAAGAACAGCAGCGTAAGCAATATACTGCCCAAAAAGCCGATTGACTCCGCCGTAGAGGCAAAAATAAAATCGGTATGCTTTTCCGGTATATTGGTAAGCTGTCCCACTCCGCCCATAGAAAAAAGTCCCCTGCCGGTTATCTGTCCGGCGCCGACGGCGGTTTGAGCCTGCAGGGACTGAAACGCGCTTCTGTTTATCTCCTCAAGCGTCGTACCCTCCGGTATTATCCCGAGAAAAGTATATAAGAAAATATCAATTCTTGTTTTCTGCCAGCTAAGCAGAAGCAGCGGCGCCAAACATCCCGCGGAGGCTATCATTGCCAATATTAATTTTATGCTGGTGCGCGCAATAAAAAGCATGGAGAAAAATATAAAAATATAAACCATAACGGCGCCGTAATCCGGCTGCAGTATAATAAGGGCGACCGGAATTAAAAAAACAATCAATATAGGCAGTATGTCTTTAATCTTCTTTATACCGCCCTCTTTGCCACGCGTTTTATCCGAAATCATGCGCGCCAATATAATAATGATGGCTACTTTCCCCAATTCGGACGGCTGAAACCCCGAGTTTCCTATCCTGAACCAACCGACGGTACCTTTTACGTCGCGTCCGAACAGCAGCACCAGAACAAGCAACCCGACAATAATCACATACATCCATTTGTAATATTCGCCTATGGCATGGTAATCGGGTATCAATACAATAAACATGGCAAACAGCCCCACCCCAAGCCAGGCAAGCTGCTGAAAAACATGATACAGATTAAGCTGGGAAATAACCTCGGAAATCGATTCGGTGCCTTCCGCGAGAGGCTCGGACTGGGCGCTGGCAATCGCCACCAGACTGAAAAGCGCCAAAATAATGATAATGCCAAACAAAAACCAGTCAATAAATCTGAACATTCTCGGGTCAATTATTTTAAGCTTCAAAACTCCACCTCTATGTTACGAATGTGTTATCAAATTATAACACAATTATTAATAAAAAATAAGCCCTCGTCATGTTTTTTCGATTAAAGCATATCAGAAAAAAACGCCGGGGGGAAGGGGCAAATACCCTCATACAATGGACAAGTCATACAAAGAAATGATATATTAGATTCGCGAAAACAGGAGGACATTATGGCATACAGGGCTTTGTACCGCACCTGGCGGCCTGCTCGGTTCGATGAGGTTTCGGGACAGCCGCATATAGTAAAGGTGCTTACGGGACAGATAGAAAACAACCGTATCGCGCACGCGTACCTTTTTTCCGGTCCGCGCGGAACAGGCAAAACAAGCCTTGCGAAAATATTCGCGCGCGCGGTGAATTGCGTATCCCGCCAGGGCGCGGAGCCTTGCGGCAAATGCGGCGTGTGCGCACAGGCGCGGGACGATTCTTCCATCGATATAGTGGAAATCGACGCAGCCTCTAACAACGGGGTAGACAGTGTGCGCGATCTGCGCGACCGCGTCAACCTGCTGCCGGCCGCGGGCAAATATAAGGTTTATATAATAGACGAGGTTCACATGCTTTCTAAAGGCGCGTTTAACGCTCTTTTGAAAACTCTCGAGGAACCTCCCTCCCATGTTATATTCATACTCGCGACGACGGAGCCGCACAAGCTTCCCCCCACAATACTCTCACGCTGCCAGCGGTTTGATTTCAGGCGTATATCCGCGGAGGATATAGCCGCGCGGCTGAAAAATGTCGCCGAGGCGGAAGGGTGCCCGTTCGAATCGGACGCGCTGTTTGCTATAGCGCGCGCCGCGGAAGGAGGTATGCGCGACGCGTTAAGTATTCTTGACCAGTGCATGTCTTTCGGCGAGGTCAACGCGGCGAACGTAGCCGCCGCTCTCGGCAGCGGCGATTTAGAGCATGTTCGCCTGCTTATCCGCGCAATTGCCGAATATGACGAAAAAAAAGCGCTTGAGCGGCTTTCCGCGCTGCTATGGTCGGGGGCGGATACTCACGCTCTTATAAAATCTCTCGCTGACGCCGTCAGGCGCATGATGTGGCTTTCCGCGGGGGCCGGAACCGCCGGCGATAATCAACTTGAAGACTGCGCGAAAAAGCTTGGGAAAACAGCCTGCATTCGCGCGCTTAACATACTGATACAAAAAGAATACGAAATGCGTCAGAACCTTCGCGCCGATATCGTTCTCGAAACGGCGGTAATGGATATAATGTGTCCCGAGGACGATCCTAATGCCGCCGACTTATTAAGAATTGAAAAGCTGGAGGCGCGTCTTTTAGCGCTCGAGCGGCAGCGGCAGGAGCAGTATATCGCTCCGGACAATTCAAAAGCTCCCGAAAAAACGGCGGAGGTTAAACAGCAAAAGAATACGGCCAAAAAAAAGCCGGAGGCGGCGAGCAAAAGCGATGAATCCGGCGCGGATAAGCGGGACGCGGGCGAGCTGCTCGGCAAAATGCTGGACGCGCTGAAGAAGGACGCGTACCCGATATACCTGCACGCGGCAAAGGCGTACTCCGCGGCAAAACACGACGGCGTATTAGAAATACAGTTTGGCAAAGACGCCGCGCTTTCCGCGGAATATTTGCAGCAGCCGTCCGTACAAAAAACAATCGCCAGCCTTTTGGCAAAAATATTGTATGAACCGGTATCCGTCCGAGTTATTACGGAGAACGCGGAAGATAAAAAACAAGCCGATACGGGAATATACGCCTTATTCGGCGATAATGATATAGAGAAAGTCTAAACAGGAGGTTTCTTATGGCGAAAAGAAAATCATACGGCGGCAGCGGCATGAACATGGGCTCTATGCTTGCGAAAGCGCAGCAAATGCAAGCCGATATGGCGGCGGCACAGGCCGAAGTCGAAAACGCCGAGGTTGAGGCTTCGGCGGGCGGCGGCGCGGTAACCGTTCGCGCGAACGGCGCCAAAAAGATTGTCAGTATTAAAATATCGCAAGAGGCGGCGGACCCGGACGATGTAGAAATGCTTGAAGATTTAATAATTGCCGCTGTAAACGAAGCGCTGGCAAAAGCGGAAGAAATGATGCAGCAAAAACTTAGCGGCGTAACCGGCGGCATGAATCTGGGAGGCTTGTTTTAACATTGAATCAGATAATAGAGCCGGTAATGCGCCTTATCAGCCAGTTTTCCCGGCTGCCCGGCATTGGCGGTAAAACCGCTCAGCGCCTTGCTTTTCATGTGATACGCATGGACGACGCGGAAGTGGAGGAATTCGCCAAAGACCTTTCCGAAGCCAAGAGCAAGGCGGCGAAATGCCCCGCCTGCGGCAATCTTATGCAAAAGGGCGAGAAGCTGTGCTCGGTATGCGCGGACAGCAGGCGCGACTTTGCGTGCGTCTGCGTGGTGTCGGATATAAAAGATGTGCTCGCGATAGAGAAAACACGCGAATACAACGGCGTATACCATGTGCTACACGGAGTTATATCTCCCATGGACGGCGTAGGGCCGGACGATATAAACATAACGGGGCTTATAGACCGTCTCGCGGGCGGCGGCGTAACCGAGGTGATACTCGCAACCAATCCCGACGTAA
>Ga0265293_10003297_pt1 | contig 30190 bp, 25 predicted proteins | sample Munlanlewell138R_FD_192505 | JGI IMG/M metagenome (GOLD analysis project Ga0265293, IMG submission 192505) | Leachate microbial communities from a municipal landfill in Southern Ontario, Canada - Leachate well 138R | ecosystem: Engineered > Solid waste > Landfill > Unclassified | place: Canada... | reverse complement strand
AATCGGCAACGATCAAAGGGAAGATAAAAAACACATCACACTTTCAGATATCGTAGCCAGCATTAGCTACTACTTAAATCTTTATGATGGTTTAGGCCAAACAGACGATATTGACCATTTAGGTAATCGTCGTTTACGTTTAATCGGTGAATTATTGAAAAACCAGTTTAGAATTGGTCTTGCAAGAGCAGAAAAAAATATTAAAGATAAAATGTCAACCACGACATTTGTTGATGCTACACCATCAAACATTATTAATATGACGCCACTTGCTGGCGCAATCAAAACGTTTTTTGGCAGCTCACAGCTATCACAGTTCATGGATCAAATTAACCCATTAGCTGAGTTAACTCAAAAAAGAAGAGTATCGGCATTAGGTACGGGTGGACTTGCCCGGGATCGTGCCGGCGTTGAAGTAAGAGACGTTCATAACTCGCATTACGGCAGAATCTGTCCGATTGAAACGCCTGAAGGTCCTTCAATTGGTTTAATTAGTTCATTAGCTACATATGCTAAGGTGGATCAATATGGGTTCATTCAAACGCCGTTTTTAATTGTTGATAACACTGGTGAAAATCCAGTTGTTACTCAAGAATTTAAATATTTAACAGCAGATGAAGAATATGGTGAAGTTATCGCTTCAGCAGCTTCTCTATTAGATGAAAAAGATCGTTTTATTGAAGAAAAAGTAATTGGTCGTCACCGTGGCGAAACAGAAATGTTTGATGTAACAGAAGTTACCTTTATGGACGTTTCACCTAAACAAATCGTTTCGGTTGCAACAGCAACAATCCCGTTCTTAGAACATGATGACGCTTCAAGGGCACTAATGGGTGCAAACATGCAACGCCAAGCCGTTCCCCTACTACAGACTGAATCACCAATTGTTGGAACAGGAATTGAACATCGTGCAGCAAAAGATTCAGGCAGTGTTGTTGTATCAGCTATTGCGGGTTATGTAACTTATGCCGATAGTACAAAAATTACAATTACTGCAGCACCGGAAACTAAAGTAATGGTCGGCAATCAAGTCTTGTATGAGCCAGATAAACCATTTACATACGAGCAAGCTCAAAAGCTAAACGATTATGGGTTAAGCGAAAGCGAAACGTATGACTTGATTCGTTTCTTCCGTTCAAACCAGGATACTTGTATTACAAAAACCAATTGTTGCAGCTGGTGAATTCGTTGAAGCCGGAGACATTATCGCTGATGGTCCATCAACAAGTCAAGGTGAATTGGCACTTGGACGTAACGTTACTGTTGCGTTTATGACTTGGGAAGGCTACAACTATGAAGATGCGATTATCATGAGTGAGGACTTAGTCAAAGATGATATTTATACATCTGTTCACATTGATGAATACCAAGTTGAAACAAGAGAACTAAAAACCGGGTCTGGCCGCGAAGAGATTACACGTGAAGTGCCAAACGCTGGTTATGAAGCCTTAAAAAACTTAGATGAAAACGGAATCGTCGTTATTGGTTCTGAAGTTAGGGAAGGCGATATTTTAGTTGGTAAGATTACACCAAAAGGTGTTTTTGAACCAAATCCAGCCGAAAAACTAATCCATGCCGTTTTAGGTGAAAAGTCACGCGAATACCGTGATTCATCTTTACGTGTTCCACATGGTGGAGGAGGAGTAGTCCAAAGCATTCGTTACTTCTCAAAGAAAAACGGAGATCCTCTACCAAGTGGTGTCAACGAATCGATTCGTGTTTACGTAGCGAAAAAACGTAAAATTAGCGAAGGCGACAAAATGGCCGGACGTCATGGCAATAAAGGCGTTATTTCAAAAATATTACCAAGAGAAGATATGCCATACATGGCTGATGGAACACCAGTAGATATTATGTTGAATCCACTGGGGGTGCCATCAAGAATGAATATCGGACAGATTTTAGAAATTCATTTAGGTATCGCAGCTAAAAATTTAAATGTTAAAGTTGCAACACCTGTTTTTGATGGTGTTGATGACAATGATTTAAAGGAGATTATGGCTGAATCCGGAATTGATCCAGACGGAAAAACTGTTTTATATGATGGTCGTACAGGCGAGCCATATGATAACAGAATTTCAGTTGGTGTGATGTATATGATTAAATTATCACACATGGTTGATGATAAGCTTCACGCTAGAAGTGTTGGACCATACACATTGGTTACACAACAGCCAATGGGTGGTAAGGCTCAAAACGGTGGACAAAGATTTGGTGAGATGGAAGTATGGGCTCTATATGCATACGGCGCTGCACATACCTTGCAAGAAATGTTAACTGTTAAATCAGATGACATGCTTGGAAGAAACAAGGTTTATAGTGCAATTACGCATGACAAACCAGTTCCACAAGCAAGCATTCCAGAGTCATTTAGAGTATTGACAAGAGAGTTACAGGCTTTAGGTTTATACGTTGAATTAATTGACGCAAATACAGGCGAAAACGAAGCCGGAAAATCACTTGTTGACAATCAACCACCTAAAATGAGAGGAGGATTTCGTTAATGGTTAAAGAAAAACTATCATTGGATGTTACAAAATTATCGTTATCAGAAAAAGCGTTTACCGCTTTAAAACTCTCAGGTATTGATACATTAGAAGATTTTAATACATTTACAATTAAGGAATTAAGAAATCTATTAGTAGACTCTTTTGATGAAATCAAAACTGTTTTAAGACGTTATTCCTTACCTCGCAGCTTAGAAAACTTAAATTTTTCTGATGAAGTTATTACAATCTTAAAAAAGGCAAACATTAACGATTTAAAGCAGTTTATCGATTATGATCGTCATGCTTTATATCATTTGTTTGAAAATGATGCAATCTTAAGACAAGAAATTAATGAAATATTGGAATTCTATGGCTTTGATGCATTAAAGGAACATGTTCAGCATGAACAAGCATTTGTCTCTGAGAATTTAATTGTCGATGAATTGGAAGATATTGATCTAACTGAAAGAATAGGAAAACAAGTTCAACCGATCCGTAAGGGCTATGGTAGCAGAACATATAGTCACTTAAAAATTAGAATTGCTTCACCAGAAGAAATAAGACAATGGTCATATGGTGAAGTTAGAACACATGAAACAATTAACTACAGAACTTCAAAACCAGAAGAGGGTGGTCTGTTCTGTGAACGCATTTTTGGACCTACGCGCGATTATCAATGTGCTTGTGGTAAAAAACAAAGCGGTAATAAAGGGCAAGTATGTCAAAAATGTGGAATTGAAATTACCGAATCAAAAGTTAGACGTGAAAGAATGGGCCATATTGAATTAGAAGCACCAATTGTTCATACATGGTACTTAAAGAATTCACCTTCACGCTTGGCAATACTTTTGGGTATTAAGGCGAAAGCACTAGAGGAAGTTGTTTATCATGCTTCTTATATCGTAACTGATCCGGGTACAGCAGGAGTATTAATCAAAAAACAGATTCTATCGGAACAAGAATATAGTCACCTGGTTGAAGAATACGGCAATCGTTTCGAAGCCTTAACCGGTGCTGAAGCTGTTAAAAAACTATTAAAAGATTTGGACTTGGATAAAGAAGTCAAATCACTAAGACGTAAATTAAAAACGAGCTCGAAGCAAAAAAGAGAAAGAATCATTAAACGTCTTGAAGTTGTTGAGGCTTTCAATAATTCCGATAATAAACCTGAGTGGATGGTCATGGATGTAATTCCTGTCATACCACCAGATTTAAGACCGATGGTTGCGTTGGACGGTGGTCGTTTCGCTACGACAGACTTAAACGACTTATACAGAAGAATTCTAAACCGTAACAATCGTCTTAAAAAGCAAAAGGAACAAATGGCTCCGCGTTTAATTACTAAAAACGAAAAACGGATGCTACAAGAAGCAGTTGATGCTCTTTTTGATAATGCGAAACGCGGTAAAAAAGCAGCAGTTGAACGTAATAGACATTTAAAATCACTATCTGATATGTTACGTGGTAAGCAAGGGCGTTTTAGACAAAACCTACTTGGTAAACGAGTTGACTATTCAGGACGTTCAGTTATCATTGTTGGTCCGGACTTGGAGATGTATCAATGTGGAATTCCACGCGAAATGGCAGTTATTTTGTTTAAACCGTTTATTTTACGGGAACTTCAAAAACTAACCGGCAATGATGTAAACAGCAAGAAAAATGCTAATAGTAAATACGAGAAAATGGATGATGATGTATGGCAGGCATTAGAAAAGGTCGTTAAAGAACACCCAGTTTTACTAAACCGTGCGCCAACATTACACCGGCTTGGAATTCAAGCGTTTGAACCTAAATTGATTGATGGTAAAGCAATTAGACTGCATCCATTAGTTACACCAGCGTTCAACGCTGACTTTGATGGTGACCAAATGGCTGTTCACGTACCATTGTCAAATGAAGCACAAGCAGAAGCGAGACTATTAATGCTGGCTTCAAACAACATTCTAAACCCAAAAGACGGAAAACCGGTAGTTACACCATCGCAAGACATGGTTTTAGGAAACTATTATTTAACAATTGAAAAAAGTTTACATTTATCACCAGAACAACAGGAAGATTTAGCTAAACTAGGTGATTTTGAAAACAAATTAAAAGAACATAAGCATAGACATCGCAATGAAGGTCGCTTCTTTTCCAATTTTGAGGAAGTTGAACTGGCTTACATGCATAAGGAAATTGGCCTTCATACGAGAATTGTAATTGATCCAAGAACAATCAAGCAGAGATTCAATGAAGATCAACTGGACAATTACTTGATTACAACTTATGGTAAATTAGTCTTTAATCGGATATTGCCGGAAAGCTTCTTCTATCTAAATGAACCAACTGAAGCAAATCTATTGGATAAGGTGCCAAATAAATACTTCATGCCAAAAGGAACTAATGTACATAAATTCTTGACCTCAGATGTTCCAAAGCCATTTGACAAACGGTTTTTATCATTGATTATTGCGCAAGTATTTAAAGAGCTTCACATTAGTGAAACCTCAAAGATGCTGGACAGACTAAAAGATTTAGGATTCAAATATTCAACAGTTGCCGGAATTACGGTTTCATTTTCCGATATTAACGTATATTCAGGAAAAGAAGAAATTATTAATAACGCAATTAAGAACATTGAAGAAGTCAATGAGTTTTATGAAGATGGTTTATTAAATGATACTGAACGTCGTACACAGGTTATTTTAGAATGGGAAAGAGCAAAAAACGCAATTCAGTTAGGCTTGATGAATGACTTCTCCAAGGACAATAACATCGCTATGATGAGTGAATCAGGTGCGCGTGGTAGCGTTCAAAACTTCTTACAATTAGCTGGTATGCGTGGATTGATGACCAACCCTAAGGGTGAAGTCATTGAAGTACCAGTACGAGCTTCATTTAGAGAGGGATTAACGGTATCAGAATTCTTCATTTCGACACATGGTGCCCGTAAGGGTTCAACGGATACGGCCTTAAAAACGGCTGAGTCAGGCTATTTAACAAGAAAACTTGTTGATGTCAGCCAAGATGTTATCGTTGTTGAAGAAGATTGTAAAACAGAACAAGGAATTTATATGGAAGCGATTGCTGGTGATGGGAAAGAAACCGTTCCACTATACAACCGGATCGTTGGACGCTTTTCAAGCAGACCTGTATTAAATCCAAAGACAAAAGAAGTTATCGTCGATCGTAATGAACTGATTGATGAAGAAATTGCAAAGGATATTATCAATGCGGAAATCAAAGGTGTTGAGATTAGAAGTAACCTGACCTGTAATTCTGAAAACGGAGTATGTTCAAAATGTTATGGACGTAACCTAGCGACGAATACGCATGTTGAAGTTGGTGAGGCTGTTGGTGTTGTTGCTGCACAATCAATTGGGGAACCAGGAACGCAGTTGACGATGAGAACTTTCCACACCGGCGGAGTTGCTTCGGCTTCTGACATTACGCAGGGGTTACCGCGTATTCAAGAATTATTTGAAGTACGCAAACCAAAAGGTAAAGCGGTTATTAGTGAAGTTAGTGGTAAGGTTAAATCCGTTGAACGTCAACAAGCGGGCTTTATCGTAACCGTAACCGATGCGAAAGATGAAGAGTATAAATATGTCATTGATCCAAACGTTGAAGTAAACGTTAGAAAAGGTTCAACAGTTCAAGCAGGGCAACGATTAACAACTGGTTCAATCCACCCAAGAGAACTGTTAAGGGCTATTTCCACTGAAGCTGCACAGACCTACATTTTAGAAGAAGTGCAAAAAGTATACCGCGCTCAAGGAGTTGAGATTAGCGACAAGCATATTGAATTGATTATTCGTCAAATGTTAAGAAGAGTAATGGTTGTTACTGAAGGTGACACGGACTTAATTCCGGGTATTGAAGTTTCAATCTCTGAGTTTAAGCGTGCAAACCGTAGAGCATTCGCTGAAAAAGGTCGTTTAGCAGTTGGTAGACCGGTCTTATACGGTATTACCCGTGCAGCACTTAAGAGTGATTCATTCTTATCGGCAGCATCTTTTCAGGAAACAACAAGAATTCTAACCGATGCAGCAATTAAAGGTAAAACAGATGAATTGCACGGCTTAAAAGAAAACGTCATTATTGGCGGACTAATTCCGGCCGGAACAGGAATCTTAAAGGAAGCTTCCTTCCACTATGATATGAGCAATACTTATTATGAGGAAGAAGTCGAAGAAGAGTAATTATAACAATAGCTTAAGCTCAGTTTGTGAACTTAAGCTATTTTGTTTTTCGCGCTTACTTTGGCGAATATTATTATATAATAATGATTGTAGGGACTTTTAGCCAAGCAAATGTTGAAATAAGTAGAGGTGGTTTCAAATGAATGTCGTTGTAATAGGTGCAAGTGTTATTGATATCATTGCCTATCCAAATCAAAACCTAAACTTAAAGGATTCAAATCCTGGTAGTGTTTTTCAAACACATGGTGGTGTCGGCAGAAACATTGCTGAAAATTTGGCTCGTTTAAAACTGAATCCGACCTTGTTAACCGCGATTGGAAATGATGAGTTTGGCAAAGCATTGACTAAGAAAGGCACAGAGCAGGGCATCAAATTTGTCTATAATAAGATCACCAAAACACCAACGTATTTAGCAATCTTAGATCAAGATCGCGATCTGCATGTTGCTGTTTTTGATGCAGATGGAATCAATAATATCGATGTCGCTTTCTTAAAGAAACAACAAACGATTATTGACCAAGCGGATCTATTGGTGATTGAAACAAACTTAGCAGATGATGTATTGGCATATCTATTCAGTTTAAAAAAAGACATCTATGTTGACGCGATTTCAACGAAAAAAGCCTTAAAATTAAAACCCTATTTAAAGCAGGTTAAAGGTTTAAAAATGAATGAATATGAAGCAGCGATTTTATCGAACAACAATTTAAATCCAGCTGAGTACTTTATTAATCAAGGCGTTAAAGAGGTATATATTACAATGGGTAGTAAGGGGAGTTTAATGGCAATAAAAGACAGTTTAAATTATCAAAAACCCAATTCGTTAAAAGTAATCAACGCAACGGGAGCAGGAGATGCATATCTAGCGGGGATCATTTATGCAAAAGCAAATAATCTAAATCCGATTAAAACCGCAACAGCAACATCTATTTCCGCTTTATTAAGCGAAAATACTGTATCCGAAAAACTATCACCAAATTATATTAATGAAATAATAAAGGAGTATAAACTATGAATAAATACATCGTATATTCAAAAGAAGTTGAGCAAGCAATTAAGGAAAATAAACCGATTGTGGCATTAGAATCAACGATCATTTCTCACGGACTACCCTATCCACAAAACTTAGAAATGGCCAGAAAAGTTGAAGGTATCATCAAAGAAGAAAATGCTGTACCAGCAACCATCGCGATTATTGATGGTGTGATTAAAGTTGGATTAACCGAAAGTGAGTTAATACAATTAGCAACAGCTAAAGATGTTTATAAAGTCGGAAAGAAAGACTTTAGTTATGTCTTATCGCAAAAGAAAATGGGAGCAACAACAGTTTCAGGAACAATGATTGTGGCCGAAAAAGCAAAAATTGAAGTATTCGCCACCGGTGGAATTGGTGGTGTTCATCGCGGTGCACAAGAAACATTTGATATTTCAAGAGACTTAGAAGAATTAGGGGAGGCCAATGTTTGTGTTGTTTGTGCTGGAGCAAAAGCGATTTTGGATTTAGCTTTGACGCTTGAGTACTTGGAAACAAAAGGTGTCGAGGTAATTGGCTATCAAACAAATAAACTTCCGGCCTTTTATACTGAAACCAGTAACCTGAATATTAACTATCGTCTTGATACACCGGAAGATATTGCCAAACTACTAATGGCAAAATGGCGCTTTGGTTTAAAGGGCGGTGTCGTCGTTGCTAATCCAATTCCAAGTGAAGCGTCACTTGACTTTGATGAAATTGAAGAACAGATTCAAAATGCGTTAGCTGAAGCAAAAGAAAAAGCAATTTCAGGTAAAGATGTTACGCCGTTTTTATTAGAAACAATTAAAAATAAAACCAAAGGAAAAAGCTTACAGGCAAATTTAGAGCTTGTCTATAACAACGCAAGATTAGCAGCGAGAATTGCAAGAGCATATAAAAATCTATCTTAATATGTCCGCATTAAAAAAGATGCAAAAACAATAAAACATGATACAATAAAAATGCTGCATGTAATTTATTTTTCAAGCAGCAGTTTAAAATTTAACAAGTTAAACCAAAATGGTTTTGCGAAAAGAGGATAGAAATGGACATATTTAAAAAGTGTTATACATATGATGCCGCCAAAAAAGCACGTGAAGGTGGATACTACCCATATTTCCATGAACTGACAACAAAGCAAGATGTTGTCGTTACAATGGAAAACAGACAAGTTATTATGATCGGATCAAATAACTATTTAGGGTTAACTTCACATCCTGATGTTATTCAAGCATCGCTAGACGCAACAAAAAAATATGGAACCGGAGTTTCGGGATCAAGATTTTTAAACGGTACGCTTGATTTACATAAAGAACTTGAAAAAGAACTGGCGGAGTTTTTAAATAAAGAAGACGCTACTATTTTTAGTACGGGTTTTCAAAGTAATTTAGGTATCATCGCAGGTTTGGCCGGTAGAAATGACATCGTATTTTCTGACAAAGAAAATCACGCAAGCATTTATGACGGCATTCGTTTAAGTTATGCTGAAATGGTTCGTTATGAACACAATGATATGGAAGACTTAGAAAAAAAATTAGCAAAAGCTGATCCAAACAAAGGAAAACTGATCATTACTGATGGTGTTTTTTCAATGAGTGGTGATATTGCCAATTTACCGGAAATTGTTCGCTTGGCCAAAAAATATGGTGCCAGAACAATGATTGATGATGCGCATGGCTTTGGTGTTTTAGGAGCTAACGGCCGGGGGACGGCAGAACATTTTAATCTTGAAAAAGATGTTGATATCATTATGGGAACCTTTTCGAAATCATTGGCTAGCTTAGGTGGTTATATGGCTGCCGAAGCGGATGTAGTTGATTATATTCGCCATAATTCACGCCCTTATATTTTTTCAGCTGCCATCTCACCAGCAAATACAGCTGCAGCGTTGGCCGCTTTGAGAATATTGAAGAAAGAACCTGAACGTGTTCAAAGATTGCATGACATATCTGAGTATATGCGTCAAGGACTAAAAGCTCGGGGTCTTAAAATAAAGGATTCAAAAACACCGATTATTCCGATTGTGACGTTTATGCCACTAAGAACAATTTTGGCATGCAATGCATTATTTGAAAAAGGTGTTTACGTAAACCCGGTCTTACCTCCAGCAACACCAGTTGGCGAATGTTTGATTCGAACAAGCTATATGGCAACCCATACAGAAGAACTAATGGATGAAGCGATGGAAAAAATCGTTGAAACATTAAAAGAGTTAGAACATATCAATGAATAAAATGAAAGTTGTTGTCGTAACCGGAGCTTCATCAGGTATTGGTTTAGCTGTAGCTAAGTATTACGCACATAATGGGTTTAAGGTATATGGTGTTTCCAGAACTTCCTTTGAGGAAGAGAGGATTATTAGTCTTCAAGCTGATGTTACGGATTATGAATCATTGTTAAAGGTTTATAAAGAGATTTATGAAACAGAAGAACGGTTTGATATCTTAATCAATAATGCGGGTATGGGTATTTCAGGAAGTATTGAAGAAACAAAAATCGAAGATGCACAAAGATTGTTTGATGTTAACTTTATGGGGGTTTTCCTATCAACAAAAGCAGGACTTCCGTATTTAAGAAAAAATAAAGCGGGAAAAATTATCAATATTGGTTCAGTTGCTGGATCAATGTCAATTCCGTTTCAAGCATTTTATAGCAGTTCTAAAGCAGCCGTCAAGGCTTTTTCGGATGCTTTAGCTAATGAAATAGCACCATTTAAGATTCAAGTTTGTACGGTTTTGCCGGGTGATATTAAAACAAATTTCACAAAGAACAGACGTAAAAATGAATCACTTGATCCAGAATATCAAGCAAGAATTGAAAAATCTTTAGCAGTAATGGAAAAAGATGAACAAAACGGCATGACCGTTGAGTATGCTGCCAAAATCATTTATCGTTTAGGAGTTAAGGAAAAAATGCCTTTAGTAAAAACAATAGGCGTTAAATATAAAGTGTTTGTCTTTTTAAAAAGACTACTACCAGAACGATTTGTAAACTGGGCAATAGGCCTTATTTATGCCTTTAAGAAAGAAAAAAATAAATAAATACAGCAAGAAGAGAAAGTAGGAGAATTTAGCAGTGCATCAGAATGTTTTCATCAAAGCCATCACAGCAGGACTATATGTGGGTATTGCAGGCATAATTTATTTGTCGGTTTCAAATCCGGTCTTAGGAGCAGTTTTATTTAGTTTCGCCTTAGTTACGATTGTCGTAAAAAACCTATATCTGTATACAGGTAAAATCGGTTATATACTACCGTATGAAAAAGGTTATCTAAAGATGATGGGGATTGCATTAGCCGGAAATATCGTTGGAACAGTCGGAACCGGATTATTATACCGTCTCATCGGGTTTCAACACGTATTGATAAATGCCGAAAATATTTTTTCGACTAAAATTGAAAAAGGTTTTTTTCAGATTTTTGTCTTAGCTATTTTCTGTGGCTTTTTAATGTATGTAGCTGTTGATTCATATAAACGTGTTCAGGATTCAATTGCGAGAATTTTGATTATTATTTTCGCAGTCGTTATTTTCATCCTAGCTGGTTTTGAACACAGTATCGCTAATTTATTTTATATGGGAGTCTCAGGGATTTTTACTTGGGATGCTATTGTTCTTATTATTGGTGCATTATTAGGTAATGCAGTTGGTGGAATTAGTTTAAATTTAGTCGAAACCGTCATTGCCAAAGAAAAACTAACCAAAAAAGAAGATTAGGGTTATAAAATCACAAGCGTGTAATTCATGATTTATTTTCAATATTTTTTAAAAACGTATTTTTTAAAAAAACAGCGATATAAATTGACAATTGATTAAAAAAAATATATAATAATAACGTTGCGTAAAATAAGACGCTTATTCAATGATGTTTTCGGCTCTATTAAGCCTAAAACATTATTTTCAAAACAAAAATGAAACACATGGGTATGTGTAAAGAAAGGAGAAAGAAATATGCCAACAATATCGCAGCTTGTAAAAAAGGGAAGAACGGACAAAAAATACAAATCAAAATCGCCTGCATTAGGGTATGGATATAATAGTCTTCTAAAAGAAGAAAGAGACTATAATTCACCACAAAAACGTGGCGTTTGTACGCGTGTTACAACAATGACACCTAAAAAACCTAACTCAGCTTTACGTAAATACGCACGTGTTCGCTTAAGTAACGGTACAGAAGTAACGGCTTACATTCCTGGAATTGGACACTCACTTCAAGAGCACAGTGTGGTTCTTATTCGCGGTGGTCGTGTAAAGGACTTACCAGGTGTTCGTTATCATATTGTTCGTGGAACTTTGGATACTACCGGAGTTGCTAACCGCAAACAATCTCGTTCCAAATATGGAGCAAAAAGACCTAAAAAATAAAAAATCAAGAAATTAAAGGAAGAAGGTGAACATAATGCCACGTAAAGGACATATCGTAAAACGTGATGTCTTGCCTGATCCAATTTACCAATCAAAATTAGTAACACGTATTGTTAATACAATTATGTTAGACGGTAAAAAAGGAACTGCGCAAAGTATTTTATATGGAGCATTTAATCGCGTTAAGGAAGCAACCGGACGCGAAGCAATTGATGTTTTTAATGAAGCACTCAACAATATTATGCCAATAATCGAAGTGCGCTCACGTCGTATTGGTGGTCAAAACTACCAAGTACCTGTTGAAGTTAGAGCATCAAGAAAACAAACATTAGGACTGAGATGGTTAATTCAATATTCCCGTCTTAGACATGAAAAAACAATGGAAGAAAGATTAGCGAAAGAAATCATTGACGCCTCTCAAGGTTTAGGTGCAGCAGTGAAGAAACGCGAAGACGTCCACCGTATGGCTGAAGCAAATAAAGCGTTTGCTCACTATCGCTGGTAAGAAGGAGATTAAACTATGCCTCGTGTATTCCCATTAGAAAAAACGCGTAATATCGGCATCATGGCTCATATTGACGCGGGCAAAACGACAACTACAGAAAGAATTTTATACCATACTGGTAAAATTCATAAAACTGGTGAAACTCACGATGGTTCTGCAACTATGGACTGGATGGTACAAGAGCAAGAACGTGGAATTACCATTACTTCAGCAGCTACGACTGCTTTTTGGATGGACCACAAAGTTAACATCATTGATACACCAGGCCATGTCGACTTCACGGTTGAAGTATCTAGATCACTTAGAGTATTAGATGGCGCAATCACTGTCCTAGACGCACAGGCTGGGGTTGAACCACAAACAGAAACTGTTTGGAGACAAGCCACCGAATACAAAGTACCAAGAATTGTATTTGTTAACAAAATGGATAAAATTGGTGCTGATTTTGCATACTCTATTAAAACGATGCACAGTCGTTTAGGTGTAACAGCAGTACCTATTCAATGGCCAATTGGCTCAGAGTCAGATTTTAGAGGAATCATCGATGTTATCACATTAAAAGCTTATGAATATAAAGGCGATGCCGATGAAACAACAACAGAAATTTCAATTCCCGATCATCTAGTTAAAATTGTCGAACAAAAAAGAATTGAGTTACTTGAAACATTAGCCGATTTTGATGATGAACTTATGGATTTATATTTGGACAAAAAAGAAATTCCAGTTGATTTAATCAAAAAAGTTATTCGTAATGCAACTCTAAGAGTTGAATTCTTTCCGGTTTTATGTGGGACAGCCTTTAAAAATAAAGGCGTAAAATTAATGCTAAATGCAGCCGTTGAATACTTGCCGGCTCCGACTGATGTTGAATCAGTTGTTGGACACAACAGTGATGGTGATGAAGTTTTACGAGATCCAAGCGATGAAGAACCATTGGCAGCTTTAGCATTTAAAGTTATGACGGATCCATACGTTGGTCGATTAACTTTCTTTAGAGTCTATTCTGGCAGCATTAAAGCAGGATCATACGTTTTAAATACTACAAAAGGTAAAAGAGAACGTTTTGGTCGGATTTTGCAAATGCACGCTAATCACAGGGAAGAAATTCAAGAAGTATTGGCAGGCGATATTGCTGCAGTAGTCGGTTTGAAAGAAACAACAACCGGTGATACACTTGCTTCAGAAAGAGACGACATCATTTTAGAGTCAATGAACTTCCCTGAGCCGGTGATTAATGTTGCAATTGAACCAAAAACAAAACAGGACCAAGACCGGATGGGCATTGCCTTAACGAAGCTTGCTGAAGAAGATCCAACCTTTAAAACATTTACTGATTCGGAAACGGGACAAACAATTATCGCTGGAATGGGGGAACTCCATTTAGAAATTATTGTTGACCGGATGCGTCGTGAATTTAAAGTGGAAGCAAACGTTGCCAAACCGCAGGTTTCATACCGTGAAACGATTTCATCAGATGCTGAAATTGAAAGTAGATTCATTCGTCAATCAGGCGGGAGAGGACAATATGGACATGTTCAAATTAAATTTGAACCAAATCCCGGCAAAGGCTTTCAATTTGTTGATAAGATTGTTGGTGGAGTTATTCCGCGTGAATATATTCCTGCAGTCCAAAAAGGAATTGAGGAAGCTTTACCAAACGGAATTATTGCCGGTTATCCAGTAATTGATCTTAAAGCAACTTTGATTTTTGGATCATACCATGAAGTTGACTCTTCTGAAATGGCATTTAAGATTGCTGCCTCAATGGCACTAAAAGAAACGAAAACAAAAGCAAATCCGATTTTATTGGAACCAATTATGGATGTTGAAGTTGTTTCACCAAATGAATATGTTGGTAACGTTATTGGTGATATCACCTCTAGAAGAGGTCGATTGGAAAGCCAAGAAGGGCGCGGTAATGCAGTTGCTATTCGTGCATTGGTACCACTAGCAGAGATGTTTGGCTATGCGACAGCACTTCGTTCAAACAGCCAAGGCCGTGCGACTTTCATGATGCAATTTTCACACTATGATCGTTGTCCTAAGTCCATTATGGAAGAAATTATGAAAAAACGCGGAGCAAATTAATCCGCTTGCAAATTAAGGTATTTTAATATACAATAATAATGAATATTATCAAATAAAAAAAACGAAAATAATTAGGAGGAAATATAGAAATGGCAAAACAAAAATTCGAAAGAACAAAACCACACGTTAATATTGGAACAATTGGACACGTTGACCATGGTAAAACAACATTAACAGCTGCAATTACAAAGGTCTTGTCTATGAAAGGCTTGGCACAAATTAAAGATTATGCATCAATTGATAGCGCACCAGAAGAAAAAGAACGTGGTATTACGATTAATACTTCACACGTTGAATATGAAACACTAAACCGTCACTATGCACACGTTGACTGCCCAGGACACGCTGACTATGTTAAAAACATGATTACTGGTGCTGCACAAATGGACGGAGCTATCTTAGTTGTATCAAGCGCAGACGGCCCAATGCCACAAACACGTGAACACATTTTACTTTCACGTCAAGTGGGTGTTCCAAAGCTAGTTGTATTTTTAAACAAGGCTGATATGGTTGATGACGAAGAACTATTAGACTTAGTCGAAATGGAAGTTCGTGAACTATTATCAGAATATGATTTCCCAGGCGATGACATTCCTTTTGTCCGCGGTTCAGCTTTAGGCGCATTAAATGGCGATCCTAAATGGGAATCTCAAATTAATGAATTAATGGATGCTGTTGATAGTTATATTGACCTACCAGTTCGTCAAACCGACAAACCGTTCTTAATGCCAGTTGAAGACGTATTTACAATTACTGGTCGTGGAACTGTTGCTACTGGACGTGTTGAACGTGGTCAAGTTAAAGTTGGCGATGATGTTGAAATCGTTGGTTTAACTGAGACTAGAAAAACAGTAGTTACTGGAGTTGAAATGTTTAGAAAATTACTTGATTACGCAGAAGCTGGAGACAACATTGGTGCATTATTACGCGGTGTTGCTCGTGAAGAAATTGAACGCGGTCAAGTTATTGCAAAACCAAAATCAGTAAATCCACACTTCAAATTTGAAGCCCAAGTTTACGTATTATCAAAAGAAGAAGGCGGAAGACACACTGCATTCTTCTCAAACTATCGTCCACAATTCTATTTCCGTACAACTGATGTAACAGGTGTTATTTCACTACAAGAAGGTACAGAAATGGTTATGCCAGGGGACAACACTGTAATGATCGTTGAACTAATTCATCCAATCGCTATCGAAGAAGGAACTAAGTTCTCAATTCGTGAAGGCGGACGTACAGTTGGCGCGGGATCAGTTACTAAGATTTTAGAATAGTTTTTTTAGAAACAATAAATAAAACTGTAAAGCAATGAATTTGAGTAATCAGGTTCAAAGTTTTACAGTTTTTTTGTCTGTTGAATCGTTTTTTGACATTGATATTAATTATATTTGTGATAAAATAATCAAAAATCAATATGGTACATAAGATTAGATCTATAGAGGAGAATTTAAATGAAAAAAACACTGATCAATTTGATCATAGTGCTTTCTGCCTTGTTTTTTGTGTCATGCAAAAATACTAATCAAAACATTCCAGATAATCAAAAAACGAAAATTGAAGAAACCGAAGAATTAATTGAGGATGCCAACGCTGATGATCCAAACAGCATTGAGCGTGCCAAAGCGTCATTCGAGGCATTACGGCTACAAGAACAAAGAAGTGTCAAAAATTACACAAAACTCTTTTACTTAACAACACAAGCGATAACTTATGATTTATATAAAGCAAATTATAGACATATACCAGCTTATATTTTTGATGCGCAATTGTTAGATTTTCAATATAGTCCATTTATGAAAAACTATCGCATTGCAAAAACTAAAGATGATGTGGCTTTACTTATACCATTCTTGCAGATAGATGAAGAAATTACAATTGATCCAATGGGTTTTGTCACTAAAAAAGCTTTAGTTGGAGTTGTTATTACATTGGGTATTAGTTTAGACGATCAAGAAGTTACATTAAACTTGACGGATGAAGGGGAATTGTCAATATTACATACCTCAATTACGCACAACGAAGTAGGGTTAGGTGTCAATGATTACTATATTTTGATTGTTGTTTTTGACACAGAACTTGACCTTAAAATTAAAGAGATGACGTACAAAACAGTTTATAAGAATTCAAACTAACTCAATTGGATGCACTTATCTATAAAATTGCACAAATGAAAATCGTAACAAAAAGCAGGTGAAGATCTGCTTTTTGTCGTTAAGACTACTGTTTTATTGTGTTTGATTAAACGCTTGAAAATAAAAAAAAATAATTTTGAATTTGGATTTAAAGCATATCATTCGGCGTATTTTAAAGTTAAATTATACCATAAGCGGGTCTTTAGTGATAAAATAGAATTTGAGGAGTTGAATCTATGATTGATACACATGCACATTTAAATATTAAAGAGTTTTCAACTCAAATAAATGAAATTTTAAACAGAGCAAAAGCGCAAGGAGTCAAAAAAATAATTGTGATTGGCATGGATGAAGAAACAAATGAAATTGCTGTAAGACTGGCAGAACAATATCAAATGCTATATGCAAGTGTCGGTATTCATCCGGGTTATGTCGAAAACGGTGAAACCCAGTCAATCATTAAATGGCTAAAGCATCCTAAGGTGGTTGCGATTGGCGAGTGTGGAATTGATCTTTATTGGAATCGGGATAATTTTGATTTGCAAAAAAAGATTTTTATTGAACAGATTGAATTGGCTAAAGAATATAAATTACCGCTGATTATTCATACAAGAAACTCATTTACAGAAGCATATGACTGCCTATTGCCATATAAGAATACAGTAACCGGTGTGTTTCATTGCTTTAGTAGTAGCCTAGAAGATGCTAAAAAGGCAATTGACTTGAACTTTTATTTAGGCGTTGATGGACCAATAACGTTTCCTAAATCAACCGAATTAAGAGAGCTAGTTGAAGCAATTGATTTAAAGCATTGGTTAATTGAAACCGATAGCCCTTATTTAGCACCAGTTCCTTATCGTGGAAAAAAGAATGAACCAAGTAATTTGAAATTTGTAGCACAGAGTGTTGCTGATGTTAAAAAAACAAGCTTAATGGAAGTTGTGGATAGGACAACAAATAACGCCTATCAATTATTTAAATTTGGAGGTAGAGCATGAGAAAGAAAATTATTAGTATCTTTTTGATTGTAATATTTGTTGTTGCCTTGGCGGGATGTGTTTTTAGCCTTAGAGCGTTAGTAAATTATGAATCACAAAGTGACCATGAACAGGTTAGAATAGAAACGATTAGTCGAGCAGAAAAAACAGTAGTAGCAGTTAAGACTGATTCCGGTCATGGATCTGGAATTATTTATAAAAAGGAAAATTTACCAAATAACGAAAAAAGATATTCAATTATCACTAATCATCACGTTGTTGAATTTGGTGGTGAAATGAGCATTTATTTTGGTTCAAGTGAAGATGAAATAAAAGTTGTTGATTATGCTTCATTTGCTCCACAAGATATCGCAGTAGTAAGAATTATAACAACAAAAGAATTAAATGTTCATAATAGTCCAGTCATTAATGAAAATAAAAGAATGGAACTAATTAAAGGCCAAGACGTAATAGCGATTGGATCACCTTATAGTCTTGAGCTGTTTAACTATGTAACAACCGGAATTGTTAGTTTAACCCATCGAAGCTATTTGGGCATTGATGCATTAACATTTATGCATGATGCTTCATTAAATCCTGGAAATAGTGGAGGACCACTATTTAACCTAAATGGAGATTTAATTGGCATCAACGTAGCAAAAGTAGCAACTGTTAATACTCAAACGGGACTCATTGCAGCCGAAGGTTTAGGCTATGCTTTAAATATTAATACGATCGCACTTACGATTAATAGTTTTATAGAATCTGATTATATACCAGCTATCGCAAGAGGTAGATTAGGTGTTACGGTTATGGAAGTAGCAGGATTCATCCTCGTTCATGATCCTGATTTGATTAAAGAGGATCAAGACGGTGTTGTTGTTGTTGATGTAGATCCAACTATGGGCTCATACGGAAAGCTTGAGATATATGATTTAGTCACTAAGATTAATGATAAAGATATTACTAATTTAAACGATATTAGAAGAGAGTTAAGTGGTACTAAAGCAGGCGATGCTGTTAGCTTAACAGTCATCCGTAAACAAGGTAGTGAGTTTGTTGAGCTGGAATTTGACATTACGTTATCATGATTGAGAAGACATTAGCAAAGCTAATCGAAAGTGGCTTAACAATCAGTTTTGCCGAAAGTGTGACCGGTGGCGGATTAGCATATGAATTGGTCAAAGAGGCCGGGGCATCAAATGTCATCAAGGGTAGTGTTGTCGCCTATAGTTCAAATGCTAAGACGAAAGTCTTGAAAGTTAAGTCAAACACAATTAAAAAGCACGGTTTAGTAAGTGCAGAAGTTTCATATGAAATGGCACGATTTATCCAAAAAATGTTTTGTTCTGATTTAGCCGTTTCAACAACCGGAAATGCTGGCCCAACTTTTTTAGATCAGAAGGACAGACAGGAAGTATATGTTACGATTTTGTTTCATCATCAACAATTCAATTATCATTTAACTTTTGCAAATGAAACAAGAGAAAATGTTTTAAAATCAACAATAAGAATAGTGTATGAAAAGATTTATGAAATCCTAACCGGATTTAAATGAAATGAATCGTTGTAATGCGTTGAAATCTTGTTATAACTATGTTATAATAACTTGTCGTAAGATAATCCTTGTCTTATTAAGACCATAGACCATAAGGAGGTAGAATATGAAAAAATATGAAGTGATGTTTATCATTCGTCCAACTGTTGAAAGTGATAACACGAAAAAGATTGTTAACCAATTTACCGAATTGTTTACAAACTATAATAGTCAGGTGTTAGAGCTTAAAGAGTTGGGGCTAAAAGATTTAGCTTATGAGATTGATCACCACAGAAAAGGATATTATGTATGGTTGCTCGTTTCAGCAACGCCAGAAGCGATTGCTGAATTTAATCGTGTTGTCCGTATTAACGAAGAAATTATTCGTTTCATCGTTGTAAAGGAAGGCGAGTAAAGTGATCAATCGTACCGTTTTAGTGGGGAGAATAACAAAAGACCCTGAATTAAGAACAACACAATCAAACATTAGTGTTGTCCGTTTTACCTTGGCTGTAAATCGTCAATTCACCGATCAAGCAGGTGAAAGACAAGCAGACTTCATTCAATGTACTGCATGGCGTAAGCAAGCCGAAAATTTAGCCCGTTATGTTAAAAAAGGTGCTTTGTTAGGAGTTGAAGGACGCATTCAGACAAGTCAATATGAGGTTGACGGAAACATGCGTTATGTTACCGAAGTAATTTGTGACACAGTTCAATTTTTAGAAAGCAAGGGCAGCTCAAACCAAGAAGAAAAAGAAGATGATTTAGCAGACAATGATGATTTTTATGAAACAAGTAAACAATTGGCTGCTGAAGATGACTTACCATTTTAAAAAGGAGATTATGAATTATGCAACAAAATAGACGTGGCGGATTTAAGAAAAGACGTAAAGTATGCTACTTTACTCAAAATAAAGTTGAGCATATTGACTTTAAAGATGTTGAATTATTAAAACGCTTTATAACAGACCGTGGTAAAATTCTACCAAGAAGAGTTACCGGCACTTCAGCTAAATGGCAAAGACCACTTGCTGTAGCGATCAAACGTGCTCGTCACATGGCAATATTACCATTTGTAAAAGATTAATGAGCAAACTGCAGCAATGCAGTTTTTCTTATCTTTTATTTCATTGAAAAAAACGTTGTTTATTGATATAATGCTACTAAGTAGGTGATTGTATGAAACGCTGGATTTACTTTGCTTTGACAAGTCTTTTCTTTGTTATTGCTGTTATTATACATATTTTTGAACTATTGGAACATGAAACAATGTTATATAGTTCAATTGTCTTAATTATTGGCTTTGTCGGCTTTTTTAGCGGACTGTTTTTAATCTTTAATTATCAACTTCAGCAAAAAATTAAGACCCTACAAAATAGACTATCGATGTGGACAAAACTATCTTATCACCTTAATCAAGTCGGTGACGAGATTTTTAATGAACTACCAATCGGTATTATTGCCGTTGATGAAGAATTTGAAATCAAATGGGCTAACCCTCATGCGAAAACTATTTTTGATCCCAAAATGATCGGCAAAGATTTAGTTGATATATCACCAACAATGCATCAATCCGCTCTAGCCAGTAAGGTAGTATTTTTAGTCACGATCAAAGAAGAAGTATATGAGGTTCAGTATCGTCCTGAGCATCAATTTTTCTATTTGTTCAACGTAAGCGAAAGAGAAAAGATTAAAGATAAGTATTCGGATCACATACCCGCTTTAGCAATTATTTATTTAGACAACCTAGATGAAACATTAGCATCATTAGATGTTTCGGAACAATCAAGCCTCAAAGGCGATTATTTAGGCGCGATTGCAGATTGGGTTGAACGTTACAATGGTTACTTAAAACCATATGGCGATGAAAGGATGCTTGTTTTCTTATATAGGAAGCAATTAAGAAAGATGATTGAAGACAAATTTGATGTTCTGGATCGTATTCGCTTAATTTCCAGTCAAAATCAATTGCGAGTCAGCGCTTCAATTGGTGTCTCTTCTTGGGATGTATCATATGAAGAACAAGGAGTCTATGCCCAAAACGCAATTGAATTAGCGGAAAAACGTGGTGGTGATCAAGTAGTTGTCAATATTCAAGATGAAAAGATTGTTTACTTTGGTGCTAAGCAAGATGTCAAAGCGAAAAGCTCACGCGTTAGTATTAGGATTAACGCTCAAACAATTAAGGAGTTTATTGAACAATCAAGCACAGTAATCGTCATGGGTCACACGCAAACCGATTTAGATGCATTTGGTTCGATGCTTGCCGTTTACCACATGGCGAAAATGAGTAAAAAACAGACATTGATTGTCGTTGATAAAAATCAGTTAGACCAAACGGTCTCCAAAGTTTATCAACACTTAATGACTGACTTTGCGATGTTAAAGGACCGTTTCATTACATCAGAACAAGCATTGGAAATGATGACACCAGACCATTTGTTAATCGTCGTTGACTCACAGTCACCACGAGTCGTAATGAACAGAGAACTCTTGGATAAAGCCTCAAAACTAATCGTAATTGACCATCATAGAGCAAGTGAAGAGGGCTTTAACGCGAGCTTTTCATATGTTGAGCCATCCGCATCATCAACAGTTGAATTAGTGATGGAACTGATCAATTTTTATAAATTAGGTGAAGACATTAAACTCTTACCAATTGAAGCTTCAATCATGTATGGCGGTTTGGTTGTTGATACAAATAACTTTACAACTAGGACAGGAGCTAGAACATTTGAGGTTGCCTCAAAACTAAAAGAATTAGGTGCTGATGCAGCAGATGTTAAAATTTGGTTAAGAAGAGATTTATTAAGAACAATTGAAATTTCGAGACTACTAGGTCAAGTTGAAGTCTTCCTTGATCGGTTTGCGTTTGTTGTAACAGAGGACATCTATGAAGACCGTGTTCTATTGGCTCAAGTTTCTGATGCGGCAATGCAGATCAATGGAATTGATGCTTCTTTTACAATTGTTCGAATTGACGAAAACACAGTCGGTGTAAGTGCACGTTCAATTCAAGATGTTAACGTGCAATTATTAATGGAATATATTGGTGGTGGTGGACACTTAAATAGCGCTGCTGCTCAAGTAAAAAACAAGACAATTGAAGAAGTATTTAACAAGATTAAAGAATCACTGACGTTAGAATATGGTAGTGGAGGGGAAACAATGAAAGTAATTTTATTAGAAGATGTTAAAGGTAGAGGAACAAAAAATCAGATTATCGAAGTAGCAAACGGTTTTGGTCAGTTTTTAATCTCACAAAACAAAGCGCTTTTAGCAACTGATGAAGCGGTTAATAAATTAAAGGCCGCTGAAGAGGAAGCCAAGAAAGAATATGAAAAATATTTACAATTGATGAATAAGCTTAAATCAGAAATTGACAATAGGAAAATAACTTTACCAATTCAAACTGGGCAAGATGGAAAACTGTTTGGTAGTATTACAACAAAACAAATTGCCGAACAATTTGAAAAAGAACACAGTATCTTAATCGACCGAAAAAAAATCGATTTGCAAAGTGAAATCAACTCAATTGGTATTTATACCGCTAGTGTAACACTCTATCGCGACATTAGGGCTCAATTTGAAATTCATATCGTTGAAAAATAGGAGGCATTATGAAAAAAACACCAATTTATCATCGTGATGCCGAACAATCAGTTTTAGGATCAATCTTTTTGGATCCTAAAGAAATTGTTAATGTACTCGATGTGCTAAATCAAAATGATTTTTATGAAAAACAACATCGCCTCATCTATTTAGCGATGACTAAACTTTTTGAAGATGATAAGGCGATTGATTACACAAGCGTTTCTGGTCAACTCGAAAAAGAAAACAACCTCCAACTAGTTGGCGGCATCTCCTATTTAATTGAATTATCAAGAGCAGTACCTTCAACTTCAAACTTGGAAACATATATTGACTTGGTCAAAGATAGTTCTTTAAAACGTCAAGTAATTGAAGCGGCAGAAAAGATTATTTCTGATGCTGATAGAATACCTGATGCAAAAGAGTATTTAGAAAAAGCAGAAGAAGATATTTTCGCACTCGCAAATAAAAGAAAGACAAGTGAGTTTGCTACTATATCGCAGATACTAGAAGAAGTTAGAGAAAAAACCGAGAAAAACCGAAATAAAAAAGGCGGTATTACTGGTTTAAGAACGGGCTTTAGTAACTTAGACACTTTAACTGCCGGTCTTCAAAGGGAAGAATTAATTATTTTAGCAGCTAGACCATCAATGGGTAAGAGTGCTTTTGCGATGAATTTAGCATTAAACGTTGCTAAACATAACTCTGATGGTAAAGGACATGTTGCAATCTTTAGTTTAGAGATGAGCAATGAGCAATTAGTTGGCAGAATGTTAAGTAGCGAGTCAGGTATTGAAAACATGAAGATTAGAAATGGTGACTTAAACGCTAACGATTGGAACCATTTAGGTCTTACAATGGAAAACTTAAAAAAATTAAATGTTATTTTTGATGACTCTGCTGCTGTAACAATGGCTGATATTCGTGCTAAGTGTCGTAAGATAAGTCAAGATGGGCGTCTAGATTTTGTTGTCATTGATTATTTACAGTTAATTAAGGGTGACGGAAGATCAGGTAACAGACAGGAAGAAGTAGCAAGAATTTCCAGAAGTTTAAAACAAATGGCAAGAGAACTTAAAGTACCGGTTTTAGCGTTATCACAGTTATCACGTGAAGTAGAGAAATCAGAAGATAAAAGACCAACTCTTGCACACTTGCGTGAATCAGGAAGCATTGAGCAAGATGCGGATATCGTATTGTTTTTATATCGAAAAGACTACTATGAGCATAGTGTTGAAAACAAAACGGGAGATGTTGAACTGATTGTTGCTAAAAACAGACAAGGGATGTCTGGTCGAAGCTTAAAATATGCATTCGCAACCGAATTTAGTCGCTTTACAGTTCGTGATTACCAAGACACTGACCGTGATTAGGAAAAATTAAGTTTGATGAAAATAATAAAAGAGGACAAAAATCCTCTTTTATTGTTTAAAAATAACTTATTATCTTCAATGATTAAGCAATTGTGTATGATAACATCCAAATGTGTTTTTCAAGATTTGCTGTTGCACCAATAAATAGATCGGCTGTACCTTCATCTTCAACTTCCTGAGCTAAGACAATCGCTTCTTTAAATTCAATTGTTAGCAGTTTTAAATCATTAATAACGTGCTTAACCATTGTTTTTGCATCATCAATTGTTGATGCTTCCTCCAATGATGTTTTAGCTAAATATGCCTTTAATGTTGATGATGGATGACCACCAATAGTAATTAATCTTTCAGCAACTTCATCATAAAGCTCATTTATTTCATCATAAAGCTCCTCGAACTTTTCATGAAGGGTGTAAAAACTAGGGCCCTTTACAAACCAATGATAGTGATGCAGCTTTGTGAACAGCACACTCAAGTTGGCGACTTGCTTATCCATTACGTCATATAATTTTTTCAAAGTATACACTTCCTTTCTTAAACTGTCTTAATTATAACATTATAGGGCTTTATTTGCAAGAAATAAGCATTTGCTGAGCAATTGAAAAAAATAGTAAAAACACCATAAATATGGTAAAATATTTCAGTGGGTGATATTATGTATGATCGTTTAGAAATAATTGAAAAACGATATCAAATGATTCAAGATAAACTAGCCAAGGGGTCATTGGAAGTCAAAGAGATGACGCCTTTACTAAAAGAACTAAGTTCGATTGAAGAGGTAGTTGAAGTTTTTCGGTTTTATAAAAATAAGCAAACAGAATTAAAGGATTTAGAAGAAATAATCAAGACTGAAGATGACCAAGAAGTTTTATTAATGGCCAAAACAGAAATAGATGAAATAGATGAATTATTAGTCAAGCTTGATGAAAAACTAAAAATCTTGTTGCTGCCGAAAGATCCTAACGACGAAAGAAACGTAATTATGGAAATCAAAGGTGCTGCCGGAGGCGATGAGGGTAACATTTTTGCGGGTGATTTATACCGTATGTATCATAAATACGCCGAATCAAGGAACTGGAAAATTGAAGTTTTAAATGCGATGGAAGGATCAATGGGAGGATTTACTTCAATTGAGTTTTTAATCTTAGGCAAACAAGCTTATTCAAGCTTAAAATATGAGTCTGGAACACATCGTGTTCAACGCGTACCAGAAACAGAATCACAAGGAAGAGTTCATACATCAACAGCAACCGTCTTAATCATGCCAGAAGCGGAAGAAGTTGAAGTAGATGTTAAATGGGAAGATATCAGGGTTGATACATTTAACTCAAGCGGTCCCGGTGGACAATCAGTTAATACTACCAAATCAGCTGTTCGTCTAACACATGTGCCAACCGGAATAATGGTTGCATGTCAAGAGGGTAAAAGCCAACACGAAAACAAAGATAAAGCCTTCCGGTTATTAAAAACAAGAATTTATGATCGGTTCATCCAAGAGCAATTGGAAAAAGAGGGGCAAGAACGTAAGGCTTTAGTTGGTCGTGGTGACAGAAGCGAGAAAATCAGAACTTACAATTACCCGCAAAATCGTGTTACAGACCACAGAATTGGCTTAACACTACAAAGATTGGATGCTGTCATTGAAGGTCGTCTAGACTTAATATTAGAGCCCTTACATAATGAGTTTCAAAAAAGACAGTTAATGGGTGAAGAAAAGTGACCTATGAACAACTTTTAAATAAAGCGGTCAGATTGGCGAAAAAAGAAGCTAAAGAAATAGAAGCGGCAAAAGTATTGTTAGTTGAACTTTCGGGATTATCATCGAGTGAATTTTATCTTAGTTATAAAATGGAAGTTTCAGAGGATTTTATTGCTAAATATGAAACTTTATTGAAACGATATCTATATGATCATGAACCAATTCAACATTTACTGGGCTACTCCTATTTTTATGGATATAGATTAAAGGTAAACGAAGATGTTTTAATCCCTAGAGCAGAAACAGAACAGCTGGTCGAATGGGTATTATCTTTATATGATACCTATTTTAATAATCAAGAAGTTGACGTCTTAGACTTAGGTACAGGTAGCGGTTGTATCGCGATTGCTTTAGCGTTAGAAGAGCAAAAAATGAAAGTGGATGCTATTGATGTTACAAAAGAAGCATTAGAGGTTGCCAAGAGTAACGCAAACACCTTAAGAGCAAGCATTTCTTTCAAAGTAAGTTCATGGTTTGACAATGTTACAAAAAAATATGATATCATTGTAGCAAACCCACCATATATTCCCGATATTGAAGTAGTAGATTCAATTGTCAAAAAGGAACCATCTCAGGCTTTATATGGCGGAGCAGATGGTTTAGATCCCTATAGACAGATTTTGTCCCAAGCAGAAAAACATCTTAAACCGAAAGCATTGATTGCTTTTGAGCACGGATTTCAACATAAAGATAAAATGTTTGAATTAGCAAAAAAATATTTTCCCAACGCATTTATTTTCCAAGAAAAGGATTTAGCAAATAAAGATCGATTTACATTCGTTTATATTGGAGAAAAAGATGAAGGACAAAACACTAGTAATATTGCCAACTGATACCGTCTATGGTCTTGCGGCGAAACTTTATGATCAAGCTGCGCTTAATTTGATTTATCAAATCAAAGGCCGAGACTTAAACAAGCAAATTCCAGTTTTATGCTCGAATCTTGAGCAGGCAAAAAAGATTGGTCTATTTTCGAATGCTGCTTTAAAACTGGCTAAATGTTTTTGGCCAGGGGCATTGACAATTGTTTTAAAAAGCACAGAAGAACATTTTAAAATAACCGGTGAAAAGACAATTGCGATAAGAATTCCCGACCATAAAGAAACCTTGAACTTTATTCAAAAGAACGGTCCCTTAAGAACAACAAGCTTAAATCACAGTGGAGAACCGCCGCTATTTGATGAGAAAACAATAGAAGAAAGATATCGTAAATTTGTTGATCAAATCTTTTTGCAAGCTGAAAGTTCATTTAGTCATCAAGCATCAACAGTTGTTGATGCCAGTAATAATAATGTTAAGATTATTCGTTTAGGTCATCTAAAAGAAGAGGATCTATTACTATGCATAAATAAGTAAGTAAGCAAAAAACTCTGCAATAAGCCGGAGTTTTTTCATTAAGGAGGAGACATGGAAAATAAGCTAAAATGGTATCATAAAGCGATTGTATATCAAATTTATCCAAGAAGTTTCTATGATTCGAACGGTGATGGTATTGGTGATATTCAAGGAATCATTGCCAAACTAGATTACTTAAAAAAATTAGGAGTAAATGCTATTTGGTTGTCACCGGTGTATCGTTCACCCAATGATGATAATGGCTACGATATTAGTGACTATTGTGATATTAATCCTGAATACGGAACGATGGATGATATGGATCAATTAATTCTAGAGGCAAAAAAAAGAGATCTAAAAATCATTATGGATTTAGTCATTAATCATACTTCGGATGAACATCCCTGGTTTATTGCTAGTAAAGATCCTAAGAGTAAATACCGCGATTATTACATTTGGCAAGACAAACCAAATAATTGGACCAGTTTTTTTGCAGGTCCCGCTTGGACAAAAGTAAATGATGCCTACTATCTTCATTTGTTCAGCAAAAAACAGCCAGACTTAAACTGGAAGAACCCCAAGGTTATGGAAGAAATAAAAAAAATCTTACATTTTTGGTTAAAAAAGGGAATTGCCGGCTTTCGCTGTGATGTCATTAATATCATCTATAAAACAACATTAGAAGATGGTAAGAAGCGCTTTGTTTTAACAGGTAAAGAACATTATCACTCGCAAGCAGGATGTCACCGGATATTAAAAGAATTAAGAAGTGATGTTTTGGAACAGTATGACTGTTTTACAGTTGGTGAAACTGTTTTAGTTAATACCCAGCAAGCAAATGAACTTATACATCCCGATAGAAAAGAATTAGATATGGTCTTTGGCTTTGAACACATGGATGTTGATCACATTAATAATAAATGGTTTAAGACAAAATTCAAACCAAAGAAAATGATGAAGGTTTTAAACACTTGGCAACAAGAAGTCTACTGGAATGCGAACTATTTCGAAAATCATGATCAACCGCGATCAGTATCAAGATATTTAAAAAACGACGAAAAATACCGTGTTGTTGGTGCGAAGATGCTCGCGACACTTAATCTATCCTTAAGAGGAACACCGTACATTTATCAAGGTCAAGAAATTGGAATGACAAATGCCAATTTCAGGACAATAGAAGAGTATCGCGATTTAGAAAGCATTCGGATTGAGAAACTTGCAAGAAAGCTTTGGTTTCCTAAATGGTTAAGAATGAGAATCCTTAGTAAGGCAAGTCGTGATAATGCTAGACAGCCACTTCAATGGAATCAAGCGGGAGGCTTCACCACCGGCAATAGCACATGGATTCCTGAAAATCCGAATAAGTCATACATCAACATCGAAGATCAAACAAAAGATAAAAACTCAATTTTGAAATACTACCAGGAATTGATAAAGTTTAGAAATGAGTCGGAAGCTCTGCTAAAGGGTAATTTTAAACCTTACTCAGCAACAAAGAAAATATATTCGTTTATCCGAGAATCAAACGATCAAAAACTATTAATTGTTTTGAATATGTCAAATAAAAAACCAAGAATTCCCAAAGGAATCAAAGGTGACATAGTAGTTTCAAATTATCATCGAACTAATTTTATAAACCCTAGATTAAACCCCTATGAAGCATTAATAATTGATATTACAAGGAGAGAAGCATGAATACAATTCCAAACAAAACAAAATATGTTTACAGTGTAAGCTCAATGGGAAGAGATATGCTCTATACTCTGTATAGCACATATCTAATCGTCTTTTTTACAGATGCTTTAAAGTTGTCCGACTGGGAATTGATTGCCGTTGGGATCGTCATTACGATTGCCAGAATCTGGGATGCGATTAATGATCCGATTATGGGTATTATTGTTGATAATACAAAATCAAAAAGAGGAAAGTTTAAACCATGGATTTTGATTGGGGGACTATCAAGTGCCGCAGCCGTTTTCTTATTATTCCAAAACTATCGAAGTTTAGGTTTATACGGTATTCCATTTGTCGTAATTTTCACGATTCTTTATTTGATTTTAGAAATTGCCTATACGATGAATGACATTGCCTATTGGTCGATGTATCCATCCTTTTCAACTTCACCAAAAGAAAGAGAAAAGGTCGGTTCATTAGCACGAGTGTTTGCCAGCTTGGGTATGTTTATTGTTATCGCGTTAGTACCGATCTTTTACACTAACTATAGCGGAGGACCAATAAAGGCATTTGGCATAATGGCTCTTGTCAGTGCGGTTATCTTTATTATATCCCAACTGTTTGTCTACTTTTTTGTGGAATCAAGTCAGGAACCAATTATTCAAACAAAGCAGGAAAAAACAAAACTAAAGGACATTTTCCGTCTGATCTTTAAAAATGATCAATTAGTCGTAATCATTATCGCTATTTTATTGTTTAACACCGGCTATTTTATTACTGCTGCCTTAGGAATCTATTACTTTAACTACGATTTTAATAAATACGGTGGCATTGAGTTTACCTTGTTTTCCGTTGTCTTGGCAGTCAGTCAATTAGGGGCTTTATTAATCTTTCCTGCATTAGTGAAAAAAATTAGTCGAAAAAAATTGTTCGCGATTGCAATCGGATTGATTATATTTGGTTATCTCTTCTTTATGGCAAGCGGCTATATAATGCCACAAAACATGTTGGTCTTAAGTATTGCAGGATTCTTCTTGTTTAGTGGTCAAGGGTTTATTCAAGTGCTCGTTTTAGTAATGCTGGCTGACACAATTGAATATGGTCAGTGGAAGTTAGGAACGAGAAATGAGAGCGTTGTTTTTTCAATCAATCCATTTGTCACAAAATTAGCC
>Ga0265293_10003296_pt1 | contig 30192 bp, 34 predicted proteins | sample Munlanlewell138R_FD_192505 | JGI IMG/M metagenome (GOLD analysis project Ga0265293, IMG submission 192505) | Leachate microbial communities from a municipal landfill in Southern Ontario, Canada - Leachate well 138R | ecosystem: Engineered > Solid waste > Landfill > Unclassified | place: Canada... | reverse complement strand
TGTTCGTACTAAGAATAAACAATTATCTAGCATCTTTGAGAACGTTCATACTTCACTTGCAGTACATGCACATATTCATCAAATCTTTAAAGACCATAGAACATATATGAGTGTTAATGAAAAGAACGGTGAGTTCTATTCTTCTATACATGAACAACACTGGTTAACTACTGGGTGTTTCTGTAAGAATCTTGGGTATTCAGAAGCTAAGTCTTATCCGTTTACAAAGATAGGTGCTCCAATGGTAAGATTCTATGGTAATAAAGAAGCATTAGAAATCATTGATGATCCAAGAATAACTTATGATATCGGTGTTAAATCTGTTAGCTTAGAAAGTGTCGGATTAAAGGAATCTGACTTAGCTAAGTATGAAGAGAAAGCAAACTTTGGTGGTACAGAAGTATATAGTAAGAAACGTTGGAAGGAAGAGGATTTATGCAACTTAACAAAGTAGTAAAGAAGACAGAAACTTTAACAATAAATCCCTATTATGGGTATATTATTATACCCAGTTCTTTTCGTCATATCTTTAAGAACGGAAAGGTAAAGATTCTTTTTGATACTAAGAATCGTATTATAGGTTTAGAGCCAACAGATGAAGTAAATGAGTTTTCTATTGTAGGTGGTAAAGTTTGGTGTTCTTCTTTTCTTAAAGAGAATAGAATAACTGAACAACACAGTAAACCTTTATTAGCCACTAAAAAGAACATACTACTGTGTTACTTGAATAATGGAGATAGTAGTGATGAAAAAGAAAGAAAATAATCCTAAAGTTTGTCCTTTATGTAAAGGAAAACTTAAACGTAAAGGGAAGAAAGGGAGTTCAGACCAATACTACAAATGTATCGTTTGTAGTGGTATAATTAGAAACGGTTCTTTTAATCAACATAAACCAAAAGAGATGAAAGAGTTCGATAACATAACTTTGAAACAGCAAAGAAAAGAAGAACAAGTAAAGAAACTGATTAAGGAATTAAAGAAAGAAAAGTATATTGATTCTAATTGGTTCGAGTTTAACGGTTTAATATATAACTTAGACGATTACGATAAGAATGGTATTAAAATAAAGAAAGATGAAAACAATGAATACACTCTCTAAGTCCCCATTTACTTCTTCTTTCTTAAAGAATTCAACTAAGCGTTATGGTAAGATTGGCACTTATTGGGCTAGTCTTATCTTATACACTGGTTGTTATGTGTCTACTAAACATCGTTGGTTAGCTATCAAAATAGGTTCAAGTGGTACAGGTAAAACTATTAGTGACAAAGTTGCATTAGCTAGTTTCGGTAGTCAACATAATCCTTTAACCATTACAGGAAGAATTACACCTGCTGGATTAGCTAAACTAATTAAGAGATCAAAGAACGATGAAGATAGTGAAATGTTTCTTAAACAAATGAAAGATACAGGTCTATTATTCGTAGAAGACCTTTCACGTTGTAATACTAGATATTTGAAGGTAACATCTCTCCAGTTACTCGCAGGATTAACGAAGAATACTAAACTGGATGATTTAACATCAGAAGGAGGGGTACCAGAATTTAGTTTAGGTAACGAACCGAAGAAGTGTATGATATCTGGTACTCCCTCTGATTGGGAGGAACTTAGTTCAACATCTGTCTATAATGAGTTTGTTGATAGACGTTCATTAACTGCAATAGCTCTTATGAGTTCACTCGAATGGAACTATAGAGTTGCATTAGCAAAAGATTCAGTTATGATGAAACCAGATTGGCAAATAGAAAAAGAATGGGAAGGTATAGTTAAAGACTCTGAATTGCTTCTCTATAAAGGACCGATAAGAGAAGTAAACTTTGGTGAACACAGATTAAAACTATATGAGAAACTTAGTCAATTCAAACGTTTCCCTGAGAACGTATTCTCTATGATTGATTCGTTGGCTGAGGGACATGCAAGAATAAATGGTAGAAATACTGTTTACCCTGAAGACTACGAAGTAGTTGATAGACTTTTCTCTAGATTTATCCTATTATCAGATATGAAAAAGAAAGAACTCTTTATTGTTGAAGAATTAATTAAGAATGGTGGAGTAATGAAAGTAAACGATTTAATCTATAAACTTAGGCAAAAAGCAAAAGGTAACGATTTACCTGAATTGGACTTAGTTGCAAGAACAATAAGTAATTATGCAGATATGTCAAAGTATTTCAATAGAAATGTGGCATATAGAAATAATCCAGTACTTATCTCTATATCAGAATCTTTAGCTGTTTTATTAGACGAATGGGATACTTATGTTAAGGGGATACTAGAAGAATGATAAAAGAAGCAGTTATATTAGCAGGTGGAAGACCCTTTAGGATGAAGAGTTTAATTACAGTGGCTAAACCATTTGTTTTAACTAGACCTGAGAAAGAAGAAACTTTACTTGAGTATCAGATAAACTGGTTAACTAAAGAAGGATTTGAACATATCATCTTAGCTTTTTCCCGTTCTAACTTTAAATACCTTAGAAAGAATTTCTCTAAGTTTCTTAATAACCCATTAGTTGATGTTTCTATAGAAGAAGAATATGTAGGTACTGCTGGTGGTTTAAGGAAAGCTTTTCATTTTATTGAAGAAGATACGTTTTATTGTATGAATTTAGACGATGTAACCTTTTATGATACTAATACGTTATACGCAAAAGCAGGAACATTAAATAGTATTCTAGTACAGAAAACTAATCTACCTTATGCAGAAGTAAAGTTTATTCCTTCAAACGATAACTTAGTTACTGAATATAATTCAAGATTAAAATCAGATAATTATGCAAGCTGTGGTCATTACGTATTCAATAAAAGAGATGTGGAAACTTTATTACCTTTTGAAGGAACTTTAGATTTATCAGTGTTTCCAGAATTAGTTAGTAGTGGTCTTCTTAGAGCAGAGGTTCTTGAAGGTAAATGGATTAAAGTGAATAATCAAAAAGATATGTATAACCTTATCAATGAGGGGAGTTTTGTCATTAATGACAAAACTTAACCTATTAACTTACTAAGTTATTTTTAGAGGTGTAATTAAGATACTCATTAAATTTCCTTCAATAGAAGAAGATAGATTAGCTTTTCAAAATCGTATGAAAAAATACTTAGAAATGAATGCTAATCATCCATTTTATATTTCAGAAGATAAGATTCTGTATATTGCAGTGGATGATATCATGGCTCTGTCTAAGGATAAATGTTCAATGTTTTCAATATATCAGGATGTAAATGGTAAATGGCATTCTTATTGTTTTAACTCAATAAAGACGTATACAAAGAAAGAAGAATATGTATGGTTAAGAGTTCTTAAGTAATTAAAAAACAAATTTTCTTTTACTGTTTATTTTTTGTTAAAGGTTTATAAAGAAGAAATCGAATATGAGTGGTTACCAATACCGAAAAGTGATGAATGTTGAAAGAAACGGAATTACAACAATTTGATCTTTATAATTAAAAAGAGGAAATGTTATGGAACAGAATACTAAATTAAGAAAACTTTTGATTGATTCTTTAAAAACAGAATACAAGTATTTACCAGATGGATATGCAGATTTAGTGGTTGAATTAATTGAATTAACTAACCTTAAGAACAAGGGATATAACGGTGAAGGAAGACGTGATGGTTCTTTCAGAGAATGTGAACGGATGGGTTTATTAGCTTGGGAAGGCTTAATGGTTAGAATGGGAGATAAGATATCTAGGATGTATAACTTGGCGAGAAACCATAAAGATTCCTCTTATGATGATGCAAGACAACTTGAATCATTGAAAGATACTTTAATGGATTTAGCTAACTATGCACTTTTCTGTGTAACATTTTTAGAAGAGGGAAAACTTAGTGAATAATGAAAAAGACATGTTTAAAGAAATGGTAAGGATGCAGAAAGCATTCCAAGATAAGTTTGGTTATCATAGACCAATCACTGATTGGATAGCAGCTTGTACAGCAGAACTAGGAGAGCTATGGGAAGCATCTAATGGTAGATGGTGGAAGAAGAAACAAGAACCTGAAGAGAAAAAACTTGAAGAGTTTGTTGATGTTCTCCACTTTATACTAGGAATGATAGTAGATAGTAATTGGACTCCAGAACAGATATATGAAATGTATCAAGCTAAGTTAAAAGTAAATTATGAAAGACAAGACAGGGGTTATTAATGAAGGTAAAGAAAAGAAATGGTGAGATAGTAGACTTTAAAAGGAACAAAGTATTCAGTGCTATAACTAGAGCATCTGAATCAATGAACATTAAAGACAAAAACCTAATTAGAAGTATTACAGATAAAGTGATTACAAAGTTAGGGGATAGAGAAGAAGTAAACGTTGAATATATACAGGATATAGTAGAAGAAACTTTAATGGAAGAGAAACAGTTCCTTATAGCTAGAGCTTATATTCTTTGGAGACAATCAAGGAATGCTTCTAGACAAGTAGCTTCTAGTATGGGTGTAGTTAATGATCTTAAACTACCAGTTTCTTCTTTAACTGTATTAGCTAAACGTTATCTTCTTAGGAATATAGATGGGGATATCATTGAAACACCTAAAGAACTGTATAAACGTGTTTCAACTGCAATAGCTAAAATAGAGGAGAAGCAAGGAACGACTAGTAAAGAAATAAAAACTTTAACCAAAGAATTTTATGACTTCATGGCTTCAGGAACGTTTCTCCCTAATTCACCTTGTCTATTCTCAGCAGGTACAGAAATGTCACAATTATCTGCTTGTTTCACATTAAACATTGATGATAGTTTAGAATCAATCTTTGATGTTTTAAAGAAAAGTGCAAAGATATTTCAAACTGGAGGAGGAGTGGGATACAACTTCTCTAATATAAGACCGAAAGATGATGTAGTAAGAAGTACCAAAGGTGTTTCTTCTGGACCTTTATCCTTTATGAAAGTATATAATGAGATGTGTGAGATTATCAAACAAGGCAGTTTTCGTAGAGGAGCAATGATGGGAATCTTAGATGTTAATCATCCAAACATACTTGACTTTATTATCATGAAAGGTAAAGAAGGATATCTTAGTAACTTTAACATTTCAGTGGCTGTAACAGATAACTTTATGAAAGCAGTGAAAACTAACAAAGATATTCAGTTAGTTAATCCACGTACAGGTAAACCTATACAGAGTATTCCAGCTAGTGCAATATGGGATTTATTGGTTACAGAGGCATGGAAGACAGGTGATCCAGGATTAGTATTCATAGATACAGTTAACAAATCAGAATCAAATGTAGTACCAAAGCTTGGACCAATTAAGAGTTGCAATCCATGTGGAGAGATTTTCATGTATCCAAGTGAAAGTTGTTTAGCATCTGATACTTTAATAGTTACACCAGATGGAATAACTCCTATTAAAACGAGAGTAGGTAATACAGAAGGATACATCTACAATAACGGATTCAGTAAGTATAATAAGATAGTCAGTAGAGGAGAGAAGCCGATAGTCAAAGTTGTTCTTAGCAATGGGTTATCAATTAAATGTACTAAAGATCATAAATTTAGATTAAAGAACGGCAAAGATGTTGAAGCTCAGCACTTGACTTCTGAAGATGTAATGGAATTGAATAAAGAGTATCCATATAACTTCATAGATGATACGGATAAAAAATATGAAATGTATGGTTGGATGCATGGTGACGGTTGGTATAACAATTCAATAGGTATATCATTCAATTACAAAGATGGAGATAAACCAGTTAAAGAGTATCTCTTGCCTCTCTTTCAACATGAATTTGGATGTGAAGGTATTAAACCATCACGTGAAGATGAAGTAAGTTACCAAATCCAAACAACACAAAATCGTTCATTAGAACATGCTCATAATCTAGGATTTGTCAAGGGATTAGCTATTGATAAACAATTACCAACTACATTTTACGATTGGAATGATATTCAACAACGGTCATTCATTAGAGGGTTATTCTCAGCAGATGCAGGAATAAGTGGTAGAACAAACTCGCAGATTATCTTCACTTCTAACAGTGAAACTTTGGTTGAACAAGTACAACAATACCTTCAATGTTTAGGAATAAAAGGACATAAAAGACAAACAATATTTAATTCTAAACTTAATCGGAATCCTCAATACAAGTTACAGGTAACATGTGATTCAGCTAGAGCATATATGAAGTATATAGGGTTTGTAGAAGGTTCATCAAAGACAGATAAATTTGTTGCATCCTTACATCATGATAGAGAAGTAACCTTTAAGGAACTAATAGATGAAGGAAAGACTGAGACTGTTTATGATGTGGTTGAAGTATCTAATGGAAATATCTTTATTGCTAACGGAATACAAGTTCATAATTGCAATCTTGGCTCTATCAATCTAACTAAGTTCGTTAAAGAAAAGGAAAACTGTTTAGGTCTAGAGATGGATTTTGATAAGCTTGGACAAGCAGTTAAATTAGCAATTAGATTCTTAGATAACGTTATTGATGCTAATAAATATCCAACAAAAGAAATACAAGATATGTCTCTAAGATTACGAAGAATAGGTTTAGGAGTAATGGGCTGGGCTGATACCCTTATATTGCTCAAGATACCATATGATTCTCAGGAAGCATTAGATTTGGCAGGCAAAGTGATGGGTTTCATTACCAAGACAGCTACAAAGACTTCAGTTGAGTTAGGAGAAAGAAGAGGAAGCTTCCCTGAATTTGAAGATTCTATATGGGCTAAAAGGGGATATAAACACATGAGAAACTCTGCTGTTACATGCATTGCACCTACAGGATCAATCAGTATCTTAGCAGGATGCTCACAGTCTATAGAACCATTAATGTCTGTAGTTACTGTTAGAAACTTAGAGGAAACATTAGGTAGTAAACTAGTAGATGTTAATCCACTATTTCAACAGGAAGCAATCAAACGTGGATTCTGGTCTGAAGAGTTAATGAACAAAGTTTCCAGAACATTATCTATACAGAATATGCAAGAGATACCTGAAGATGTAAGAAGAATCTTTGTTACTGCAATGGATGTTAAACCAGAATGGCATGTAAGGATGCAAGCAGCTTTCCAAGCTAATACACATAATGCCTGTTCAAAGACTATTAACTTGCCACATAATGCAACACCACATGATGTAGAAGAAGCCTTTATGTTAGCATGGAAACTTGGTGCAAAAGGGATAACAGTGTTCAGAGATGGTTGTCTAAGAAAACAAGTGTTTACTTGTGTAGAATGTGAGGTTCCAACTTGAACGGTAAAAGACAGTTTAATTGCTTCGGTGAATATGGTTCACAGGTAAGATGTAGAATATGTTTTAATTCTATTACCTGTAAATCATTTACCAAAGATAAACAAACTGTTATTTATCGTAAGTTAAAGACAAAAAGACGAGGTAAGAAGAAGGTAAACCTTTCATGAACTTTGTTGAACATCAGATGCCTTTCATAGCAAAGATAATTGATTTCTACTATAATAACTATAAACTCTTTAAACTAGTCTACGGATTAAAGAATATAGTAAACAAAGATATTGTAGAACAAATGATAGAAAGTAAAAACCCAACAATAAAGAAAGTTGACAAGAATGTATGGGAAATTAATGGTAGAATCTTTGAAGTTATACAAGATCACTATCTAGAAGTTATCTTTGTTAAACTAATACAAGATAAAGAAGAATGGAAATTCAGAATTGCTGAAACATTTATTGAAGAATGGATGAAGTATAAACTATGAGAACTTTAACACGTAAAGAATTTGAAGATATGAAGAAGAAAGTGGAACCTATACGTAAATTAGCTATGCATGATGATGCTGATGGAATATCATCTGCTGTGCTACTATCTTACATCTTTAAGATAGAAAAGGTATGGTGTCCTAAAGACTTTGGTGAATGGTCTTTAACTCCATCAACTAATGAAGATGGTTCTTTAGAATTAGTACCAGACTTCTGTGTTGATATGGTTCCAGCTAATCCTAAATGGTCATATACTTGCATTGACCATCATAATCATCCTCCTAAGGAACAGAGAAGTTATGATTTAATATGGGGTGAAGTACCAACAGGATTAATGATATATGATCTATTCAAAGCACAATTACCAGAAGAACAGAAATGGAAATGTGTAGTATCAGCAGTAGGTGATGTAGCTACAGAAATGATTCCTCCTGAAATATGGAGAAATAATCCAAGTTTACTTGAGGAAACTGTATCTACATATGAACGATATGGTAAGCTGGAAACTTCACGTTTTCCAGTATATCTTAGACTAACATCAGGTCTGAATGCTCTCTGTAAGATGCCTGATAAATGGGCTATCGCCTATCAAACATTGAGGAACGCTAAGACACCAATAGACCTGATTAATGATATAACATTGAAGAATGCAAGACAATACCTAGCAGACGAGAAAGCTAGACTATACAGAGAGTTTTCTCCTCTACAACTTAGAAACGGAATCACTTTCTTTGATTTCCAATCTAAAACTAAGCTAGAGAGAACTTTAGCTTGGGAGCTATGGGAGAAAGATTTAAAAACAGTGATAGCTATCAACAATACTACAAAACGAGGTAGCATAAGAGGAGTGCTAGCTACCTTAGTTTATGAACATTTAAGTAGTAAAGGATTCAAATGTTCAGGACATCCGGGTGCAGGTGGAATAAGATTAAAACCTGACCAAGATAGCCGAGATGTTTATAAGGCACTCATTGAGTTAAGAATCTAAGTAAAAGAATCTTAGTAAAAAAATAATTAAAGAGGTAAAGAAAATTGGATAAGAAAACAGAAACAAAACTATTAGAGAAATATGCCAAAACAACTGGCAAAGAAATTAAAGAATTAGTTCCTATATTGGAAAAAGCTAAGGAAGATGCAAAAGGTAAAGGACAAGCAAACTCTGATAATGTAATCAAAGCAATATTTCGTAAGAAAGTAAACGGTATCCTATGGGCAGAGAAAACTGGTAAAACATTCAACAAGAAAGAACCAGAAACATTTGTTGGATTCATTCTTGGTGCTAATGCTTTACGAGATATAGCAGAAAGTAGACGAAGGAAAGCTAGGAATATGTATCAAGCTGAAGGTAGCAGTGCAATCTTAGCTGGATATGTAGACGAATCAGGTAACCCCCTTGACTGGAGACCAACCATAAAGAACATGCGAGGAGAAGAAGTAGATAACCCTAACTACCATAAACCAATTATTGGTAACGAGTATGTAAGGGAAATCTATGGTATAGTGAAAAAGAAAGGTGAAGAGAATAAAGCACCTAAAGTATTCACTATGAGTCTTTGGAGAGACTTTGCAAGTAAATTCACTCTACGACCATTCGTACCAGTTGAATTCACTAGTACAGTAAAGATGGATGGAAACTTCTTAGTCTTGAATAAACCACGAGCTGCTAAAGGTGAACCTGCATTCAAATTAACAGGTGCAGAACTAGATATTGAAGATTGGGTACGTACAGGACTTAAACAATATGCAACAAAGTTTGATGAGATGGAACAAGCTGTTAAAGTCTGTCAGAATGCTAAAGATGGATGGGTAATGGTTGAAGGATTAGTAGATGATATTGATCTAACTGTTAATCCTAAGACAGGTTCTCGTTCAGTCACTATAGTTGATCCAGACAGTGGCTCAGTTGATTCAATGAGAGTCTTTATTGCTAAAGATTTCCCAATAGGCTTCAGAGAATACTCTCGTGTAATAGCCTTTGGTGGACCTAGAGCATGGAGACGTGACCCTGAATCTGATCCTATGTATTCAATCAATGGATTTTCAATCTATCCGATTCCAGGAGAAACCTTTGAAGAGAACGTTGAAGACGGTATAGATGCTTCTGCTGAAGACACAGATGAAGGATGGGACTTATTCGGAAACTAGTAAAGTTTCCTTTCCCTCCTTAATAAATAATGGTGAATGATATGGCAACTATTTCTTCAGGTACAAAAGGCATCGATGCAATGATGGCTGGAGGATTAAAAACTTCTGTTCCATCATTACTATTCAGTATCCCTAACCTAGGGAAAACATTCATGTGTTACCAGTTTGCTTGTTCATGTACTAGACCAGTTGCTTCTGGTGGATTAGGTAAAAAAGTTATCTATATTGACACAGAAGGGTTCTTCTTTACACCTGATACAGTTGAACGATTTAACAAGTTCTTCACTGATAGGTGGACAGACTGTGACCCATCTAAGATAGAGATAATGCAGATACCTGATATCTTTGAACTAGGAGAGTTATTCGGTATGCAGTTAGATATTAAACAAGAAGAGAGCCGTGTCTCTGTAACTGTTAAGTATCCAACTAGCAGACAAGTAACTTTAGCTAAGAGTCAAAAGAAAAAGAGTAGAGTAGATACAGCTACCAACAAAGATAAAGATTGGTTAAACAAATCTCCTCTATATCAGAAACTTAGTGAAAAAGAAGGAGAATATGGTCTAATAGTTCTTGATTCTTTAACCATACCAATTAAAAGTGAAATAGCTTCAGTAACACAAAACTTCCCTGCTCGTACATCTCTAGTATCAGCTTTACTGGGTGCATGTTACCCTATAGCTAGGAGACAAGATGTAGCTATCTTGATAACTGATCACATCACAAGTAACCCAATGTCTCCAGGTTATGCATTTGGTACAGGTGACCCTTGGGGTGGACGTAACATGATATACTACGTTAAACACATCTTTGGTATGTATAAAGCTCTTAAAGATCAAAGAGAATCTTATGCACCTAACGGTGATAGATTACGTAGGATACAAAGATACCGTTACCCAGGTTTAGATCAAGATCTTTCATTAGTAATGTTAGCGAAGGATAAAGGATACGTAGACGTTGGACCTGTTGGCGGATCAGTATCTGCCACTTAAACCTTTTTTTCTTATTTCATTATTTTTATTTTTATTTCTAATACAGGAAACTTAGTGATTTATTATGGCACCTCAAACTAAACTTTCTTTTGATAACACTTCTGAAGAAGAAGATATTGGTGAAACAATAGAGATTACACCAATAAATAAACAAATTAAAGAAGATAACATTTTCACTCTTTATGTGGATGTACATGAACCAATAGAGATTATTGAATCATTCCGTAAAGAGAAAGGAATATACGTTAAAGTTATCCCTTTAGAAGCAGGAGATTATGCTTGGTCAAATGTTCTTATTGAACGTAAAGAGATTAGAGATTTCTATAACTCTATAGTACATGGAGATAAGCATATATGGAAACAAATGATAAAGATTAAACATGCTTCAGAGAGACCTATGCTTATAATAGAAAGATGGGATGAATCATTCTTTACTTCACCTAGAATAGAGAGAACAATCAAAGGAGCTATCTCTAGTATATTCCTTATGGGTATCTCGGTTTTAATTATACCAGGTAAGCATAAAGATTGTAAACCGTTTGTAGATCAAGTAGCTTATATGTTCTATTCTTCAGATAAGAAAACTTTGTCACTTAGACCAGTACCAGAGAAAGTTAAGGAAAGAAACAAAAAAGAGATAATAAGTGACGTACTAAGTATGTTACCTTACTTAGGGAGAAAACAAGCGGATTTAATAGCTGAACAGGTAGAAAACTTTGAAGAATTATGTAAATTATCTAATGAAGATATCAAGAAACTTTGTCCCAGACTTGGACCAAAAAGAATATCAACCCTTAGATGGATATTAAGTGGGAAAGGAGAAGAAGTGAATTGAATACTAAAGGAATATGGAGTTCAATAGCTATAAAGAATGAAGTGGAACATGAAGAGTTACCAGAAGGAGAACCAGACAAGAATGAACCAATAGTTTATCTCTGGACAAGAAATACAGATGGAGTTAGACAGAGATTAAAGATTAAAGGTTTTAGACATTACCTTTACTGTATACCTGCTGTAGCAGTAGAGGCACCTTACCTTTTAAAGTCTCCTGAGATTAAAAACATTGAATTAATTAATTTCCCAGAAGGAAAGAAACTTTACAAAGTTTCCACTTACGTAGCAGGACAAACAAGAAAGATAATGAGAAATATACAAAGCTCCTTTGCACAAGCAGCAGTAAGAGAAGGAGATGTAGCACCTGAACTTAGATGGTTAATTGATCAGAAGATAAGGGGTAACATTGATTGGTATGATATAAGTAACCCTATACCACTGGAAGAAGATATACATGTTCCTTTAAGAAAAATGTACATAGACATTGAACTTTGGTGTGATAAAGCAGTTAAAGAAGGAAAGATGAAAAAGAATCAATACATTAAATGTTTAACAGCTTATGATAGTTATGAAAAGATATATTACACTTGGTACTATAACGAATTTGATTTAAAGGTAAAAGACCAAGAAGGATGGAAATGCATTTACTGTAGAACAGTAGATGAAATGATGAAACAGTTTATGCTCTACGTTAGAGATTGTGATCCAGATATAATAACTGGATATAACGTTGATTTTGACTTGTTATGTATTAGACAAGAACTACTAAGAAGGAATCTTAGAGAATATTTTAATTATTTTTCAGGGTTACATGATTTAGGTTACCAAGTAAGAAATCCAATAGCTAAACGTATGAGGATAAGAGGTAAAGATTGGAAACGTAAAGGATTAGTTTTAGATGGAAGAGAAGTAGTAGACATGCTTGATTGTGTAAGAATGCTTAGTCCTTCACAGTTAAGAAGTTATACATTAGATTATGTAGCTAAAACATACTTAGGTGAAGATGAAGGTAAACTAACTACCACAGATGGTAAAGCGATAGCACAGAATATTCAAAGTATATGGAATGATAATCCTGAAGTGGTATTGAAATACAACATGATAGATGTAGAATTATTAGTAAGGATAGATAACAAAAACACTATAATAGATTTCCTTGATATGTTAAGGAAAACTGTTGGAGTACGAATAAACGATACATTCAGTAACCAACGAATGGTAGATACAGAAGCTTTAAGAAGGAGAACTTTCCCTTTACCATCAAAGTTTTCACGTAAAGAAAACAGTAAAGATTCCTATAAAGGTGGATTCGTTGTTGAACCAACAGGTGGATTACATGAATGGGTTATCTGTTATGACTACACCAGTCTATACCCAACTATCATTAGAACATTCAATATAGATACAGACACTTACTTACCATCAGAAACTTTAGCTAGAGGAAGACCATTCTATAAGTTTCAAAATGAAGATGGAACAAAGACTTGGTGTTACCTTAAAGAACCCAGAGGATTATTCCCTAGAATGCTCGATGACTTTATCAATCTAAGAAAAAGTATTAAAGCAGAACTAAAGAAAGAAAAAGACCCAGTTAAGAAACAGAACTTACAAATTAGACAAGAAGTAGTAAAGGTAATAGCTAACTCAATGTATGGAAGCTTCGCTTTTCGATCTAGAAAGCATAACTTAGAAGTTGCTGAATCAGTTACACAGTTTGGTCAAAGGATCATAAAGTTTGCTGGATCAATAGCAGAGAATAACGGATTTAAAGTTGTGTATGGAGACACAGATAGTATATTCATTAAGACAAATGCTAAGAATTACGGAGAAGTATATAACGATGGAGTAGCATTAAGAGATATGATAATGAAAGAGATACCAATATACCTTAAACAATTTGGTGTACAAGAAAGAAGTATCTTTGTATTAAATTTAGAAGCAGTCTTTGATAGGTTATTTCTTATGACAGGTAAAGAAGGTAAAGCAACTAAGAAACGTTACTGTGGAAGAATAATTAATGCAGATGGGACAACTAAACTTAAAGTTACTGGATTAGATACTAAACGTTCAGATACTAGTCTATATGCAGGTGAATTCCAATCTTTCCTCTTAACTACTTTGCTTGAAGGGAAAAGTAAAGGACAACTTAAAGATATTATCTTGAAAAAGATAAATGAATTAGATACTTTACCTTTAACATCTATAGGTGTACCATCAGCAGTTACTAAAAACTTTAACGAATACAAAGTTAATGCTATACAGAAGAAAGCAGCTCTCAACAGTAATGAACTCTTAGGAACTAATTATGATTATGGCTCTAAACCACTAAGATTCTACACAAAGATTCCAGATGTTAAAGTTCTCTTTCCACGTAAAAGTAACACTTGGACAGAAGATGAAATGAAATCACAAGTAGAAGAAGCAAAGAAGTATGATGTATTCTCTTGGGATGAAGGGGTAAAATTACCTGATTGGTTCCAAGTAGATTACCCCAAAATGTTAACTTTAACTATCAAACCTAAACTAAGAGCTTTCCTTGAAGCCTTTGAGATAGACTGGAAAGAACTTAAAGAAGGAATCAAACCTACTCTTTTACCTGTTAAAAACATTAAAAAAACAAAGAAAAAGAAAAAGACACCTTCAGTTACCTTAGATATGTTTAATGGAGGAAAAAACAAGAAATGATTAGCTTCCCTACTTTCATCTTAAAGAATAATAAAAGAGTTCATTCAAAAGAAGAATTAGTTGATATGTTAAAAGAAGCTACTAAGGTAGGAAAGAATCCTGAAGTAGCATTCTATGGTTTCTCTTCATGGGATAATTGTGATCCAATATTAGAAAGTGTAATATTAGATAAATTAGTCTATCAAGGAGATGAAGAGAAACTTAGAGAATTAGCAAATAAAAAGAATAAGGAAGGATATGACTCTATATTACTCTTTGATGGAGAACACACATACTTAATAGTACTAGAAAATATAGAAACAATAAATAACCATCAAGAACAAGGAGTAACCTTGATAACAAACACTTTAAAGAAGTTTGTCTTTCCTGGTTACCTTAACCTTAAAACAAACAAGAAAAGTGTTGTATTAGAAATGTATAAAGGAAAATGATAAAATGAAGAAAGTTGTATGGATATCAGATTTCCCTCTAAGAGGATCATCATTTGGTTCATGTACTCTAGATTTACTAAGTAGAATGCCTCAAGATTACTCATTTGATGTACTATCCTTAGGATACAATGGTATGCCTCTAAAAATAACAGAGAACATAAGAGTATTTGAATTAGAAGATGGTGGACAATTAAACTACTATTTCAAGAAACTTAAACCAGATATCTCCGTAGTATTTCACTCTTACTGGATGCTAGATTCACTAATGCCTTATGTAAACTATATCACAGGTAAAAGAATACTATACTTACCTGTTGAAGGAGAAGAAATACCAACAGCATACGAGAAGTGTTTCTCTAACTTTGATGCAGTAACTACACCTTCTGAATACTGTAAAAAAGTATTGAAAAAGGGAGGGATAAACGCATCAGTTGTACCACATGGAGTAGACACAGAATTCTTTAAACCTAAAAAGAAAGAATGGTCAGAGTTCACGTATGGATACTTTGGATTAAATGATATAAGAAAACAAGTACCAAGAGTAATGGAAGCATTCTCCAAGTTAGAAGGTAAAGGGGTATTAGAGATATCAGCTAACAATAAAGGACACTATGATTTATTAGAGTTAGCTAAAAAATACAAAGTTTCCCCTGTATTCTTAGAAGCGAAACTTAGAGGATTAACACTAAACAAAGAAGCTATAAGAGAATGGTACCAATCATTAGATGTATATATTTCTCCAGCTACAGAAGGATTTGGTGTACCAGCTTTAGAAGCTCAAGCATGTGGAATACCAACCATAGCATTAGATAGTGGAGCTGCAAGAGAAGTCTTAGGAAACGGAGCAGTATATTGCAACGTAGCAGATCAACTAGAAACATCAGTAGGGAAAGTTGGATTAGTAAGCACATACGATCTATACAGAAAGATGAGGTTTATGATGCAAGTGAAAGATGCTTACGAAAAGACAGCTAAGAAAGCTTTATCAAATGCTAAGAAGTGGACTTGGGAGAATGCAGTTAAAAAGATGATTGAGGTGTTTGAACAGTGATTCCAAGAACAGGTTGTACTATACCAACAAATGATTTCTCATTGTATGACAGTATAGTATTCACTGGACATATACCACAAGAAATGAAGATTACCGAAACAGAAACTAAACTAAAAGTTATTCTAGGGGAAAGTAGAAGTAATGTGGTTTGTCCTTATTGTAAGTCAATGTTAGATACAATTTATGTACACACATGTTACGAACCAATCCAATGTTCACAAACAGTCTCTTTAGATGTTAATTGTGTTCCCTTAATGAAACAGAAACAAAATAACATATTGAGTGTACACTGTAAACATTGTTCTACAACAACAGTTGGATTCTATAGCGAAATAGACATTAAAGATAAAAAATTAACAATTAAAAATTTCCATATAGAAAAAGGAATAAAGCTTGAAGAGAACTCTCCAAGTTTCTTTGAACAAATAATAATAACTCAGTAGAGAGGAATAAAAAATGAATAAAGTAGAAAGAATAGACGGTTGGCAATGTACTTTCTGTAAAGAGATATGGTCAACAGAGGAAGAAGCTAGACTCTGTTACGATAATCATTCATCTTACGATATACAAGTGTCACCGTTTAAAGAAGGAGAATACCCAGCAGAGGTATTGATTAAGAAAGTAGAAGGTGGCTATTACACTGAAGTAGCTACCTACGAATATAAGGTAGTAGAAAAAATAAGAATACCAGTTAAAGAAGGAAATAAAGAATGAACATACCAGAAGGATATAAAGAAAGAATAAATGAAAATGGTAAAAAAGAGATAGTACCAACTAAAGAGAAACTTAGAATAATTAAACAATCAATTGAAGAAGAAATTAAGAATCAACGTGACTGGAGAGATATGAGAATACTTTGGCATTCAGTTGCTCCATGGGTAACAACAGGTTATGGAGTAGTATCAAAGTATTTCTTAAGTGGACTAATGAATAGAGGATTTGTATTATTTGCTTCAGCATTCTACGGATTACAGTCACCAGGACATATAAACTGGAATGGAATAAATGTCTTACCAAATGAAATCTTACCAAATGACTCATTAGGATTTAACTCAGTAAAAGAACATTATAAAAGATTCCAATGTGAACTTGGAATATTCATGTCAGACTTCTGGGTATCAAGTTCATTCACTAAGGTAGTAGATAACTCATTAATCTATACACCAATAGATATGGAGAACTATCCTGATAAATGGTTAGATATTCTTAAGCAATACAAATGGAGAGCTATACCATCACAACATGGAGTAAACGAGTTAAAGAAGAATGGTATAGAATCAGTCTACGTACCACATGGAGTAAATACTAAAGTTTACCGACCACTAGATAAAAAGATTTGTAGACAAAGTTTCTCTATAGAAGAAGATAAATTTATCATAGGAATAGTAGCAGGAAACAAAGATAGAGAACCACGAAAAGCATGGGATACAAACTTCTTAGCAATAAAGAAATTCTTTGAACAAAACAAAGATGCAGAGAAAGATACCATAGTAATGATACACACTAACCCGATAGATAATAGAGGAAGAAACTTAGTAGAATTAGCTAAACAAATAGGAATAGAAAAGAACATCATATGGAATGATAGATACCTAACAAACGTGTTTGGGACACCAGAAGAATCAATGGCTAGATTCTACAATCTATTTGACACATTCCTATTACTTAGCAGAAGAGAAGGATTCTGTATACCAGTACTAGAAGCACAAGCTTGTGGAGTACCATGTATACTAAACAAGTTCTCAGCTATGATAGAAAGAAATGATAACGGAAGATGTGGATGGTTATGTAAACCTGCAACTATGACTTATACACCGATAAACTCAATGACTAGTATACCAGATGCAGATGAAGGAGCAGATGCTCTAGAAGAAGCATACAATAAACCTAACACAAGAGACATGTATGCTAAACGTTCATTAGAATATGCTCGAAGACAAACATGGGATATAGCATTAGATAAACATTTTATACCATTACTAGAACAAATAGGAGAAGAAGTGCCTTCACTAACAAAACATAAAGAGGCTAAAGTAATTGAGTCAAATGCCTAAGATACAAGTGTGCATACCAATAAAGAACGATGCACAACATCTCCCTACCTTTTTAGAACAAATAAAGAAACTAAGTTATCCACATGAATTATTAAAGATAACTTGGATGTATGGGAGATCAGTAGATAACACATTAGAAATAATACAAAGTTTCCACAAAGATAACGACTTCACATTTACCATCTACAAAGACCCAGTATACAATAACGTAACACATTCTGCTATGTGGATGGCAGATGTATGTAACGCTTTTAAACAGGCATGGCATGGTGAAGAATATGCACTCTTCCTAGATGTAGATTTAGAATTACTACCAGAAAACTTAGTAGAAACTTTAGTGAAACAAAATAAAGATATCATAGCACCATACATCTACGTAAATGAAGATAACGTAAAAAGATTCTATGACACCTACGTATTCAGATATCAAGGACAAAAGTTCAGTAACTTACAAGTAAATAAAAAAGAATATGACATGTTTAATCCACCATTTACAAAAAGAAAGAAACCAGTAGAATTAGACTCAGTAGGAACATGTATACTAATAAAAAGTGAACCATACATCAAAGTTAATTGGGAAAATCCAGCACCACATTACCAGTTCTGTAAGAATGCAAGAAAGTTAGGGTACAAAGTATACGCATTACCATCACTTGAAGTATACCATAAAGATGTAAGAAATGAACCGATACATGCATCAGTAGAATATCTAATAAGTAAAGGATTACTACCACAACATATCTTGGAGAAAATGAAAGAATGAATAAACAAGAAACTTTGAAAGTAACATTTGGACCGTTAATGCTCTGGAAAGGAGTATTAGAATTCCTTTCTTCCCTAGACAAAGAAACTTGGAATGAATGGTACAGGTTTGGACATAACAGACAAGAAGTAACAGAAAACTTAACGAAAGAAATAAAAAGAATATACTTCACAGCAGGAATAGTAAGAGAGAAAGGAAAACGAAAGATAGTGTCAATAGGACACATAGAATCAACAACTGGAAAACAATGTAGAATAGGATTAGTTGTTTCCCCCACAGTAAGAAAACTAGGAATAGGAACTGCACACGCTAAGTTTCTAGTATCAGAAGCAACAAAGAGAAAGTTTAACGATATAAGATTAAGTGCAAACTTAGAGAATAAACCTGCAATAGCATTATGGGAGAAAGTAGGATTTGAAACATTATACGTCTTCAAAGACAACCCTAACAGAGTAGAAATGAAATATGAAACAAAAAGAAATACACCAAGTTCTAACATATCACTAGAAAGTATACCTTTACCTGAGAAACAACAAGTAAAAAAAGAACCAATAAACAGTGTATCAATAGAGATGCCTACAACATGGACAATGCCAAGAAGAAAAGAATCCTACAAGATACTTCTACATGCACCTTTACATTTATCATATTGGATATACCTAATGGAACTATTCCCTAAATGGGAATTCTACATAACACCAGAAGCTAACTTTGAAGAAGCATCAATACCACAAGAACATATAAACTATACAGTAATAAAAGATACAGAAGGAATGGACTTTGATGCACAAATAATAAACTTAGCTGTTTACCATGGAATAAAAAAACGTTCTGACTTATACGAGTTACTAGATAAACATCCTTACCCACCAGTGTTCCTAGAATTTGGAATAAACCATATACCAGAAGTAAAAGGATTAAAGTTTCCAGTCATATCAGGTTCAAGAACATTCTCATCAAGTAAATACCCAAACATAAGATACATGTATGTTCCACCATCAGCTACACTATGGAATAAAGATTGGATAGGAGACAAAAAAGAAATCTTTATGCCAGTAGGACACATGTTACCACACAATAAAGGCACAGGAGTAAAAGACATGGTTGAAACATTAAAGAGTGCAGGCATACCATTAAAACTAGTAGAAAACAAAGTAAGATCAGAACCATTCGAAGATTGGAGAAACCATTACATACATAGCAGAGGACTATTCGAATTCACTCTAAAATATGCTTCCTTCATAACAGAAGAAGCATTAATGATTGGAACACCAATAGTAGTAAAAGCAAACTTTGACTCTAAACTAATGATTAGAAATTGTAAAGATGGCTTCAGCAACATAGGAACACAGAAAACAATAGAAGTACTACAAAGATTAGTAGATGATTACGAATTCGCTAAGGAGTGGAGCAAAAAAGCTAAAGAAAGAGGTAAAACATTACTACAACCAGAAATAACAATTGGAGTAGTAGAAGAAGCTGTAAGAGATGCAATTAGACTATATAAAACAAAAACCAACCTTTGATTAAAGGTTGGAACTTAATTTGACTAAGTTTTCTTTTCTTTTTTATGAACTAGATATCCCCGATAGAAACGTAAATTTTGGATACCAAAGCAGAGGATATCCAAACCCTAAACGTTTACTACATTCTTTTAGCCAATTAAACTATAATTTACAACCAATAGAAGAGAATACGTACATGTCTCTAACAAAAGAACGTAAAAAAGAGAAGTACTATAACCCATATGCACACATAGGAAACTTGATAGAAAACGATAAAGTTCTCATTCAATGGGATGGTATAACAACAAAAAGAGACTACCATAACATATTCAATTGGAATAAAGACTTATACATTATACCACACCACGAAGGAAATTTGTATGGTGCAAGTAACAAAAATGAACAATTAGAAAACAAATTAAGACAAGAACTAACAGATAACAGTAAAGGCATAATCTTCCAATTAAACACATTAAGGAAACTTTGGGGTAAACAGAAAAAGAAATACCATTTACTATATTCCCCAGTAAGAACAGCAATAGAATACGACAAAGATTTCTCTAAAAAGATACTAGGAATAAACACACCATTAACCATAATGTGTTGGGGATTCTACACAACAGATCAAAACAAGAAAATAATGCAATGGATAACAAATTGGAAAGATACCACTCTATTATTCTGTGGTTCAGGATCCAGAGATCAAATAATAAACTTAGAGAAAAAAAGTAAAGAATTAGGAATAGAAGAAAGAGTAAAGTTTTCTAAACCAAGAATAACAGATGAAGAAGCAGACTTATGGTTTAGTGCAACAGATTTATGTGTATCAGCAAGAGAAACCTTTGGAACATCAACAACAATATACATAACAGGACAAGGTAAAACATGTATCACAGGAAGCTTTGATAAAGAATTAGACAGTTACTACAGAGAAGGATACCAAGAACTAGAAAAGATAACAGGAACAGTATACACTAATAAATTAAAGGAAACAACAAGACAATATCTAGATGAACCAGAATTAAGAGAGAAAAAAGAGAACCAAGCAAAGAGATACAGTTTAAACAACTCTTTCTTAAAGTACTCACAACGTATAGGAGAAATAATGAATGAATAAATACGGAATACCATGTTCTAACCTAAAAGTAGAAGAAGAATGTATACCAGTAACTTCTGAAATAGAAGCAATAGCAATTGCAGCAGGAACCTACTTAGCAGGAAAAGAACCTTCAGTATACATGCAAAATACTGGCTTACTAAGAATAGTTGAAGTTATCTTAACATTACATAAACCATACGAGATACCACTACCACACCTAATATTAAGTATGAGAAAAACACCTTATCATCACTCATTTGTATATTCAGCAACAGAAAAAATAATTGAATTATTAGAGTGGAAAAATATTGAACGAATCGAAGAGAAGTAAAGTAGTACAAGAAATCTTAGAGAAATTAACAAATGAACTAGTAATAACTTCATGTGGAAACGTAAGTAAAGAAACCTATTGGTGTAAAGACAGAACAGGAAACTTCTATAATATGGGTGCAATGGGCACAACATTAGGTATTGGAATAGGAGTAGCACTAAACACTACAAGAACAGTAATAGTTCTCCTAGGAGATGGAGACACAGGAGGACATATCAAACATTTCCCATTTATAGTAAAAACACTAGAACGTTTAGGTATTTCTACTATAATAGAAGACTTCAAGTTTCCTAAATCTAACTCACTAATAAACGAATCAGTAAGTGAACAAGAAACTATAGAAGAATTCTGTAAAAAAATAAGAACAGGAAAACATTCACAAGTAACAAAAGATTTCATGATAATAGCAAGAATACAAAGTTTCATAACAGGAGAAAAGTAAATGTACAAACTAATAGATCCAGACATAGGAGAAGAAGAAAAAGAACTAGTGAATGAAGCTCTTAAACAGAATTGGTTAGGAGGCAAAGGACCATTCACTAAACAATTAGAAGAGAAACTTAGACAAATAACAAAAGCTAAGTTTGCACTAGCATTAAACAACGGAACATCAGCTTTAACATGTGCATTACAAACCCTAAGAGAAAAATACGACTTAATGGATTACATATGCCCAACCTTTACCTTCTATGCAACAGGAGCAACACTATACGAAATAAACCTATCAAAAATACCACTCTTCAGAGACTGTAACAGAAAAACTTGGACAATAGAAACAGCAGAAGAAATCAAACCACACGATGGGATAATGACAGTAATGGATACATGTGGAGTACCAGTAGACTACGACACAATAAAAAATGAAACACCAAACATCTTAGCAGATTCAGCACAATCATTCGGATCAGAATATAAAAACAATCCAATAGGAACACAAGCACTTATACATACACTAAGTTTCCATACAGGAAAGATAGTAACAACTGGAGAAGGAGGAGCTTTACTAACAAACGATGAAGAACTATACGAAATAGCCAATACAATAAGCAATCAAGGATACTCTAAAGATAGAAGCAAATTTGACTATGAACACTCTATAATAGGATTCAACTACAGAATGCCAGAGCTATCATCAGCAATAGGAATAGCACAACTAAATAAATTACCAATGTACCTAAAGAAAAAGAAATCACTAGCCAAAGTATACAAAGACATACTAGGAAACTTAGTAGAATATCAAACAATACCAAAGAACAGTAAAAGTAACCACTCAATATTTGGAATACTAATAAACAAACCAGTAAAAGAAGTTTGTATAGAACTATATAAACAAAAAGTGGAAGCTAAAAGCCTATTTAAACCACTACATAAACAACCATTATTTGACCTACAAGAAACTTACCCAAATGCAGAACATCTATATGAACACGGATTAATGCTTCCCATAAACAACAAACTAACAGAAGAAGATATCAAAGTTATAGCAGGAAAACTTAAAGAAATATTAATGAGGAAATAAAGAATGGAATTAAAACATAAATCAGTATTGGTAACAGGAGGAGCTGGATTCATAGGTTCCTCACTAGTTAGAGAATTAGAAAAGAAAGAAAACGAAGTAGTAGTGATAGACAACTTAGTAGCTGGTTCACTAGAACATTTAGAAGGAACCAAAGCTAACTTCATAAAAGGAGACATACGCAATGAAGAACTACTAAATCATATCATGAAAAGAAACTCTATAGAATACTGCTTCCACTTAGCTGCTGAACCATACATACCTAAAGGATATGGCAACCCAGAACTAATGTTCCAAATAAACACATTAGGAACAATAAGCGTATTAAAAGCTTGTAAAGAAAACAAAGTAAAAAAGATAATCAATTACTCAACATCAGAAATATACGGTACAGCACAATACACACCAATGGATGAATCACACCCAATCAACCCACACTCCATCTACGCAACATCTAAACTAGCAGCAGAAAGAGCATGCTACATACTATGGAAAGAACAACAAATACCAGTAACCATTCTAAGACAATTCAACTGTTACGGAGAAAGAGAAGGACAACCATACATCATACCAGAAATAATTAGCCAATTCACCCATAAAGGAAACATCCTACACTTAGGAAACATAATGGCAAAAAGAGACTTCACATATGTAGGAGACGCAAGCAAAGCGTCAATACTATTAATGGAAACAGATAACACAGAAGGATTAGCAGTAAACTATGGAAGAGGAGAAACAATAGCAGTTAAAGACATAGCAAAAGTAATAGCAAACCAAATGGGAATAAAAAACTGGGGAGTAGAAATACAATCCAACAGACTAAGACCATTCGATGTCAATGTACTACAATGCGACACAACATACTTCGACCAATTAACAGGTGGTCTAGAACACATACCATTTGAAGAAGGTATAAAAAGGACAGTGGAGTATTATATAGAACACGACTGCAAATGGTCTTGGGAGAACTAAACAAAAAATGAACACTCTAGCAAAAAATATCTTACTTGGTGAATCATTAGAACAAAACGTAAAGTTTCTAATGACCAATATGGGCTTCTCAGTCGAAGAACATAAAGTAACTGAACCGGGTACAGATATCATTGCTAGATTAGAAAGTAAAGAAATACACATAGAATGCCTCAACTGGAATAAAAACTCTTACATTAATTCTCATAGACTAAACTCGTTAGTTAACAACTTAACCAAAAACCCAAACGCAATCAAAGTAATCTTAACAACATTCAATGCCTGTTCCCCCTTTAAACACTACTTTAGAACATTAGGAATACACGTTGTTTCTATAGGACAATTAATCACTAAAGTTTCCATTAAAGAACAGAATATAATTAAGAGGGTGTTATACAATAGTCTCTACACTACTCTCTTTAGTAGATATAATAGTCTCTTTAGTAGTCTCTCTTTTTTATCTAGAAGTAAGATTAGAGGTATGAGGGGTAATAGAGGGAAAAAGGGGCAAGTTAGTAAAGAAAAGGAAGTCCTCTCTTTAGAGGGTTACCAAGACAAAAAAGAAACATGTTTTAGTTCCCTTTCTAAGAAAGAACGATCTATCGGGGATATTGAGTATTGTTCACTTCCCACAAATAAAATAGATAAGGGTAAAGGGAATAGAATGGAGGAAAATTTGAGAAATCATTCTGTACCTTTTGAAGTCAGTTTTGTCAGTAATGACAAAACTCAAACGTCTACTATAGGAGGTGTTTCTGTTTGAGTAAAGAAGAGGTTTCAGGTACAACAATTTTAATTACAGGGATAGGGTTAATAAGTAGTGGAAGTGGATTGTTTTCTGTTGATTTTAATGTCGGTTTAGCCACTACTGTTTCTGGTATGTTCCTTACTATAGTAGGGGTGTATCTTCTAAAGAAGGGATTTGTGAAGTCTGCAATGAAAGCTTGTGGTTTATTGGTAAAGGAATAAGTTTATGTTGAACTAATTCATACCAATTATAAACCATTAAAGCAATACTGGGCCACCATATTACTTGTGCTAATAATCTTGATATCCCCTTTGGTAAGTATCGTAGAATAAAGAACCCAATGTAAGCCATAACTAAACCTATATAGAGTTTCCAAGTCTTTTTTATCTTCTCAGTCCAATTAAGTCCTGTTGTCATTACCCCGATGCCAAACATTGCTATTTCTAAACCAGTATAGCAACCATGTGTTGGTCTCATAGTGTCTATTTGATCTTCTGATTGTTCCCACCAGAAGTCGTGTATAGCTAATCCCATTCCAAACCAGAATATACTTGAACCAACTAAATCCTTGTCTAACTTATCCCATATATCAGTTATTATTTTCATTATTTTGTTTATTAATTCATCTAAGTTTATTCCTTTAAGAAAGTCTTGCCATTGAAAGTTGCTTAGTAAATCTAATGAATGTGTTCTTGTTTTATTATACCAAAAAACAACTAATCCTATAATTGGTAAAGTTGTTAACAATGTAAGTAATATTGATATGAATAAGCTTACAGATATTATTCCCGTATTCAGTACTGTTATATCTATAAAATTAAATAGTAATCCGTTAAGATGTGTAATTGACATATACCATATTATTGCTCCTCCGAAAGGTATCAGTGCTAGAGGTAATATACTCGTCGAAATTCCATACATTATTCCTCCAGCTATTGCACCTGTCCAAGTAGCTTCTAAGTATCCTAATAAAATAAAGAAGGCTAAGAAAAGAAGAGGTATAGAAACTTTAACTTTTCTTCCTAAAGAAAACAATGAGATCACTTGTTTACTATAACTTTAACATTAGCTTCTTTTTCTACATTAGGCACTTTCATTAGGATGGCTGTATCACCTGCACCAGCAAAGAGGATACCTACCAAGTTTCCTTCTTTATCAAATACTGGTGAAGATGAGTCTCCTCCTTGTGAGAACCCATTTCCTCTTACTAATATACAGTCCGTAAACAACACCTCTCCTCTTGCATAAGTTACATATCCTGTCCAGTTCAGACTTTCTATTTTACCTTTGGTATAGTTTGTTGTTCTACCATTCTTTTGAACTTCTTCACCTATAGAAGGAGTTTTTACTCCCTTAAAACTAGTTGGTAAATTTAAAGTTCCTATTTCATAGTTATTATTAGTTAAGTATGCAAATGCTATATCTACTTTATTGAATGGTTCCTCATTCATTGCTCGGTAGAAGGAATGTGCAAAGTTTCTAAATGGACATTTGAATTTGGTATATTTTAATTCAACCATATGACTAAATGTTCCAATTGTATCTGTGCTTGACTTTCCTCCATCATAAGTTGAAGGTTGTATTATTTTATCTCCTGCTTTAGCTTTGTTTTCTATACCAATGCAATGGTTATTGCCTCCTACTAGAACAATGTTTTCCTTATTGGTAAAGAAGCCTGTTAGGGTACAAGCTGTACATTTTTCATGTGCACCAGATATCCCTGCTTTTACTGGTCTATATTTTTCCTTAGGGTTAAGGTACAGTGCCTTTGGTTTCTCTAATTCTATAACATCTGTCGGTACACCCTGTATAGTTTTTGGTACTAAATCGTTGCAATCTGGTTTAGGTTTTAATCCTAATAGTTTTCTTATTTTATTACTTACAGAAGGTTTAACAAATTGGCTTATAGGTAACTTTTTAGTTACATATACACGTAAAGATCCTTCGTTTATCTTTTCTCCTTCTTTTAGTTTAGGAAGTAAATCAACATCTAAACCTATAACGTTCTGTTTCTTTTTTAATTCCTTCCATATCTTTCTTAATTCATTTTCATTCATTTTTTACCATCCTTTCATGAAGAAGTAGTTTATTAATGATAAAATTATACCAGTAGTTATTGGACTAGCAATAGTAGCTATAGCTTTCCATTGGTTAGTATTCCTTTTTCCTTCTTCTTCAACTTTCTGTAACTTTAACTCGTATTCATGAAGTTTACCATAAACAACTCCTATGTCTAATCTGAACTCTTTAGCTTCTAATTGTGAACATTTGAAATGCTCTGTTAAGGTTCTAAATTCACTTTCTATTAGAGTCTCTAATCTGATGATTTTGTCTCTAAGTTCTTTAATTTCTTCTTTCTCTTTTAAATGCATATTTGGTAATACTCCATTATTGTTATCCTATATACTCTATTAGGTTTCTTTTACTTTAACATTCAAAAAAATAAAATGGAAACTTTGATTATTCTATGTTTATTTCCAAGTTGTATTTCTTTGATATCTCTTTAAGGTAATCTTTCATTTCTCTCATTTGTTTCTCACAGTCTTTGATTACTCTGAGATAATAGTTTATTTCTTCTTGAACTGTCATTGTCGTATCCATTTATAGACTGAATAAGCTATTCCTATAGTGGGTAATACTGCTCCTGTATAGATAATTAATAGTAAAGTATCATATGCCATTCCTATAGTTGTTTTCCATAAGAAACATTGAAAGTAAGAATCAGCGTATGCTCCTGGTCCATTCCAGCACCAACCTGATATTCCATCAGTCCACCATACGGGACCACATACAATCATATCAAATTGCCATATACCAAAAAATAAACATATTTGTTGTAAGATAAAAAAGGTGATTATTGCAATCAAATACTTCTTATTCTTACAGGTGGAACAAAAACTTTTAAGAGTTTGTTGTATCTTCATCCTTAAGCCTCTTTAGGTAGATTTTTTTGCATATCCTTTAATGCGTTATATCTACCTTTCTTTTCTATTATTTGGACTTGTAGGCTCTGGAGAACTTGGTTCTGTTGCACGTATTGCTGTTCAAGAGTTTTAAGGTCCATTTCAGTTTTAGTTATCTCTTCATCTAACCAAGTTTTTTTACTATTATTTTCTTCTGTCAAACACTTTCACCTCCTGTTTATTGTTCAGAGTTTATTAGTCTTATACTGTTATCTATAATTAATTAAGTTTTCCATGCTAAGAGGAAAGGCAATTAGATAATGAGTTAAGTTTATAGTCAATTGTTTATAGCAGGAAACTTGAATGTTTCTATTAATTTTTTTCACCTGTTATTTTCATGTTTTCTAAAGCAATTATACGTTTCTCTAAATCATTCATCTTAGCTAATTTAGATCTAAGAGAAATGTTTTCTTCTTTCAGTTTAATTGTTTTTTTATTAAGGTCTATAACTGAAGCTACTAAAGGAGTGATTAAACCAGAATACCTAAATGTTTCTATTTCTCCATCTTTATTCCTTACAACTAAATTTGGAAAGATTTCATTTACTTCTTCAGCTATTAATCCCATTTGTTTACCACATCTCTTAGCTTCTTCTTCGTTTTTCCAATCAAAAGTAATTGGTCTTAATTTATAAATTTGTTCAACATTTGTTAAGTTTTCTATATTAGTTTTATATCTAATAGAAGAAGTCCAATATCCAATTAGCTTATTAGTAGTATTATAACCAAGGTCAGCGTTTACATATTGCGTTTCTAAATTCTCAACTCCGAGAAAACCCTTAGAAAGAAATGTTGAAGTACTTTCTAATCTATTATTAGCATCAGATAACTTTCTGCTACCTACATACAAATCTTTTTCTGCTATTATATTTCCAGTTGGCTTAAGATGTAAGTCACCAGAACCAGTATACAGGTTTCCGTTAGTACCATCATGGTACATACTAACATACTTTGATTGACTAAGAGGACTGTCTTCTTCGTAATGAGCTGTAAATGCTGATGTATGCATCTTACCCCATTTCCAAGTGTTACCATCATTACCATCTGTATACCATACTTCTAAAGTATCAAGGTCAGTTCGAGTTCCCCAATTACTATTTGGACCAGTTAACCAGATAAATGGTTTACTTCCCTTACCATTATTATATCCCCACGGCCCCCATTCAACCATTCCACCAACTAATGAAAGGATACCTTCACCACTATCAAGCCTGCCACCTGCTTTAATATCTTTTTGACTTGCAATCGCTCTATTAGCGATAATTACAGGTTCATTTGCACCACCATCTGTAACAGTGTAAAGAGATATTTTTGCAGAAGTATTTTCTGTACCAACTAATTCAAAATATTGTTTTATAGTACTATCCCATGGAAAATCATTTTGTCCTTGTTCAAATCCATATAAATACGGGAGAAAATTGCTTGATGTTCCTGACATTCCAGTTTTAGCTAATTTGAATATGTAGTTATCGTCTATTACAAGATTATCTTTCATTATTACTTGTGTACCTGTTCCTTGTGCTTCTATTTGGTCAACATAAAGTGTACCATCAATAATTATATTATTTTTAAGCATCAGCGTATATGAACTGTCATAATAAATATGAGCTTGATTAGATGGACCAAATACTATTCCTCCAGTGTCACCAGAAACAGGCAATTCCACTTGTCCAGCTTTCTTTAAACGCATTACTCTAATATTATTAGGATAAGTGCATGAGTAGAAATCATAATGTGAATATAACGTATGCTTATCTATTCCTAAACCAACTAACCATTGTCTATTTTCTTCTAAAACACTTCCTTGATAATAAGCTAACCATCCGTACCATTCACCAGTGTTTGAAACAAAGTTTATAGTTGGTGTATATGAAGTATCAGCTAATGTAATATCTCCATGAGTTTGAATGTTACCTGAACTATCAATCCTAGTGTAAGGGGGAATTGAAGGTGTACCATGATAAATATACAGATTTCCTTGATAGTTTCTTAAAAAGATTGATGGGTATCCCGAATAAAGTAAGGATAATTGAGTAGCACTAGTATTGTTAATGACCAAATCATTTTGTAACTCAACTGTGTTTTTAAATGTTGTTGCTCCTGTTACTGTTCCACCATTCCAAGTTACAGCATTCCATTCAGGATTAGCCCCTGCCCCTTTAGTAGTTAAAACATATCCACTTGTTCCAGCAGGTAAACGTGCATATCCACTCCCGTCTCTGTAAAGTATATCTCCTTGTGTGGTTAACTTTAAGTAATCAGATGCTTGGTAACCATCCCATAAATCAGCATTCAAATTTGCACATACCGTAGTAGAAGAAACATTTAACGGTGCTGTACCAGTGGCTTTAGTAGAAACAAATTGTCCAGCAACCGTCACGTTGTTGTGTACACCAAAGTTTCCATCGTGAGTTAGGGAAGCCAAAGT
>Ga0265293_10003295_pt1 | contig 30195 bp, 11 predicted proteins | sample Munlanlewell138R_FD_192505 | JGI IMG/M metagenome (GOLD analysis project Ga0265293, IMG submission 192505) | Leachate microbial communities from a municipal landfill in Southern Ontario, Canada - Leachate well 138R | ecosystem: Engineered > Solid waste > Landfill > Unclassified | place: Canada... | reverse complement strand
TTTTGATTTCTTCTTCAAAGACATCATCCGTATTGATGACCCAACCTCCGGTATCAATGACAGAAAACTCACGCCCAATCCATTCACATTTACCATATTGACGATCACGCGTAGTCCCTGCTTGTTCGTTTACAATGGCACGACGACTTTTGGTAAGCCGATTGAATAAAGTGGATTTACCAACATTTGGACGTCCTACGATAGCGACAATATTTCCCATTTTGATTTGTTTTGAGCTGAAAATTGGACTGCAAAAATACTTAAAAATACGTGAACTTACAAAGTTTTATATCTTAGCGTATTCTAAAACAAAATATTATTCAGCTCAAAGCAGACCAAATGTTAGATGTTGAAAGTTACGTCTATTGCAACTAATATTTTAATCCCGCTACAATCGGATAATGATCGGAAGGTAAGCGTGGTGTTGCTTCTTGTACTGAAACCTCTTTAGGAAAATTAGCAGGCTGCACAGGCACTCCGCTCGCATTTGTCCAATAAATATCTGTCAACACACCGTAACGAGTAACCGTAAAATTAGAGGTGACAAAAATATGGTCAATGCGTTGACTGGTTGTATTTTTAATAGAAAAATCATTGAAAGTCCCGTTGTTTGCTAATTTGATGGGAGCTATGGTGTAGCTGTCGGTGAGAATTTCGGAAGCTACAAATTCATCATAACTTTCACTGTGTTGATCGACGTTAAAATCACCGGTTAAAACAGTGGGTTTACCTTTTGCGAGGTCTTTTATTTTTTGCACCACCAATCCCGCGCTTTCTCTTCGTGCTTGTACGCCTACATGATCAAAATGTAAATTAAATGCATAAAACTCAAATCCGGAGGATTTCTCTTTAAAATGACCCCAGGTACATATTCTGTTGAGAACAGCATCCCAGCCTTTGCTGGGAACATCAGGTGTCTCAGACAGCCAGAAGTCGCCATGATCGAGTAATTCATATCGATCTGTTTTGTAAAAAATAGCAGAGAACTCATCGTCGGTGGGGTTAGCTCCTCGTCCACGACCAATCACATCATAATTATATTCAGCTAATGCATTGCGCAAATCAGCCACTTGATTCACTTTACATTCCTGTGTACCAACGATATCCCAATCGTGGAAAGTGATCATATCTACTATAACCGGACAACGATTAACCCATCCATTGCCAACCTTCGCATCACCCGAATTGTCATTGCGAATATTATAGGAGGCAACTTTCATTTCTCTATGTTGGTTTTGAGAATTACAACCAAAACTGATTACTAAAGCAAGGACGAAAAATAATAAATTTAGCCTTTTCATAAAAATTTGTTTAAATAATAAATGATTGTATGTAGCTACATGTATTCGGCATACAATCATATAGATTAATATTAATAGTATAACTCAACTAATATTGGATAATGATCTGAGGGAAGACGTGGTGTGGCTTCCTGAACTTGTACTTCAGCCGGAAAGTTACCCGGATTAGTAGGATTACCTGATGGATCAGTCCAATAAATATCTGTCAACACACCATATCTACTTACCTTAAAATGATCTGTGATAAATACATGATCGATTCTTTGGCTTGTGATATTATTGATATTGAAAGCATTAAAAGTACCGGTCGGATCATGCACGACAGGTGCCAACAAATAGCTGTCTTTAAAAAGACAGGCAGAAGGGTCCGTTAAAATTTCATAGCCTACGCTGGTCTGATCTACATTGAAATCTCCGGTTAGAAAAACCGGTGCCTCACCGGCAATCTGTCTAACTTTTTCCAACACTAATTCAGAGCTGTATTTTCTGGCTTTAACACCTACATGATCATGGTGTAAGTTAAACGCAAAAAATTGAAATCCTGTCGATTGATCTTCAAATTTCCCCCATGAACATATTCTGTTCAGTGCAGCATCCCATCCTTTACTCGGTTTCTCAGGAGTTTGAGAAAGCCAGAAGTCTCCTGCATCCAACAATGTAAATTTATCACTTTTATAGTAGATGGCTGAAAACTCATCGTCCGTAGGATTTTTTCCACGTCCTCTTCCAATATATTGATAATTGAACCGTAATAAGGAATCTCTTAAACCTATAATTTGATTACTTTTACATTCCTGGGTCCCGATGATATCCATATCATGAAAAAGAATCATGTCTTTGATAACCGGCAACCGATTGCTCCATCCATTGCCTGCATTGGCGTCACCACTATTATCATTACGCACATTAAAAGATGAGACTCGAATTTTCCTATGGGTATCAATCTGAGTGTTGATTATCCTCAACGGGATACTAAAGGTGGGCGGATTGCCTTCAACTAAAGTTACATCAACGGCTTTGATTGTATAACCTGATTTTGCAGCAAAAGATATATTGATATTTTCAGCAATCGGCTCAACATCAGGCAGAACCGAAAGTATGCCCTCTTCAGAAATTGTTACATGAGGATTGGTGGTTGAAAAATCCAACAAGTTATAACCGTGAGAAGCAGGTAAATACTCATTTAAATTAATTTCAACTCCCGGACGAAGCACTGTGCTTACAGCATTAGCAAACACGGTAATGTCAACCGGGTCTGCCGTCTGCCATTGAAGTTTGGGATAGCCGTGTTGAGGCATGCGCCATACATTCACAAAATCCCAAGCTAATATATCTTCATAAAACAACTGTGACGAAGCATCTTGAGGGGATAGATCTTTTCCATCTAAAGAAGAACTATTGGTGGAAGTTCGCCAACTTAAAAACCCGGGAGCACCAATTAGAGTGGATTGCAAGGAATAATTTTCAATCAGTTGCATAGCACGTTCTCCATCATGCATCACACGATATAAATCTGTAACATTCGTAGCTGAAAGGTAGGGGGCAAGGTTCACACAGTAGGATACCTCCATGAAGTCCCCTGTTTTATCAACTAAACCAACAATACCATTTGCACGTTTGTTAGCTGCGATGGTTCCGGAGAAATACGATTTGGTGACTGCCGCATTTTCAGCGACGCCAACCAACCCTCCGGATTGTGTGTTCGTTGTGACTTTAGAAGTTGAATAGCAGTTTAGTATCAAAGTCTCACTCTGTGCCCTCCCGCATATGGAAGCCACATGATCATTGCCGGAGACTGTGCTGTTTCCTACGTAACAAGCTTCAAATCGAGTACCCGTAGCATTACCGACAATAATACCTACCTGATTTCTTCCAACAATCTGAGCTTCTTCAAAGCCTATATTTTTAATGATGGCATTTTTAGCCGTTTTAAAGAATCCGACAGAATTAATTGTATTATCATTAAATCTCATCCCTCTGATAATTTTGCCATTCCCATCTAAAAGCCCTTTAAACTCACCCAATGGTGTCCATGCTTTATCAGACAGATCAATATCGTTTACAAGGACATAACTGCCCGATAGATTGGAAGAGATAGCTTCCAAAGCAGCTCTATCGGCTATTTCAATCTGTCCAAAAATCAGTGTTGAAAATAACAGGACGACAAATAATCCGAATATTCTTTTTAGCATGATTGTGAATTGTGAATTGTGAATTGTGAATTGTTAATCGACAATCACAAATTTATAATTGCTTTGTTGACTGTAAATCATATACATCCCTGAGGGGAACTGATGTGTGGCGATACGATGTTGACCTGCGGATAAATTTTCATTGTAAAGCAATTTACCATTCATGTCAACAACATGCAACAATCCCGATTCTTTGATATAGATTTGTACATCTTCCCCTTTCTTAATCACATTGGGATGAATACTTAAACCCTGATGTAAATTTACTGTTTTAACAGCAGCAACTAATTCTTCTCCAAAAACTTCAAATTGAAATATGCGAAGGAATCCATTCGTTTGTGAATAGGGAATTTCTAATTTCACATACCGTGCTTCAACCTCTTCAATCATATCTGTTTTTATAGCTTGATCAAGACGTTTTTGCTCATAGGCATTTACCACTTGAACCCAGTGTTCATTTTCATCAATATTGGCTTTGATTTTAGCCAAGTCGGGTCGAACATTGCTGACATAAACATTATATCCATCAATATTCGGTGCATTCTGTATCAATGACTTCGCATCACTGAGTTGAAACCCTGTGATTTTACAAGTAGTTTCTAAATCAATGACTACCCATCTCAAGCTGTCTGAAAGAGAAGGACGGTTTGCGTACCAAAAATTTTCCACATTACACCCATTCCCATCCAAGATATTTAAAGGCGTTTGATAATAAGGAGAAGAACCATTGAAACCTAAGATAGATTTCCCTACGCTTATGGATGACCTGTCATATTTCCGGCTAAAAGTACCATATATGTCCATCCCATAAATTCGGATACCATCATCATATATAAGATCTGATTGCATACCCGGACTGCATACGAATTTTATAAATCTTACCTCCTCAGCATGGTTTAAATTATCACTTTTGACATTGTAAGATGCCTGCTCTTTTTTGTCAATGACCAATTTCCATTCACACATCATCGGATCAACAGCCGACACATAAATTTGATAATTGTCTATATTCAGGAACTGATCATGTTGAGTTTTTACATCCCTAAATTCAATTTTATCAATTGTATAAAAATCAGTCAACTCAAAGACTACCCATGGAAACCAATTGCTGTTGTTGTACCAACGTTTGATGCTTTGTTCGCCTTCTGCATGATTATACAGTAAATTGAAAGCAAGGTTGGGTGCACCTTCAACTTGTCCGCTATGCGAGTGAATACACACGAATTGATTACCCTGTCCATTGATAGGAACAGAACTGATTAATCTACTTTGCGCTTGCGAAATTATAGAAATCGAAAGCAGCACAGTCAACAATACATAATTCCTAACAATTGATGTTCTCATCGAATAATAATTTTTTGCGTATGATTACCAAGCTGTATCATATAAATTCCTGCATTAACAATGCTATTGATGGTTGTTTCGGGGAACGAATAGGGTTGCTCCCATATTTTCTGACCGTATAAGTTGTAAACATTTATTTTCAAATCAGTTGAAATTTCTTTTCCAACAGGGGAATAGCGTATTACAACTTCTTTTTGATCCTTCACGTAAACATGCAAAGCGTCTTCATTATAGAGATCCCGAACTCCGGTCGCACTATTTCCAAACACATCAAAAGAATAGATGCGGGCAGTATTGCCGTTATTCTGTTGTGGCTTAGTAATTTTCAGTCGAATCACAGACGCTTCAAAAGATTGAATTCCTCTGATCGTCTTATTCTCCTTGTTACCAACAACTTCATCCACATCAATCCAATTATTGCCATCTCTATATTGCAAAGTGAAATCGGAAGTGATATTCTCATCACCCTCCAAACCCGCATGCAGCACATTCCACTGGCATATTTGTACCGGTTCCGCAAAAGTATATTGAATCCATTTTGCAACATTACTGTCGTCATTCCACTTGGTATAAGGATTATTGTCTGCCGCCAAAGCTGCCCGCTCATTAATATTGGTTTGTCCGGAAGCGGTAACAGACTGCGGAACAAGTCTTTCACCACAAGGAGTTAACTCATCCAAAGCATCGATATGCTCAAATTCAGGCAAGAGTTTTAAGTCTGTGATCACTTTGACATCATCATTGTTATTATCAGAAGCAGTAACTGCAAAGACAATTACATCTTCATTATTTGGCAGCGTCAACACTTTTGCATCGGCATCTATCTCAAATACATATTTAAAAATGTACAAATAAGCGTAAGCATCATTTTTATTGCTACTGTAATTATGACGGTGAGTGGCTGTAAAAGCTATATTTTCTTTTTTGAAATTACGGTCAGAATAAACTGTACCCCAAGTTCCGACATATTCTGCAAAGTACTCAACATGAACCGGCTTCGCAATACCATCAATTAAAAAATCTACACTCGTACCTGCTTCATGTTGACTGGCAGCCAGCACATATAATTTTTTATTCTTATGAGAAGATGGGATATTGATTTGTTGCCCCTTGCATTGAACTGCGTTCAGGAGTCTGTCCTCTCTTGGTCCAACCGTAAAACGAATACCGTCAGAAACAAGGGTATCAGTAAACAACTCTGCAGGATAACTAAACATGGATGTTCCAAAACGTCCATTTCTCTTGTTGTGATCAAAACTCATGACATCAATATTGTAGGGGAGTTCTGCATGAAGCGAGTTGGGTTCCGGTGAACTTAAATTCTCATTTTTTTGAAGTTTTACTGCAAAAGTTCTGGGTTGATACTTAGTAAGATCAAAAGTGATTTTCCCGGCTTGAAAATCAATATCACCAATCGGTTGCTCTCGTCCATTTAACTCCCTTGCCGAAATAATATTGGATGCAAAGCTCAATTCTATATTTTGCTGCGCCTGACCGGTCAGCTCATACATCCTCACAACGATTTCATCATCATCTTCTGCCTGCTTCAAAGCTTTAATTGCCACTTTATCCGTATTCAACTTGGCAAACTCAAAGGATTTTCCTAATGGACCATCATGCTTAGAAGTTGAATAAGCAATTAAGGGCTGGTTTAATTTCGATGCAGCCCATTGTGTTTGCTCATTCCATTTACCCATATGACGATAAAAAGCAAAGGTGAATTTATTCAGACCCAAATCCTGATATTGTTGGAATGGTCGGTCACTTTCAACTCCGGGTGTATGTATCAGCGTCAGCCTGATTTCATTGTTGTTCGGCTTATCCCAACCATATTTGGAGTCGTTTAAAATAGAAATACCATAGCTGTTATCCCCATGGGTAATATCTGCCCATTGATGTCCGGCTACTTCGTACAAATTACCATTTCTGTTTCCGCGCTCTACTGCGCCTATCGAAGCATCGTAAGTTGCAATCGGATTATTGACTGTTAGTGGAAATACAGCTTTTAATAAGGTTTGTTTAGACTGCCAATCCACTTCATTTCGAAAGTCAATTCTATCAGTATTCACACCGGAAGTCAGGCTTATAAACTGAACAAATTGGGAAGTCTGTTTAGTTCTGGTTATTTTCAAAGTTGATCTCAAGGGTCCGTCTTCTTCAATGCTGATATGCACATTCTCATCGACAAACGCAAAAGGATTGCGATCTACATCCCCCCAACTGATTTCCCAAGAAGCCCAATATCCGGGTCTGTTACTCTGTAGAGAAAGTCGTATGGGGCTTTTTAGCAATTCTTTGTTTTGTTGTTTTTTATCCAAAATAGAAGTCACATCTCCGTTTCTATTCAGTGTCAACTTATAGTCTTCGTTTTCAATGGAATTATCTGTTATTTGAAGATTACTTGAAAGTTTAGATGAGCTGTCATCATTCAACCTTAAATCATAGGTTACGTAGCCCAAAGAAGGAACCTTGGCTTTAAAAATAAAATCCAATACTCCATCCTTAAAACCAAGAATCTGTGCAGGAACAACATTACCGGAAGCATCATATACACTCAAATTATTGGGTTGCGATGTCAACTGAATCTGTGCTTCCACAATATCTTCACGTTCGATGGACAAAGGATTATTGATGACAATTGGAATTCCTTGTGTTTGGGTATTCATGCTTTTGGCAACAGCACCAACAGCATTATCCAATGTTTTAGAGAAATTCAGCAGTCCCATCACATGGTCGTTATTGGTGAAGACATAAGCCCGTGGAATAGAGGTGCCAGTTAGGTCATCATGAAACTGATGCCATAACAATCGAATCCAAGCATCATTGATGGTCTCTTTTTGATAAGACAACCCACCTAACCAATCGGCAACAACAGAACTTTTTTCAGTTGCATCGGCTAAAAGCTCTCCCTTACGATTCCAATACTTTAAAATGGCATGTGAAGAATAACATCCAACACCATGCGAACGCATAGGCAATTCATTATCCCATATTGGTAATGCAGCACGCTCAGCGGGTGTGAAACTTGCAAAAAACTCATCGGGTGAAACAAGATTTACGTTGACCGGTCCATCAGAAGCTAAACTTTTCTCCATCCAATTCGCAGTACTTTCATCAACACTGCCACCCCGATCTCCTGTTCCAAAATAACGAACAGTCTTATTTGATCCTAAGGATGCTTTATTAGCAATGATTTCGTTTAACACATCGCCATTATAAGACATATTTTCTTTGTATTGATTTACGTACGCACCTAATTTATGACCAGCATATATTACCGACCCATCCACGCCTTTCCACAATCCAAAGTGTGGCAAACTATTATAATCATAGGCAGAACCCCAGGATAGTTTTTGAGAATGGAATCCCACTATACCACAATGTGCAGCCAAGGTGGGTAAAGTATGCGGAAACCCAAAGCAGTCGGGCAGCATAATGTCATTACCACCATCCACACCGAATTCCTGCATGAAGAATTTATGTCCCAATAAAAGATTCCGGATAATTGATTCAGCCGAAGGAACCATCACATCATTGGCATCGACAGATGATCCGCTGACACGCCAGCGATCTGCAGCAATATATCCTTTCAAACGTTCGTATAAATCAGGATAATATTCTTTAGCAAACATATATTTGATAGCCCCTTCAAAATTAAATTTATAGTTGGGATATTTATCAAACAAATTGAAATTTCCTTCTAAGGTATTCTTTACATACTGATCGATACTGGTCTGTACATCCCAATCCCATTGCGTATCAAAATGTGCATTGGCAATCATATACAATTCCTTGTCAGATTTAGCCCTGCCACCTTGATAGGCAGTGATGGCAAATATGCCGGTATATGACTTATCGCTTCCCGGATATGTAAAGCTAACAGATTTGACAGTTTTATTTGCGTCAACGGGAATCACACGTTCAAACAGCCCAAAATTATTACGACCATCATACGAACTATTCCCCCGTACACGTCCCAAGCCATATAAAGCAGCTTTGCTACCATCCCCTTGGTACCAGTCCGGAAATGAGAATTTGAATTTTTCTGAAGTGGAATTATCCGTATAACTCACCTCAACTTCTATATCTTTCTGTTTGGAGGCTGACAAACCCAACAACCATAATTCTGTAGCTTTGACGGGGGTTGTCAAGGTTAATACTCCTGATTTTGTTCCATCGTGTGCTAACAACAATACATTATTTTGTTCAAAGTCAGCCAACTGGTATGGAACACCCATCTGTGAAGTAAAATCTTGCGGAACAGCTCCTTCTGACTTCTTCGATGCTGCATAATAAAACCAAAGGTCGTCAATGGTAGATATTTCGCTACAATTCACATCCGTACATATCACATCAGCATTGTATCCTGTCATTGGCAAAGGCACATACACAGGATTAGCTCGGCTGCTCAGCAAAGTAAAAAACAAAAAAGAAACGATACTCAAAAATTGTGTTGGAAATTTCATTATGATGTAATTATTTTTTTAATTTATATTTTCAATTTACCTTTTACAGAAAAACTGCCGGCATCACTTGTATTTATATCTATTTTAAGGATATATACACCTTGGGATAAATACCGATTTAAATTATTGACAAGTGAACCGTCAACATGATTCATCTCTAATACTTTCTGTCCGGTTAGTGAATACACGGACAGACTGTTATCGGGATATTGATTGATCGTATTAATCACCGTATAAAAACCGGCATCTGTAGATCGAATTTCATCCAAGGAGCTATATGCGGTATTTACAAAAGCTACATCCGAATATACCCTATCCTTTTGTTCATTTTTATTGACTACGCTAATGCGATAGAAATACTCACCGGTTTCCAAATTCTCATCTGTGTAGGAAATATCAAACTTTCCAATTTCTGCAATTTGTTCAAAGTGACTACCATCTGTCGATCGTTCTACCACATAATGATCAGCCTCTTCAATTTCACAACTCCAATCTACATAAACAGATGACTCTGAAAGGCGCTTAGCTTTTACGCTATGAGGTGCAGAAGGATGCTGGATGCCCCATAATTCAATCTCTGCAAATTTAATGGGTCCTTCGTGAAATTCAAATTCAAACTTATAATATTGATAGGCAGAACTTGACTCATCCAGTGATTTCGTAAAACTATTGGCAGTAAATGAAGGATTGGTCTGTTCGTCCAACAAGTTCCATGTAATGTTATCATTGGAAGCATACAACTTCCACGATTTCGGATTGGCGTTATCACGTGTAGAAAGGATATATTTATCCACCACAGCCAAGACCGAAGATTGATAAGTAATTTCTAAAATAGGAAGTTGTGTATTTGGGTTGATGGTGAAATAAGTAGCTTTATTATTATCAATAAAACTGGTCATGGTTCTTATATCAAAATTTGAGCTGATGTCGCCTTGATTTAAACAGATATTCACATAGCTATTATCAATAGGTGCCTCTTCATAAATCAAAGCCGGATAATCTAATTTTGCTTGTTGCAGCCAAGCTTCGAACTGATTGTTCCATCCAAAAGCATTGATGGCAAAAGGTTTGACATCTACGCCGCAAGCTGCACTCCAAAAATGAATCAACTCTCCTAAATTTCCTCTTCCACCCGGATTAGTAGAATTGCCCTGGAAGCTTCCGTTCTTCTGCCGGTAATGCTGCCCCTGTAATTTCCAGAATTTTTTGAGCATTTCGGTTTTACCATACAGATTATAGGTAGGATATAAGAAATCCCGGTACCAATAAGATTTTCGATCTTTATCCGGATAATCTGCTCCGCCTCCCGGGTTGCTGCCTTCCGTATAATCTCTGTGCCAAGATGCAGCACGTGGTGATCCCAAAGCCGTAAAAATATCATATTGCAATATCTCAGCCCATTTGCTGTCCCCCCATATCGGATAAAACATAGAGCCGTTATATCCTCCGCCAACACCTTCAACAATGTGACAAAGTTCATGAGCCATCACATCATAAATATAACCGGATTCAGCCCGGTTTTGAAACCAGCTTTTGTGAGCTTTGATATACACCATATTACGATAAAAACTTGCAGAATTACGATAATCGTATATCGATGCCAAACCGCCTCCTTCTTCCATCGGAATGAGCAATACATGCAACTGAGAATCACTTAACTCATCACCATAACAATCGAACACGTGTTGCCAGTTGGCTGCATAAAATTCGTAATACAAATCATTGATATCGGATTTCGAATACCCGTCCATCACATAAAAAGCGGTGTTCCCTATTTCTTCTACCTTATTAAATGTAGCCGGCTGATCTAAAATCCACAATTTATAATTTTCAAATTTGTCTTTAAATTCTCTTTTACCCGTTGTTACGCTGACAACCGCAGGCTCGGATTCATTGTCACCGTTCACCGCATACAACTTAAACACATAATCAGTTTCAGGCTTCAGCGAATAAGGGTGAGATTCCGTATTATTAGCAGGAATATCATAGGTAAAAGTGAAAGTATTTCCGCCATCTTCTGAACGTTCGATACGGTAAGCAGTTTCATTGGCAACATCATCCCATGATAATTTCACATAATGATAGGCTCTGTTATCAACTTTAAAATTAGCAGGTTTAGTCAAATTGATTACATCATCCCCTACTTCTTCATCTCCATAAAGCAGCCAATCCGCTAACTGTGTCAGCGTACCACCGTTATTAGCTGTAATCATCAAACGATAATACTGATAAGCAGTGGTGTTTTCAAACGCATAAAATTTCTTTTGGAAACGTTTATCAAAGGTCTGATTCGCCTTGGTATCCAGTGCAGTCCAAGTCGTACCATTATTTGAACCCTCAATCCTCCATGCTTTGGGATCACGATCCGGAGAGTCATTGGCAGAAGTAATACTATACTGATTAGCTACCAAAGCCTCGCTGAATGCTATCCTGATCCAGACTGAAGCATTGCGGGATAAAAATTTGGTATTGGTGTCATCATCGAATGCACAAGCCACTGTTTCTCCTGCCGGAGAGTTATTATATTGATCGAGAACTGTAAAATTTCTACCTTTAGCCAGTAAAGTAAATGAAGGGAATTCAGGTGTTGTTACAGGATTAGAAACAGAAAAGATAGATTTGGCACGGCTTAAAACCGCACATACCCTGTAGAAATATAAACTTGCTGCATCCACAGTTTCATCTATATAAGAAACTGTATTGGCAGGTAGAGTAGTGATTGACACATAATCTTTACCATTACTCGAACGTTGGATTTCAAAAGCATCTTCATCGTCAGATAAATCTCTCCAGGAAATTTTAACACGATTATAAGCGATGGCTTTAGCCCTGGCATCAGAAGGTTGATTTGCTAACGATCTGGCTTCTCCGGTCACCTGCCATTCGCTTAAAGAGCAAATTGTTCCATCAGCAAGTGTAGCGTCCTTGATTGTTAACCGGAAATACTGATAGGGCTGATTGGATGACACAGAAATAGTTCGGGTCTGATTTCTTTCAGCGAAAGACAGATTGGTGACGTTACGAAGGATGTCCCAATCCTTGCCATCAAGAGAGGCAGCAAACTCAATATTACGTGGGTCTCTGTCTGAGGACTGGGCAGAAGACACAAACGAAATTCCCTTTACAACATAAGTTGTATGTGCTTTAAACACAATTTCGTTGGGTAACCCACTAAAAGTATATTCGGTAGTAACATTATTATCAATCAATCTCCCCACACTTGCAGGAGAATAAGTTGCTGAAATCTCTCCATTTTGAGATGATAGAATTTCTACCTCCTGAGAATAAGTAAATTGTAAAGATGAAAAGACCAAGCTAAGCAATAAAACACTGCAAAATCGAATAGTTTTCATACGGTTGAATTTTATTTTTTAATCAATATTTCACTTTGTGCATTGTGTTCTGACAACAGACGTATCATATATATACCTTTTTGCAAATCACCAACATAGACAGAATTTTGATGATTAGCAAGAGGCTGAGACAGGATTTTCTCTCCTGAAAGGCTGAAAATCTCCAACAAACCCATTTGTGTAGTGTTCACTGTCACATATTGATCTGCCGGATTCGGATAGACTGTAAAATTACTTTCTTTAACCGAATTTAAACCTAAGACAGCAGTCTCAAATAATTGCCATTCGGCTAATTGAACGGATTTTTCTCCATGATTATCTTCTACATCCAATTTAAAATATCGGTACTCCTCGGTAGTATTACAAGTAAAATACAAGCTTGAATAACGGTATGGAAAATCCTGATTTTCTTGCTTATCCAAAATTGTCCATGTAGAATTATTCTTCGATGCGTATAGCGTCCAATTTTTGGGATCACGATTGGGTGCATCATTCGCTGATGTTAAACTGTAAGCTCCTAAGCGAACCGGTTCAGGTGATTGATAAGTAACCCAGAACGTTTTTCGTTTATCCGCTAAATACTTCCCGGCTTTATTATTATCAATCAGTTTAGTATAACGCTCATCGATATTATCTTCAGGTTTATATTTACCTTCCCACTGAGCTGATAGCTTGCCTGCCGGATTTGATGTTAAATCTGTACTGCTGATATGAAATCCAAAAAACTCCCATTCTGCAATATCCAAGCTTGAAGCCGTACTTGCATTTAAAGCAGTCACTTCCAATCTGAAGTAATTATAGTCATTTGGATTGGTGCGATCAAAAACTCTTTTCAGTCCGCGACTTTCAAAAGACTGGTTGCTGCGAGCATCAATTTTTACCCAAGTCTCACCATCTTTTGAACCATATATACTCCAGGCTTTGGGATCATTATCCGGATTGGTTGGGGATGAAGTCAGTGTATAACCTTGGAGCTGAACCGGTACGGGAGCGTAAAATTGAATATTTACAGGCAATTCGGACGCATCAAAAGAGCAATAGCTCAACGGATCATTATCGCTGAGCATACTTAATTCACCTTCTAATAAATTAGCTTCAGTAGAAAGCTTGCTTACTTCAATAAAATCGTGCGTATATGGATCTGTATATAATTCACCCAGCAACTGCCATTCAGCAATTTGAGTATCTGCATCTCCATTATTGGCAATTATATCAAGTTTAAAGAAGCTAAAGGCTTGATCTGAATCTATGGAATAACTTTGCGTAGCTTTGCGCTGTCCGAATTTTTGATTTTCTCTTTTATCAATCAACTCCCAAGTGTTACCATTTTGAGAGCCGTATAACATCCAGTCTTTGGGATCTCTTCCTTCGGCATCATTTGCCGAACTTACCGAATAGGAAGTCAATATATACCGAGAGGTAGATTGATACTGAACCCACAATGCGCTTTGGTTTTTCACCAAATACTTGGTATCAACGCTGTTATCAGTTAATTTATCCAATCCTTCATCGGTACCAAATCCTTCATATTGTGCTATTAAACTGCCACCGTCATCGGTAATATCTTTAGAAACAATATTGACATAATCAGTACCGCCACTAATAAATTGAAAGGATTTGAATTTCAATGTATTCTGATTACCCTTGAATACTAAATAGATATTGTGTCGCTTCTTGAGCGTCAAGCTTAAATTTCCTTGTACCGTTTTCCATGTGTTATCTGATGCAGGAATGGTCACCGTACCGATGATATTGCCGGTTGGAGAACCAAGTCGAACTTCCACTGTTCTTTCTCCGGAACCATTGGCAACTAACAATTCAATCTTATTGGCATAATCATTTTGGCAATCTACCCGATTGTATCCCAAATAAGCTCCATTTTGTATATCTACAATCTCCATCACATTGCCTGAGGTATTGTTTTGTGTATGTACTCTGCTGATGTAATTAAAACTTCCTGCTTCAATGGTATTGAATGCATCTTTAGTGATCGAAGCTAAATCGATGGGAGCATTCATGGCTACAGCAACTGCCGCCATAGCACCGGCTCCGTTCCATTCATTTGATTCACCCGTTTTAGTTTCCCACGACATGCGCGAGATGCCGCTGGAATTACGATTATTATAGGCTTGCAAGGCATTCTTTTGAAGCCACTCTCCATATTCGGGCCTGCCTAAATCATCTACAAAGCGACGTACATAGCGTAACAGTATGGCTTTAAAATTTACAAAATCACCATTTTCCGAATCGTTGGCATTGATAATTCCATTGCTGTTACACAAATGATTTTTAGAGAACTCAATAATTTTTTCCGCGTCTTTCTTATACATGGATTCGCCATAGCGATTGTATAACATCAAAGCTGCTCCCAAGTAGGTACCTTGATTGTAGGTCGATGCCCAATTGTTATCGAATGAATCATACACCCGACCGGTTGAGGGTTCATACATATGCATGCGTTGACTGTCATACAGCATTTTAGCTTTTTGAAAATACAAATCCTCACCGGTAGCTATACCCAAATAACAGGCTGCTATTTCTGAGGGTCCGTTCACACAGGAAGTCGTTCCTTCCTGTCCCTGCTTCCATCTCAACACATAATATAAATTATCGACTTTGTACAATGCCCTTGCATACATCATATCAAAGTTATTTTTGGCAATCGTGAGGTAATTGATATCGCTTTTCGGATGATCTCCAAACATAAAATGCGCACGAATACTGGCTAACACAGCCCAGGCAATATCGTCATTAAACTCATTCCAACTCCAGTTTTTAGAATTGTTACTCCCCCATCCACCTGAAGTTCCGCTTACAAAATTTTGATATGCCTCTTCAAACATGATTTTGTATGCTTCTTTGCCTGTTGTTTCATAGGCATCCAACAGTATTTCCATAGCTTCAGCCTCTCCCCAGAACCCTTTCGATGTTGTGAGCCATTGGAAATGACTGTTTTTCCAACCGGTCATTATCTGCTCGCGTATTTGGGGGGTCAATTCGTTTTTCTGATCAGCAACTTTTTCAATCCTCCAAATCTGACGAGCCTCAGGAGAAGCGCTTTTGGTGTTGAAACGGATGGGTGATCCATCTTTATCAATATCAGGACTGTTTGCTAATTCTAAACAACCCGCACGCTGCGCATGGGTAATATAAAATAAATCATCTGAGTTCTCGACTTTTTCAAAACTCCATTTATAACTATTGGAGCTACCCGGTTCATTTTGTACGATATTAGTTGCCGACTGAGCTTGTAAATGCTTACCGGAATAGGCGTTTTCAATAAAAAAATTATTATCTCCCGCATCAATCACTTTCCAACGTTGTGCAGGAACTGCTGTTTCTGTCCATAGGAAAACTTTAACATTATTGTTCAGCGAAGAATTCTCCACTGACAAAGAACGATTTCCGGTATAAGTAGTAGAAATTTTATAAAACCCCCCATCTGTAATTTCGGTAGCATAACCGACAAGAGAAAATAAAATTAAGAAAAAAATGCCAAAACGTAAATGATGTTTCATGGACAAACAATTTTAAAGTTTAATAAAGTATATGGATAACAAAAGTACTCAATTCTACTCAATTTTCTTCCTTGAAAGCGCTGCACTTTTGGAATTTGGCAGAAAAACACATCAATATGACACAAAAAGTTACTCACACATTTGGTAAAAAAGAGAAAAGCAGCGACAACTAACCTATCACTGCTTTTCAAAGATACGAAAACTAAATACTAAATACTGTTCAAGAGATCTAACTTGCCATCATCGATTAATTTGATAATCAACTCACCGAACAGTGTATTTTGCCAGGCAAACCAATGTCTGGTAAACCTGTGCGGATTATCTTTATGAAATGACTCGTGCATAAAACCCGTTCCGGCATCTGTAGCCATCAGCATTTTAATGCAGTATTTAATCTCATCGTCGTTTTGAGAAGTAAATGCCTTCATCATGATACTCATGGGCCAAACCATATCGTAACCGATATGTGGTCCACCAATACCCTCTCCGGCAGTTCCCCGGAAGAAATACGGATTATCTTCACTCCATACAAAATTACGGGTGTTCTGATAGATGGGATCATTCACGTCAACATCCCCTAAATAAGCCAATGCCAATAAACTGGGAACGTTGGCATCGTCGATCAGCAGCTGATTACCAAAACCATCCACTTCATATGCGTATATTTTACCATATTTGGGATGATTATTAATGGCATATTGCTGCAATGCATTTTCAACCTCATCCGCCAACACGGTACATTCCTGTGCCATGTCTGCATCTTGATTCACTGTTTGCAAAATTTCAGCAGCTTTCCGCAAAGAAGAAACAGCAAAAAAGTTAGATGGAATCAAGAACTGGAAAGTAGTTGCATCATCAGAAGGACGGAAGGCAGAGGCAATCAGCCCCACCGGCTTGACAGGATTCCCTTTGCCGTCATTAGACATGGTATCTAACTGGCGTTCGGTTTTACGTTGAAAAACATAAGAGCCATGACCATCTTTCTTTTGTTGTTCTTTAAAAGTTGCCAAAATATTATGCATCGCTTTCAGCCATTCTTCCTGAAAAATACTGGCATCGCCGGTTACTCTCCAGTACTCGTAAGCCAAACGCAAAGGATAGCACAACGAATCAATCTCCCATTTGCGCTCGTGCAATTCAAGCTTCATGTCCGTTCTGTCGCTCATCCACTGATGATCGGGATTGGGATCGTGCGGATCTAAAAATGCATTTGCATAAGGATCGAGAATGATGCTCCTGAACTGGCGAAGAATCGTACCCCGTAACATTTTCCGTAAAGCTTCATCCTCGTTGGCAAGTTGCACATAGGGCCAAACCTGTGCACCGGAATCTCGCAGCCACATGGCGTGAATATCACCGGTGTAAACCAAAGTGTCATCATCTCCATCTTCCAAGGTATAATAACGCACGGTAGTGTCGATGGTGTTGGGATAACAATTCTCAAACATCCAGCGGAGGCGGGCATTGGTCAGCTGTTTTGTTATTTCAGCTATTTTACTGTCAACAGCAACCGATGCAAAGAGGCGGTCAGCCACTGCCGGTCGCTTGGAAACATACACTTTGGCATTGTCGTTTTCTAATACTATTGCATTGGCTTTTTGCGCATAATCAGTTTGATCTTTGAATCTTTTAGTGCCGGTGCTGCAAAAAGCAAACAATAGGACAGACAGTGCCAATGAAGTAAAAATGAAGGTGTTTCTTAAAAAATTGTAATTCATAAATAAGTTGATTTTTATTGGGTTTATTAAATTATACTATAGATTACTCATGCGTGCATACATTTCAACCATGGCAAATTGTGTCAGCAACCATTTAGATTTATCCTGCGTTGTGCCACTCCAGTCGGTATTGAAAAGTCCGTTTTGATCACGCATGTGTTTCCAGGCATAATCGAGGTTGACTTTAAAATTATCCATGTATTTTTTATTTCCATCTTGATGATAAAGGGCTATATAACCCCGCAACATCACCGCAGAAAACCACACATTACCTTTGTTCAGCAGGTGAAACGCTTCGCCTTTTTTCGGAGAAAAATCTTGAAAAAAGTATTGGTATGCCGACTCAGCGATTTGCTGTGCTTCCCTTAAATAGGCTGTATCCTTCGAAAACTTGTAAAGCAAAGCTGCTGCTTCAATCATTTGTCCGCTGTTATAGGCATACTTCTTTTTATCTACACTGCCGTTTAATCTGATATTATCATAAATCAGAAAATCTGTTGGATCTTGTAAATGGGTTTTGGTCCACACATACCATGCTTTCCCTTTTTCAAAATAATAACTGTCGCCGGTAGCCTCAAATAATTTCAAGGCATACACGGCACCCGGTGCATTGGAACAAGCATGTTTAGACCGTTTCCGCTGTTCCACCCAATAGATGCCACCCCCTAACTGTTCATCAGTTCCACTCTCGATAAAACGCCAGACGATTTTTGCTTTCTCCAAATAGTGCGGGTCTTTGGTCTGCAAATACATGTCTGTAAAGTCAATGCCAATCCACACATTATCATCATAAAATCGGTCGGGAAGCGGGGTGATATGCAAATAAGATGCGTAAGCAGCCGGCGCTCTGAGGGTATCAAAATACAACTCTAAACCGGGCAGCACTTTATCATCAAAAAACTGCTTGTATTTATTTGTTTGGACAGCCGTATTCAAAGTATTGACTGCCGACAAACTTCCGGAAAAGGGCCATAAATAGGCATAAGGTTTATGCTTGTCAGCCTGCTCTTCGTTATCCAAATAAGTTGCCCTTTGAGCGCTTTCAAAAGGAAATGCTTCCCTTAACAAATAATGATTGTCCGTTGCATACAATTGATAAATCGCATCTAATGTTTTCTCGGCATAACTCAAAAATTGAGGTTGCGTTGCTTGCGTCATTTGACTAAAAAAAAGCACATTCAAAAGCGCAACAATCGAAATAACAAATTTCTTATTCATCGTAATTTGTGTTTTTATAAAAATGTTATCAGTCATAAAAAACAAATACGAAAATACTCCTTTTATTTATTAATTCCAACTATCTGAAAAAACATCTCGCAGAAAAAGCAATCAAGAAGCTGTCTCAAAAGTGTTTTCGCTTTTTCAAAAACTGACAAATCGTAATCGCTATTATTTCATTACCCTCTAAATCTCCTTAGAAGGAGACTTTTGGTGACCTAAAACGCTATAATGGTATTACGTTTTGCAGGCTAAAAGTCTCCTTAGGGATTTAGGGTTATAAATTGAAAGTAGAAATTATTTTGACTTTCGATACAACCTCCTGATATACGATTGATTTTAAAATATTCAAAATACCTGAAAATCATTAATTCTGACTGTTCCTCCTTCACTTTGGTCGGGCTTGGTGATATTCAGGCGTACAAACCTTGCTTGCACCGGTTCCTGCAATAAACGTTCAGTTTCGAGATTAATATTATCTGTTACTGTATCAACAACTTGCCACTCGTCTGTTTCATTCAGTTTAACCATCAAACTATACTCTTTGGTGATATAATCCAATGCTTCCAATCCGGCATGCATCACAGACCAACCGGTGATGGTTTCAACTTTACCCATATCTACCGTCATATATTTGGGCTTATTGATGCTTCCGTCACACCATTTGGTGGTGATATCGTCGTCTATAGCATAGATGGCTCTTTCTCTTTCATTGAACTCGCCGGTTTTTTCAATAACAGCTTTGCCCAACAACAGGTTCTTTCTGCTGAATGCCTGAAGGTCAGCCTCAGGTTCAGGCAGATACACCCGTAACAAATCCACTGCAGGAGCAAGGGTATTATTTTCATCTTTTACTACGCTGCCGGCAAAGACTGTAATCCGCGAATTATCCGGCAAAATCAACTTCTTGGCATTTTTGGGCAAGTCAATGGGGATGGCAAACATATAAGTAAATTCATAAGGCAAATCTTTCCGGTAGATAGCACTGTGTTTGTGCGTTCCCACATAAGCCACATCCGTTGATTTCAGGAAAGCTTCCGTATGCCCGGTGTGCCCCCACTGTCCGATAAAACCTGTGTAACTCGGAACTACGACCTCGTGCTTATTTTGATCGATATAAAGTGTTTCCTGCATGTCTTTTCCGGTTGATGCAAGCAATAAATACAAACGATCATAATTCCCTGCCGGCAATTCGATTTCCTGTCCCGAACATTTCAGTGCATTGGGAACATCCGCAGCAGCTAACTGAAAATTAATACCTTTATAGCTCAATTTTTCTGTCCATAATTCAGCAGCATAAGAATTTCCTTTACCGTCGAAATTGGCATCGCTATAAAAATCATTGAATGATGTAGCTTTCAGATCGTAAGGCAAATTGAGGGCAACCGAAGTGGGTGCTTCCTGTTTTTTATTAGTCGCTAAAGTAACTTTAAAAGTCTTCATCCCGAAAGGATTTACCTCCAACTTCAATTCATTGTTACTAAAGCTCACATCTCCGATTTCATCTTCAACACCGTTCAATTCTTTGGCAGCAATAATATTACCCGCAAAACTCAAGGATACGGATTGCTTGTTTACACCCGAAGTTTCATACAGGCGAACCACGTAATCGTTGGATGTTTCTGCTTGTTTGACAGCCTTGATGATGATTTTGTCGTTATCACTCTGCAAGAAAGAAAACGATTTCCCTAAATCTCCCTTATGTTTGGGTGCTATAAAGGCTTTAGGTGTTTGATTGAATAATTCTGCTTTTGTGACAATTTGTGCATCTTGGTAGCTGTCGGCATGTCCGACTATGGCGTATGAAAAATGATGCACTCCAAAATCCTGCTTATCCTGATAGGCATATCCGCCTCTCGTTTTGGGCGTATGCAGCAGGGTCAAACGCATCGTATGATCATTGGGTTTGTCCCATCCGTATTTGCTGTCGTTCATTACTGCCACCCCGTAGCTTCCATCCTGATGGGTTAAATCAGCCCAGTGCTGTGCATAAACCTCATAAGCTGTTTCGGTATTATTACCTCGTTGTACGGCTCCAACTCCCAAGTCATAAGTAGCTTTGGCATTGGATACACTCAGCGGGAATTCAGCTTTTAATAAAGCATTGGTAGTTTGCCAGTTCACTTCATTGCGAACATCTATCCTGTCTGCCTGTCCGCCTTCATTTAAACTGATGTATTGTCTGAAAACAGACGCTCCATAAGTTTTCTCAACACATAAGGTAGCACGTAGCGCACCACTTTCAACCAATGTCACTTTTACTCCTTCAGCAATTGAAATAGGTTCTTTATCAATCTCCTTTTTCAGAATTTCCCAAGCAGGCCAATGGAAAGATTCATTCTCGGTAAACAGAGCCAAGCGGATAGATTTTCCGGCATGCACCAATTCCTTGTTATTTCTTTTATCGATAATGGACGAAATATCACCTTTCGCATCAAGCGTTAGCTTATAAATACTGTTCTCGAGAGATTTTTCGTTTGCCTTGATCGCTGTGGCTGACTTTGCCGATCCTGTTCTGATATCATAGACTACATATCCCAAAGAGGGCATCTCTGCTGCCACCAACATCTTGATCTCTCCATTATTATTGGAGATGAACTGACTCGGCACCAATTTCCCTTTTTCGTTATATACTGTATATGCTTTTGCAGGTTTCGGTACTGTAAATGATATTTCAATCACATCTGACGCAGCCCAAGCATTCGGATTGTAAATCACCAACGGGATTCCCTTTACTTGAGTATCTAACATCCGTGCAACACTTCCTGTGCTACTTGATAATACATCCGCAAATTGTTTCATTGAAATCAACTCGTCATTCCAGGAGAATTCATAGGCACGCGGAATACTGGTTCCTGTCAGGTCATCGTGAAACTGATGCCAGATCACGCGTTTCCATGCTTCTGTCAACAAAGGTTTTGGATAGTCCATACCTCCCAACCAATCAGCAATAACAGCCGAACGTTCCGCAGCATCCGCCAATAATTCATTGCGACGATTAAATAACTTCATGGCTGCCTGAGAAGTATAGCAACCGGTAGCATGCACATCCATCAGTAATTCTCCGTTATATACAGGTAATTCAGGGTGCTGATCAAAGGGCAGATAATCTTTATAGAGCTGGTCACTCGTTGCACTGATAATTTTAACATCACCATTTCCAGACACTCCTTTTTCAATTGAACGCACAGATTCGATTGTAGGTGCACCACCTGTATCACCTGTCCCATAATAATGATACACAGTATTAATAGGACTTTTATCAATGATTCTCTGTAAGTATTTACTTTCACTTAAATCCTCATCACGCCACTTGGTAGTATAGTTATGTGCATCGGCTACCATCATAATCCTGGAACCGTCAATCCCTTGCCACAAGCCGATTTCAAAAGGTATTTTACTGCCATTATGAAATCCTTTTTGACGCCACATCAATTTTTGAGTAGAGAATCCAATCAGTCCCGAATGAGCAGCAATAGTAGGTAAAGTCCAACCAAAACCAAAGCAGTCCGGCAGAAAGATATCAGTTGATTCCACACCAAACTCATCTCGGAAAAAATGCTGTCCATATAAAATATTACGTGTAAATGATTCAGGAGAAGGAATATTGGGATCATTGGCATCCCAAGTACTGCCGGTTACATGCCAGCGCCCTTCATCAATATATTTTTTTATCAATTCATACTGATGAGGAAAATACTCCTTCATCCAGGCATATTTAATTCCGCCTTCAAAATTAAATACATAATTCGGATATTTTCCAAGTAGTATCAAATTCTGGTTTAATGTCTTTGGAATAAATTCTGAGATAGAACGCTGCACATCCCAATTCCATTGAGAATCAAAATGAGCATTCGATACCAAATAAGCCACTCCTTTCTTGGAGTCATCCTGCGCATGAGCAAGCAAGCCCAACGATAGCAGAACAAGCACAATACATAACTTCAATGTTTTCATTCGAAAATTAATTTTTAATAGTTGTATAAAACCCTTTGATGTAGATATTTTAGAAAATTACTTTGTACAATTCTTTCCTTTTGTTATGAATAAGTTGCACTAAATACACGCCACGATCCGGAAGCTGAAAAGTGAATGTACCGGACGATATGTGATCCAACACAATTGGAACTCCTTGTACAGTAAAGATTGATAGCTGAGTCTGATGCTCTATGTCGGCAATACATAAGGTTCTATCGTGTATCCTTATGCTATGGGGAGCATATGTATCCGGCATATATAAAGAAGATGCCTGAGCAGCAAAAACTTTCAAAAACGGATATGAAACATTTTCTTCTATATCCCATATTTCCGTAAAATCCCAATTGAGTCTGTTGCGATAAAAACCGCTTTGTAATGCATCTGTACTTCTCGGCAGATTGGCACCATTCCTACCCGTCAAAGATACTTCAACTGTTGCTGTTCCGGTTTGAATATCGGAACCTGATAAATTGGTTTCGGGTGTAGAATAATTGTTGATTAAAGTCATGGGACGATCGTTGGCTTTGTTGTTGTCCAAGATTCGGAAAAGCTTTTCCTGCTGAAAACCGGTAGATTTAATTTCTGAGGCTAAATTCAAGCAAGCACGAACAACCACATCAGCAGCCCCATGCCCTGAATTATCCACATATCCAAACAAGCCGACTGCCCTGTTCGCACTTCTGACTGTACCGCTGAAATAGCAATTTGTCACAATACCTTTCATGATGGTACCACTGAAACCACCGGCTTGATAACTCCTGGTCACCACCTCATTATCGGCTCCATAACAATTCTTGATTTCAGCAGGCGCACCCAGTTTCTCATTTAAACCTTCGATGCTGCCTACCACTGATCCAACATGGTCATAGCCTTCCACATAACTATCGGAAACATAAGATTGTTCTAACAATCCTCCACGCATCAGCCCTATGAGGACACCGGCACTTTTGTGGTTGCTATTCAATTTAACCGATGCATGTTCCAAACCTACATTTCTAATGGTGGCGCCACGGGTTACATTAAAGAATCCGACTCCTCTTCTACCCGAAGCAGCAAACGAAAGATTCGAAATGATATGTCCGTTACCGTCAAATGTGCCGGTAAAGGGGATGGCTTCAGAACACAATCCATTGAATTTGATTCTTGTAAGATCTATATCGTTCACAAGTTTGAAATGCGCACCCGGGTGCATTTCAATCAAACTCAAATCGGCAGGTTCTTCTATATAAATAGTATCGGGTATTACGCTGATATCAAACTGCACAGCAGCATCGGGCAACAAATGTGCTCCGGCTTTGGTAGTCAGATCGATCTGAATAGACTGCGTAATATCAAAATCAGCAGCTAATGTTAGTTGATGCTTGTCTGAAATATTCACCCCTTGGGTGGAAGAAGAAAAATCCAATAACTGTGAAGCATTATTTATTTTCACCAATCTGTTTAAGTCCAATACCTCAGATTGCATCATACTAATATCGGATTTGACAGCAAACAGACTGACATTAATCTCATCTTGCTGCCAGGATAAGAGAGGATATCCTCCGTAGGACGAAAACTTCCATGTGGCTGAAAAATCCCATCTAAGCACATCTACGTAAAAAGAAGAGGATAAAAGATCGCTGTCTTCTGGCACATTGGCGCCTTGCATTTTATCATGACCGTACTGCGCATTTTCGATATCCATCCAATCTCCTGCAAGCGTCATTTCTGTTGTACTGATTGAATAATTATTATTTAGGGTCGTGCTCAGCCCATAATTAAACCAATGTGCAATTCTCACCTGATTAGAGCCGGTAATCGATGCAGCTAAGTTCACACAATTTTCAACAGTTACCCGACCATCATTATCCACCAAAGAAACAATGCCTCCCGGTCGCTGAGAGTTTACGGGCGTTGATACTTTTCCGGAGAAATAAGACTTGGATATTTTAGTTCCAGTATCCAAGATTACACCACACAGACCACCTGCTTGCGTAGCTCTCGAAGACACATCTGCAGAAGCATAACAATTCTGCAACAAAGCTCCGGCTTGAAGTTTACCCACCAAAGAAGCCACATGATCGCGTCCGGTGATTGTACTGTTGGCAACATAGCAAGCTTCCATCAAACCTCCGTTCATCACGCCAACGATGGCTGCAACATCTGCATCACCATTGATTGTCACATTTTCAACACCAAGATTTCTGATGATGGCATCTTGGGTTACAGCAAACAATCCTACTTTTTTTGTCGCAGCATTGGAACATTGCAAGCCCCTGATAATTTTTCCGTTTCCATTCAACACTCCTTTAAACGGTGCAACATCTGTCCCGATGGGCGACCACTCTTGAGATAAATGAATATCTGCCGTAAGGGTGTAAATCCCGCTTAAATCATTCACTATAGATTTCAACCCAGCTTCGTCTGCAATTTCATAAGTATTAACAGGCGTTTTATTGAATATTTTTAGAGTGGGCAATCCGTTTCCTTCCTCAATTTCCCAAATATTGAAAAAATCCCATTGCAACTTATAACTGTAAAACTGTCGTGTTTTGATATCGCTTTCTTTGACAATGGTGGCTCCATGCTCTCTGTCAGCCCCGTATTCCTTATCTAAAGGAATGCCTATCACGGCGGTAATGGGATTATGATCGGACATCAATGCAACGCCTTGATAAGTTCCGGTAATGACATTGAAGGATTTAGGCACACAGTTTTTATACAGTATATGGTCTATCTGCGAATACTGATTCGCATCTCCCCAGCCATTGAATGTTTCTCTTTTATCCGTAAGGAGTGCATCATCTCGTGAGTTATTTAGAAAATCACTCAAAGGCTTGAAAAACACATTGTTCGTACCGGTGTTATAATCACCTGTAGTAATAACAGAATAAACACCATTTGTCATTCTTCCGGCTATGCTGTCGCGCATCAACTTAAATGATTCTTCAATGGCTTTTTGTGCCGCATGATCAAAATGTGTGTTATAAATTAAGATTTCCTTGTCCGTACCTTTGAGGCGGAAATGCCCCCAGCTCGTCACCCTGCGAAAACTGGCACCCCAGCCAAAACTTGGAACAGCAGGTGTTTCACTCATCCAGAAATCACCGTTCTTAATCAGTTCAAAAAAATCTTTCCGATAATAAATCACGGAAAAGTCTCCTCCGTTAGCGCCGTCATCCCGTCCTACACCAATTCGGGCATATTCATCCGAAAGCTGAGAATCGAGAAAATCCAATTGAGGGTTTTTACGAATTTCCTGCATGCCTAAGATAACCGGCTTTTTCTCTTTTATAAAGGCGGCTATAGCATCTTTCCGATAATTCCAGCGCTTAAACTCATTGCTTTCGCTATCGGAAAAATAAGGGATATTAAAAGACATGATCAAGCCTTCTTTTTCAGCTAATACTGTCGCAGTTTCAAGGGATTGTCCTAAAACAGTAGTTCCGATTGAATAATTTTCATGCAGCAAAGATGATGAGTTGCCTTGGTCAGCAATACGCACATGTTCTTTACCGGTGTGCTCAGTTTCAAAAGGATATGCCCGGGTACTATGCACTAATAAAGAAGGAGCTAAGTTGACGGAATATTCAATGGTTTTGGGCAGATCGGTTTCACCTGCATCGACCACACCAAGTATCCCATTGGCACGTGCTTCGTCAGCAGAAACGGTACCGGCAAAATAGCACATGGATATTTTTCCTGACGACATCGTACCGGCAATACCTCCGGCATCTGTATTAGTTTTTATTGCTGTGGAAGCGGAGGCAAAACAGTTTAGAATCTTAGCCGTATTGCTCATTTTCCCTGTTATCGATCCTACATATTGTTCACCTTTTATGACGCTGTTATGTACGTAACATTGAGCTATACTTCCACCATGCTGGTATCCGACAATCGCTCCTACATTGGTTTTTGCTTGTATTGAAGCTTCTTCAATACCTAAATTTTTAACAACAGCATCAGAGGTATAACCAAAAAAACCTTGACTATTTGTTTCTGCCTGATGAATACGAATGCCGGATATCACATAGCCGTTCCCATTAAAAGTACCTGTAAAAGGGGCAATTTCATTGCCTATCGGTGCCCAATCTTCTGTCAAGCTGATATTTGACATAAGTTTATAATCTCCACTTAAATTTGAGGCAATATTGCGTAACTGGCTTTGGTTATAAATTTCAACTTGTGCAGTTAATGACACTAATGCAATGGAAAGCAGTGTCAAAACAATACTACTTTTTCGAAAAAATAAATAAGCGCTTTTCATTTGATTAATTTTAGTAGATTTATTTTGGAACAGAAGAAACGGGTCTAAATTCTGGCTTATCACCAAAATTTCTGTTAGGATGACTACCCATTTTAAATTTAATCACACCACCTTGCATGATATCTTTGTGATGTATGTAGCTATAGGGATAATCTTTGCCATTCAAAGAAACTGACTGAATGTAAATATTTTCTTTGGAATTATTTTCAGTGAGGATTTTAAACTTTTTGTTGTGTGGTAATGAAATCACAGCCTCGCTAAAAAGTGGACTTCCAAACACATATACTCCATTAGATGGGTTCACCGGATAAAAACCTAAAGCTGAAAAAATATACCATGATGACATTTGACCACAATCTTCATTGCCAGCCAAACCATCAGGATCGTTAAAATACATGGTTTCTAATATTTCGCGTACCTTTTCGGCAGTTTTCCATTGCTGACCGGCAAAAGCGTACATATAAACAGTATGATGACCGGGTTCATTCCCGTGTGCGTACTGTCCGATTAATCCCGAAATATCTGGAGAAGCTTCGCCTCCTAATGAATTATCAAGTAAAAACAAACTATCCAATTTATTGATGAATTTCTCATCTGAGCCAAACAATTTAATTAATCCTTCGACGTCATGTGGTACTAACCAAGTATATTGCCAGCCATTGCCTTCACAATAATCATCGCTTCGGTGAGTTGAACGAAAGGGATTGAATGGTACACGGAAAGTATCATCTGCATTCCGACCACGAAAAAAATTCAATCCATCATCCCAATATAGTTGATAGTATTTGGCTCGTTCTGAAAACAATTTATAATCTTCTGTTTTCCCAAGCTTTTTAGCTACTTGAGCAATGCCCCAATCTGCGATGGCGTATTCGAGTCCTTTTGCCACCGACTCACCTTCCTTATCAGCGGGAATAAATTTCTTTTCTCTCACGTACTGTAATCCTTTATAATTACTCAACATCGACTGTTTCATGGCTTCAAATGCTTTTTCATAATCGAAACCACCTATATTTTTCAATATGGCATCAGCAATAACCGGAATGGATTGGATACCAATCATTTCTTTTGTATCAGACCCATAAAGATGCCAAACTGGAAGAAGTCCCTGCTGATCATGAATTGCCAACATCGAGTTAATAAAATCGGGTACTCTTTCAGCTTGCAAAATAGTATATAAAGGATGTGCAGCCCTATAAGTATCCCATAAAGAGAATGTAGTATAGTTGGTAAAATCTGCCTTTCTGTATATTTCTTTATCTGATCCCCGATAATCTGCATTTACATCGTTAAAGAGCGAAGGATGTATAAAAGCATGATATAAAGCTGAGTAAAATATTTTTCTTTGATTCTCGTCTTTCGTTTTAAGTTTAATTTTTACAAGTTCTTGATTCCATTTCTGTGTTGTTTGTTTAACTGTCTTATTAAAATTCCAGTGTGGTATTTCTTGACGGATATTATCATAAGCATTTTCCATACTAACAGGCGAAATTCCAACTTTAACCTGTACTGTCTGAACACTTGCTTGCAAACGAAGATTGGCTTTTAAACCTTTATCTTTTAATTCTTTAACCGGCTTACCGTTGCTGTCGAAGACAAGCTGATCATCTTCATTGCAAATAAACACCTCAACAGGCTCCGAAAAAACTGCTGTAAAATACACCTGCTGCGAAGGCGACCATCCCGTTGAGAAACGGTAACCCTGAATGGTCTTTTCATCAACTTGCCGTAGAAATGTTTCGGTGGCATGTCCCCCACTCCCGTCTTTCAGATTAATCATCACTTGTTTATCAACTGAATTATCTTCATAAGTGTATTGATGAAAGGCAACTCGTTCACTTGCCGTTAATTCTACTTTAACTTGATAATCATCAAGGAAAAGAGCATAATAACTTACGGTTGAAATTTCATTATTGTGTGCATAATGGGAGCCAAAACCCAATGTTGGATTTTGTTGCGTGCCGGGTGTAAATTTTAAATCTCCCGTATAAGGCATAAAGAGTAAATCTCCACCTTCAGTACAACCCGTACCACTTAGATGCTGATGTGAAAAACCAATCACAACCGAATCTGAATAATGATAACCCGAGCACCAGTCCCAGCCTTTATTAAAATTATTGGGACCGATTTGAACAGCACCAAAAGGAGCAGCTACTCCCATAAAAGTATGTCCATGTCCTCCGGTTCCAATATAGGTATTGACATGCTGAGTCATTTTATTATTTGCGAATGTGGTAGCAAAATTTGCTAACACAAGGCTCATCAACACTACGAAGTATTTTTGCATATCTGTTGTTTGAATGCTTAAATTTAACCTTAATTATTCATGGTTTTCTGAGAAAGAATAGGGTTTGTCCTTATCTTCAATCCCTCTTTTGTAATTGGGTGAATCGGACATGTCAAAAATGATTTTTGCACCTTTCAGAAATTGCTCATGAGTTAGATAATTCTTATTAGATGTCTTGCCATTCACTTTCATCTTTTGCACATACACATTGTTCAGTGTATTGTTTTTTGACTGTATATGCACTGTTTTTCCATTTTCAAGATGGAGTTTGGCAGATTTAAAAATTGGCGAACCAAGGATGTATTCGTCAGTCCCCGGACAAACCGTATAGAACCCTAAAGCAGACATCACGTACCAGGCAGAAGTCTGTCCGTTATCTTCATCCCCACAATAACCGTCAGGATGAGGTGTATATAATTTACGCATGATTTCTCTTGCCCAATACTGCGCTTTCCAAGGCTCACGCGAGTAATTATACATATAGACCATATGTTGTATCGGCTGATTGCCGTGGGCATATTGTCCCATATTCATAACCTGCATCTCCCGCATTTCATGAATTACTCCTCTGCTT
>Ga0265293_10003294_pt1 | contig 30198 bp, 23 predicted proteins | sample Munlanlewell138R_FD_192505 | JGI IMG/M metagenome (GOLD analysis project Ga0265293, IMG submission 192505) | Leachate microbial communities from a municipal landfill in Southern Ontario, Canada - Leachate well 138R | ecosystem: Engineered > Solid waste > Landfill > Unclassified | place: Canada... | reverse complement strand
ATCTGTCGAAGCCGATCTGACGTTGCCAGTGGAGCGCGGGTTTGCCGCCCTTCATTGGCTGGCGGTGGGGAAGGGCTGTCACCATCATGCTGGCCCAGGCGGGCTCGGGGCTGGTGGTCGACGCTTCCCGCATTGCGGCGGCGGCATTGATGCAGGCATGTTCGTGCTTGTTCCTGGCCAGACTGCGGGCGGTGTCGATGCCGTGTTCTGCCAACAGCGTGTGTGGATCCATCATGGGCCAGGGCGTATCCTCGCAAGTGACCTGGTCGTGACCGACCGCGGCTGTATCCGTGTCATGTATCGGCAACTGGGGCCGGATTCAGACTATCAAGGGGCGGTGTTGCTGGGTGGTTTGCCTTTCAATTTGTCCGTGGAATGGCTAGTATCCTGAGCCTTCCACCGCGGTATGACCCCACTTTTGGCAGGTTCAACGATGGGTTGTCCTACGGCATTTTCACGAATTCTCAACAGGGTAGCATCATGTCAAACGAAGTTGTCGCGATCATTGGCGGCACGGGGGCCCTCGGCACTGGCCTCGCCCGCCGCTGGAGCGCCGCGGGGTATCCGGTCATCATCGGCTCCCGCACCCAGGACAAGGCCGACGAGGCCCTCAAGGACCTCGAGGCGGTGATGGCCGAGCGCGGCCAGGGCAACCTGCGGGTGCGGGCCATGGAGAACCTCGCCGCCGCCAGCACCGCCGATATCGTCGTGCTGACGGTGCCCTTCGCCCACCACAAATCCACCCTCGAAACCATCAGGCCCGCCCTCGAGGGCAAGATTCTCATCGACGTCACCGTGCCCCTGATGCCCCCCAAGGTGGGTACCGTGCAGCTGCCCCCCGAGGGCTCCGCCGGCGCCGCCGCCCAGCAGTTGCTGGGGGAGGGGGTGATGGTCGTTTCCGCCTTCCAGAATGTCGCCGCTCACCACCTCCAGGAGGGCCATGGCCTCGACTGCGACGTGCTGGTGTCCGGCAATAGCAAGGAGGCCCGGGAGAAGGTCATCGAGCTGGTTCAGGCGGTGGGCATGCGCGGCTTCCACGCCGGCCCCATCGCCAATGCCGCCGCCGCCGAGGCGCTCACCTCGGTGATCATCAACATCAACCGCGCCCACAAGTGCCACGCCGGAATCCGCATCACCGGCCTCGGCGAGGAACACGGCTGACGCCGTCCCATGACCCGGGTGCGGAGTAGGGAGGCAGGAGGCGACCGGCTGTGGATCGTGCTGCCGGTGAAGGGCATCGGCGAGGCCAAGCAGCGCCTCGCGCCGGTGCTGGCGGCGGCGGCCCGTGCCGAGCTGTGTCGCGCCATGCTGGAGGACGTGCTCACCGAACTCGGTCGGGTGAGGGACGTTGCCGGTGTCCTGGTGGCCTCCAACGACCCCGCCGCCCGCGCCCTGGGGGAGCGTTTCCCCGTGACGGTGATCCTCGAGCCCGAGGGCAGTGGCGGCGGCCTCAACGGCGCTGTGTCCCTCGCCGTGAGCGCGGCCGTGGCGCGTGGTGCCACCTCGGTGATGGTGTTGCACGGTGACCTGCCCCTGGTGGACAGCGCCGAGATCGAGCGCCTGTGGAACCGCCACCGCCAGGGCGGTCGCGGGCCCCACCTGACCCTGGTCCCCGATGACGGCAACGACGGCACCAATGTGCTGGTGGCCACCCCGCCCCATGCCATCCCCTTTGCCTACGGGGTTGGCAGCTTTGCCCGCCACCGGCAGCTGGCGGCGGACGCCGGAATCGCCGCCGATACCTTCGCCTCCGCCAGTCTCGCCCTGGACATCGATACCCCCGCCGATCTCGAGCGCCTCGCCGCCCACTTCCACCGTCACCGAGAGCTGGCGGGGCGGCACACGGCCCGCCAGCTGGCCGAACAGTCCGGGGCGTCGGCCGCCCGGGCAGGGTGACCCACATGACAGAATCCATGGTTTTAGCGATGCAACAACTGCTCGACAAGGCCCGCGAGGGGTACATTCCGGCACCGGAGGAGGCTCTTGGCCTCGCCGATTGCCAGGACCTGCCCGCCCTGATGGCGGTGGCCGGCGCCCTCAGGGATCGCGCCCACCGCAATGTGGTGACCTACTCCCGCAAGGTGTTCATCCCCCTCACCCATCTGTGCCGGGACGTGTGCCACTACTGCACCTTCGCCAAGACCCCGAAGCGCATCGGCCAGCCCTATATGAGCGTCGAGCAGGTGCTGGCGGTGGCCCGTGAGGGCGCCCGCCAGGGCTGCAAGGAGGCCCTGTTCACCCTCGGTGAAAAGCCCGAGCTGCGCTACAACGCCGCCCGGGAGGCGCTGGCGGAGCTGGGTTTTGCCACCACCCTCGAATACGTCGCCCATGTCGCCAGGGCGGTGTTCGAGGAGACGGGCCTCCTCCCCCATATCAATGCCGGCAACATGACCGCGGAGGAGATCGCCCTCCTGCGCCCGGTGTCCGCTTCCATGGGCATCATGCTCGAATCCGCCTCCCCCCGGCTGTGCGACAAGGGCATGCCCCACTACGGCTCCCCGGACAAGGACCCGGCCCTGCGCCTCGCCACCATCGCCCTGGCGGGGGAGGCGAAGGTGCCCTTCACCTCCGGCATCCTCATCGGCATCGGCGAGAGCCGCCGCGAGCGTATCGAATCCCTGCTGGCCCTGCGGGACCTCCACGACCGCCACGGCCACCTGCAGGAAGTGATCATCCAGAACTTCCGCGCCAAGCCCGGCACCAAGATGGTGAACGCCCCGGAGCCCGACCTCGACGACCTGCTGTGGACCATCGCCGTGGCGCGCATCGTCCTCGGCGCCGCCATGAACATCCAGGCGCCGCCGAACCTCAGCGAGGCCGGGGTGCTGCCCCGCCTGGTGGATGCGGGCATCAACGACTGGGGCGGGGTGTCCCCGGTGACCCCCGATTTCGTCAATCCCGAGGCCCCCTGGCCCCACCTGCAACTGCTCGCCGACGAGACCCGCAGGGCCGGCAAGCACCTGGACGAGCGCCTCACCCTCTACCCCGCCTACGCCCAGCGGCCCGATACCTGGCTCGACCCGGCCCTGCGCCCGGCGGTACTGCGCCTGGTGGACGCCGAGGGCTTTGCCCGCACCGACAGCTGGGAGACCGGCGCGCCGACACCGCCCCCGGCGGCCCTGCTGGCGATGATTCCCGGCGGCGACCGGGTGCCCCTGGCTTCCCTCCGGGTCAGTCCCGATATCCTCGAACTGGTGGCCCGCGCCCGCCGTGGCGAGCGTCTCGACGAGGCCGGGGTGGAGCGCCTGTTCCAGGCCCGGGGTGACGACTTTGCCCACGTCTGCGCCGCCGCCGACGGGGTGCGCCGGACGCTGTGCGGCGACCGGGTCAGCTACGTGGTGACCCGCAATATCAACTACACCAACATCTGCACCTACAAGTGCCAGTTCTGCGCCTTCTCCAAGGGCAAGGCCAGCGAGAACCTGCGGGGCAAGCCCTACGACCTGGAACAGGACGAGATCGCCCGCCGCACCGTCGAAGCCTGGCAGCGGGGCGGCACCGAGGTGTGCATGCAGGGGGGCATTCACCCGGACTACACCGGCCAGACCTACCTGGACATCTGCCACACCGTCAAGGCGGCCTGCCCGGACATGCATATCCACGCCTTCTCGCCCCTGGAGGTCTCCCAGGGCGCCGCCACCCTGGGCCTGTCGGTGGCGGACTTCCTGCGCCGCCTCAAGGACGCGGGCCTCGGCTCCCTGCCCGGCACCGCCGCCGAGGTGCTGGACGACGAGGTGCGCGCCATCCTCTGCCCCGACAAGGTCAACACCCGGGAATGGCTCGACGTCATCGAGACCGCCCACGGGGTGGGCCTCAAGACCACCGCCACCATCATGTTCGGCCACGTGGACCGGCCCATCCACTGGGCCCGCCACCTGCTGCGCATCCGCGATCTGCAGGCGCGCACCGGCGGCATCACCGAGTTCGTGCCGCTGCCCTTCGTCGCCATGGAGGCGCCCCTCTACCGCAAGGGCCGGGCCCGCAAGGGGCCCACCTTCCGGGAGTCCATCCTCATGCACGCGGTGGCGCGCCTGGTGCTGAGCCCGCTGATCGTCAATATCCAGGCCTCCTGGGTAAAGATGGGGGCGGAGGGCGTGGTGGCCTGCCTCAACGCCGGGGTCAACGACCTGGGCGGCACCCTGATGAACGAATCCATCACCACCGCCGCCGGCGCGAGCCACGGCCAGGAGACTTCACCCCGGGAGATGATCGCCCGCATCGAAGGGGCCGGGCGCACCCCCTGGCAGCGCACCACCCTCTACCTGCCCGTCTCCGAGGAGCGCCACCGGGTCGGCCTCGCGGCGGGTGAACTGGCGCCCACGGTCAACTCCCTGGTGGACCGCAAGGCCGCCCGGCGCGGGGGCCCGCGCCGTATCGACGCCCTCGACCTGACATCCTGATCCGTGGCGGCGCTCCATTACTTTGCCCCCGATGGCTTCCCCCTCATTCAACCGGGCCAGGCCCTGTTGCCCGCCATTGTCGAATCCCTCGCCGCCGGTGAATTCGCCCTGGCGGACGGGGACATCCTGGTGCTCGCCCAGAAGATCGTCTCCAAGGCGGAAAACCGCTTCCGCGACCTGGCCGGGGTGTTGCCGGGGGAAGAGGCGCAACGCCAGGCGGCCATCTGCCTCAAGGATCCGCGCTTTATCCAGGCGGTGCTGGACGAGAGCAGCGCCGTGGTGCGCTGCGCGCCCCATGTGTTCATCGTCCGCCACCGGCGGGGCTTCACCCTCGCCAATGCCGGTATCGACCAGTCCAATATCGACGCCGCCGGCCGCGAGCTGGTGCTGTTGCTGCCGGAGGACCCGGACCGCAGCGCCGCGGACCTGCGGGCCGGGCTGCGGGACAGGCTCGGGGTCGATGTCGGCGTGGTGATCAGTGACAGCTTCGGCCGCCCCTGGCGGCTCGGCACCACCGGGGTCTGCATCGGCTGCGCCGGGGTGGAGCCGATCCGCGATCAGCGGGGCGAGCGGGACCTCTACGGCCGCACCCTCCAGGTCACCCAGCCCGCCATCGGCGACCAGATCGCCAGCGCCGCCTGCCTGCTGATGGGGGAGGCCAGCGAAGGGCGGCCCCTGGTGGTGCTGCGGGGCTTCAAGACCATCGCGGAAAACCGTCCCGCCACCGAATTGATGCGCGCCGGCAACGAGGATTTGTTCCGCTAGACCCGGTGTGTGACCTCCGCAAACGGCCCCTTGGCCAGGGTATCGCCAGTGACTGAACCGCTATCCACCGAATCATTTTCGTTTCCCCCGGGGCGCAGGGTCCTCGCCCTGTGCGGGGGCGTCGGGGGCGCCAAGCTGGCCCTCGGCTTGAGCCAGCTGTTGCCGCCGGAGCAGCTCACCATCGCCGTCAACACCGGGGACGATTTCAGCCACTACGGCCTGCCCATCTGCCCCGATCTCGACACCGTGATGTACACCCTGGGCGGGGTCAGCAACCCGGTGCAGGGCTGGGGGCGGGCGGGGGAGAGCTGGCGGGTGTTCGAAACCCTCAAGGAACTGGGGGGGGAAGCCTGGTTCCAGCTGGGGGATCGGGATCTCGCCGTGCACCTGCAACGCCGCGCCCTGCTGGATGGGGGCGCCACCCTGAGCGAAACCACGGCGCGGCTGTGCGGGGCCTTCGGCATCCGCCACCCGGTGGTGCCCATGAGCGATCAGCCTGTCAGCACCATCATCGAGACCGCGGGGGGCGACCTGCCCTTCCAGCACTACTTCGTGCGGGAGCAGTGCCGCCCGGCCATCAGCGGCTACCGCTTCGCGGGGGTCGAGGGGGCCGCACCGAGCCTGGGTTTCGCCGCCGCCCTGGACGATCCGCGCCTCGCGGCCATTCTTATCTGCCCGTCCAATCCCTTTGTCAGCGTCAGCCCCATCCTGGCAATACCGGGGGTGCGGGCGCGCATCCGCGCCTCGGGGGTGCCGGTGATCGCGGTCTCGCCCATCGTCGGCGGCAAGGCCATCAAGGGCCCGGCGGCGAAGATGTTCAGTGAATTGAATCTGCCGGTGAGCAACCAGGGGGTGGCGGAGTTCTACGGGGATTTGCTCCACACCCTGGTGGTGGACCAAGGGGACCTTGGCGAGCCCCTCGCCACCCCCTGCCGGGTGCACCATTGCCCCACGGTGATGAAGAGCCTCGAGGACAAGATTGCTCTCGCCCGGGCCTGCCTGTCCCTGGTGGATGCCGGCCGATGACGCTGCGCTCCTCGGCCCTACGGTGATGTGTAGGGCGAAAGCCCCCTCCGGGGACATGGCGCGCAGCGTCATCTGCCGCACGGGCTCGCTTCGGGGAGGTGTTGGGTGGATTTCGGCCGATGACGCCTGCGGCTTTTCGGCCCTACGGGGTGTGTAGGGCGGAAGCCCCCTCCGGGGACATGGAGCGCAGCGTCATCCGCCGGACGGGCTCGCCGCCAGTGCCTCAGCCCTGGCGCAACCGCCGGTAGGCGTTGACCAACCCTTCCAGCTTGTCGGCGGTGGCGCCGTGGAGCAGGATCTCGTCGGCCCCGGCGGCCTTGTAGTCCATCAACCGCGCCGCCACGGTGGCGGCACTGCCCACCGCGGAGCCCTCGCTGATCCAGTGCGGGGGGATCAGCGCGCTGGCCTCCGCCATCTTGGCCCGCAGCACGTCGAGGCTCACCTGCTGCATTTCGAGATCTTCCAAGCCGGTGGCAAGGATCGGATCCAGCAGTTTCAGATCCCAGCCGTTGGCCTTGAGGATGGGGGTCGCCATCTCCCGGTGAACGAAGTAGGTGGTGGCGCGCACGTACACCGCCGCCTTGGTCTCCTCCGGGGTCAGGTCGGGCGCCACCACCACGGCGGCGATGATGCGCACGCTGGCGGGGTCGCGGCCGGCCTGTTGCGCCGCCTCGCGGACGATGGCGGCGGAGCGTGCCACCCCCTCGGGGGTGAGGAAGGGGTGGAGAATCACCCCGTCGAAGTGGGCACCGGCCAGGGCCAGGGTCTTGGGGCCCACCGCCGCCAGGTGGATGGGGGTGATTTTGTCGGGGAGGTCGGCGAACAGCATCTCCGGGAACTCCCCGGCGGGCCCCGAGTAGCTCACCGTCTCACCGGCCCAGAGGCGCTTGAGGATGCTCACCATATCCGCCATGGACTGGTTGGTCTGGGCGGGTGCGCCGATCTTCTTCCAGCGCTCCACCACCGAGCGGGCGATGCCCATCTCGAAGCGGCCGCCGCTCAGGCCCTGGAGGGTGGAGGCCATGCCCGCCAGCACCATGGGGTGGCGGGTGCCGAAGTGGGTGGTGCCGGTGACCAGGCGGATTCGCGAAGTGGCGTTGGCGATGGCGCCGAGCAGGGCGCCGCTCTCCTTGGTTTCCCAGCGCTCCGAGGCCCAGACGGCACCGAGGCCGATGCGCTCCGCCTCGATGGCCTGCTCCACGCCGGCGACGGGGCTCGGCGCCTTGCCGGGCAGCACGTAACAGCCGAGGTCTTCCACCAGGTCGTTCATGGTCTCTCCTATATGTCTTCAGTGGGTGTTGTTCACCCCGGCGTCGGAGCCGGGGCAGTGTCGGCGGCCATGGTCGCAGCTCCGCGGGGCCCGGGCAAATGGCGAACGTCGCTAAAGGGCCAGCCAGTCCCGCAGCCGCGCACCGATATCGGCGATTTCCTCGATGCACACTTCGTGTCCCATGGGGTAGCTGCTGTAACCCGGGGCGTACCCCAGGGCGGTCAGGGACTCGACCGCCCGCCGCCCGAGGATTTCCGGCACCACCGGATCGCCGCTGCCGTGGAAGATGTGGATCGGCAATTGCCGGTTGGCGGCGTGGGGGGCGACGGTGTCCGCCGTGGCGAAATAGGTGGACAGGGCCAGCAGCCCCGCCAGGGGCTTGGGATAGGTGAGGGCCGCCTCGTAGGCCACGGCGCCACCCTGGGAAAACCCTGCCAGCAGGATCCGCTCGCTGGCAATGCCCCGGGCGATCTCCCGGTCGATGAGGTCGTGGATTTTTTGCGCCGAGGCGAGCAGCTGTGCCCGGTCGAGTTTGCGCTCGATGTTCATGTCGAGGATGTCGTACCAGGCGGGCATCCGGTAGCCGCCATTGACGGTGACGGGGATCGTCGGCGCCTGGGGGAATACGAAGCGGATCGCCGCGTCCGCCGGCAGGCGCAGTTCCGGGACGATGGGCACGAAGTCGTCGCCGCTGGCGCCAAGGCCGTGGAGCCAGATTACCGCCGCGCTGGCGGGTTGATCGGCGGCGGGCATATCGATGGTGGGCAGATAGGTCATGGGCGGAGCATCGGCTGGGGAGGGCGGCCATTATAGCCCCGCGCCGCGCCGCGGTTGCCACTGCCCTTGCCAGTGCCGATAATGGCCCACCCCGTCGGCTGGAGTTTCCCATGGCATCCCTGCAAGACCAGCTGCTCAAGGCCGGCGTCGTCGACGCCAAGAAAGCCAAGCAGATCAAGCACGAAAAACACAAGCAGACCAAGCAGCAGCCGAAGAACAAACCGGTGGTGGACGAGGCCAAGGCGGCCGCCCGGCAGGCCCTCGCCGACAAGGCCGCCCGGGACCGGGAAATCAACCGTCAGAAGCAGGAGGAGGCGGCCCTGAAGGCCCTGAAGGCCCAGATCGTCCAGCTCGTCAGCCTCAACCGCGTCGACCGCCAGCGGGGTGATGTGCCCTTCCAGTTCACCGACGGCAAGAAGATCAAGAAGCTCCATGTCACCGCCAAGCTCCACGACCAGCTGGGCCGGGGCCTGCTCGCCATCGCCCGCTTTGGCGAGGGTTACGAACTGGTGCCGGCGGGGGTCGCCGACAGGATCCGCCAGCGGGACGAGACGGTGATCGTGCTCCACAACCAAAAGGCCGCCAGCGAGCTGCCCGAGGACGACCCCTACGCGGCGTTCCAGATCCCCGACGACCTGATGTGGTAGCCCTCAGCCAGGTCGCGCCGGGCCCCGCCGTGGGCCCCGCGATCTGGCACTCCCCGGCTGTTGCGGGGCGCGCTTGCCCGCCGCCCTGTTCTTGCCTCCCTTTTCACCGCCCCCCTTGCCCCTCGTCCCGCTGCCAACCGCCCTCGGGGCGGGGGATTTGCCACTGCCCGGATGGGCCGACGGCGCCGCCGTGCCGGTGTGCCTTGGCTTTTTCGGCTTCTTGGCCTTCTTCGGCGGGTGCGGGGTGCGGGATGGCGGCAGGTCGTGGTTGGGTTCGAAGCCGTCCACCAGCTCCCGGGGCAGCACCTGGCCGAGCAGCTGTTCGATGGCGGCGAGCAGGGGGAACTCGTCGGCGCACACCAGGGAAATGGCCTCCCCTGGCTGCCCCGCCCGGCCGGTGCGGCCGATCCGGTGGATGTAGTCCGCCGCCACCTTGGGCAGGTCGAAATTCACCACCCGGGGCAGCTGGTCGATGTCGAGGCCCCGGGCGGCGAGGTCGGTGGCCACCAGCACCTGGACTTCGCCGGCCTTGAAGGCGGCGAGGGCCGCCGTTCGCGCCCCCTGGCTCTTGTCGCCGTGGATGGCGGTGGCGGCGATGCCTTCCCCTTGCAGCTGGCGGCTGAGTCTGTCGGCCCCCTCCCGGGTCTTGGTGAACACCAGCACCTGGCCCCAGCGTTGTTCCCTGATGAGGGCGATGAACAGAGCCGCCTTGCGCTTCTTGTCCACCGGGCACAGCCAGTGGCGCACTGTCCGGGCGGCGCTGGCCCGGGGGTTCACCGATATCTCCAGGGGGTTGTGCAGCAGCCCCCGGGCCAGGGTGCGGATGGGGTCGGAGAAGGTGGCGGAAAAGAGCAGGTTCTGGCGGCGCTTGGGCAGCAGGGCGAGGATGGCGCCGATCTCCGCCAGAAAGCCCAGGTCGAGCATGCGATCCGCCTCGTCGAGCACGAGGATTTCGAGAAAGTCGAAGCGCACCGCGTTGTTGGCATGCAGGTCGAGCAGCCGCCCGGGGGTGGCCACCAGCACGTCGACGCCCCGGCGCATGGCCATCATCTGCGGGTTGATCTTGACGCCACCGTAGGCCACCGCCGCCCGCAGGGGCAGCCCCGCGCCATAGGCCACCACGCTGGCGTGTACCTGCGCCGCCAGTTCCCGGGTCGGCACCAGGACCAGCGCCCGGGCCTGGTTGGGGCCGGCGCGTTGTCCCTGTGCCAGGCGTTCCAGCATCGGCAGGGTGAAGCCGGCGGTCTTGCCGGTGCCGGTCTCGGCGGCGGCCAGCAGGTCGCGGCCGGCGAGAATGGCGGGGATGGCCTTGCCCTGGATGGGGGTGGGGGTCCGGTAGCCCCGCGCGGCGATGGCGGCGATCAGGGGGGCCGAGAGGCCGAGGGAGGCAAAGCTCATGGGGTGTCTCGCGGGCTGCGCCGGGGCGCCCGGCGGGGGAGGGCAGCTTACCCAATGGCGCCGGCGAGGGCCAGATCGAGGGGCTGGCCCCGGGTTGATCAAAAAACAGTCGATTCGGGCTTTAGCTTGGGGCCAGACACCGCTATGCTGCGCGCCCTTGCCGCCGGAGCGCCGCCCCAGGCCGCTCGCCCTCTCCCGTATTCCCCGCCACAGGATCAGCCCCTTGAGTACCCAGCCGTTCGCCAGCCTCAACCTCAACGCCGCCCTGGTGGCCAACCTGGAATCCCTGGATTACCGGGCCATGACCCCGATCCAGGCCCAGAGTCTGCCGGCCATCCTCGCCGGTCGGGATCTGATCGGCCAGGGCAAGACCGGCTCCGGCAAGACCGCCGCCTTTGGCCTTGGCCTGCTCGACAAGCTGGATGTGGGCCGCTTCCGGGTCCAGGCCCTGGTGCTCTGCCCCACCCGGGAGCTGGCGGATCAGGTGGCCAAGGAGATCCGCAAGCTCGGCCGCGCCATCGACAATATCAAGGTGCTGACCCTGTGCGGCGGCATGCCCTTCGGCCCCCAGGCCCATTCCCTGGAACACGGCGCCCATGTGGTGGTGGGCACCCCGGGACGGGTCGAGGATCACCTCGGCCGGGGCACCCTGAAGCTCGACCACCTCGCCACCCTGGTGCTCGACGAGGCGGATCGCATGCTCGACATGGGTTTTCAGCCCGCCATCGATGCCATCGTCGCCCAGGCGCCGGCGAAGCGGCAGACACTGCTGTTCAGCGCCACCTACCCGGAGCAGATCGCCGCCATCGCCCGCCGGGTGATGGTGGACCCGCTGCTGGTGAAGGTGGAATCCACCCACGACAGCAGCACCATCACCCAGCTGTTCCACCCCGTGGAGGAGGCCGCCCGGGTGATTGCCGTGCGCCTGTTGCTGCTCCACCACCGGCCCGATGGCGCCGTGGTGTTCTGCACCACCAAGCGGGAGTGCCAGGAGGTGGCGGATGAACTGGCGCGCACGGGGTTCAGCGTGCTGGCGCTCCACGGCGACCTGGAGCAGAAGGACCGCGACCAGGCCCTGGTGCGCTTCGCCAGCCAGAGCGTCTCGGTGCTGGTGGCCACCGACGTGGCCGCCCGGGGGCTCGACATCGACAGTCTCGACCTGGTCATCAACCTGCACATCCCCCGGGATCTCGACACCCACACCCACCGCATCGGCCGCACCGGCCGGGCCGGGGGGCGGGGCCTTGCCTGCACCCTTTACAGCGAGCGGGAGCGGCCAAAGCTCGCGCGCCTCGAGGCGGCCATGGCGCAGGTGATCGACAGCACCCCGCTGCCGCCCCTGGCGCTGCTCGACACCCCCACCTACAAGCCCCCCATGGCGACCCTGCAGATCGACGGCGGCAAGAAGCAGAAGGTGCGGGCGGGGGACATCCTCGGCGCCCTCACCGGGGAGGACGGAGTGGAGGGCAAGGATGTGGGCAAGATCCAGATCTTCGACAACTGGTCCTTCGTGGCGGTGCGCCGCCATCAGGTGAAGGTGGCGCTGCGCAAGCTGGGCCAGGGCAAGATGAAGGGCAAGTCGTTCCGGGTGCGCTGGCTCGACGAAGCCTGATCCGGGGCGCCCAGGCCGCGCCCCGGGGTCGCCGCCTCAGGGGCCCTTGGGGAAATCCGCGAACGGGTGCTTGGACTTCAGGACTTCCAGGGTCTTCCAGATGACGGCGAGCTGATCCCCATCGACGCTGCCGGCGGGGATGGCGCCCCCCGCGCCGAGGCGGTTGACCTTCTCCTCCAGGGCGGCGAGGCGTGCGGCGCCATCCCCGGGGAGGGGCGCGTCCGCGCCGCCGTCGCCGAGGGCCACCGATGCCGCCGGCACCGCGGTGGACTGCTGGACGATGTACTCGTATTTCTCCTCCAGGCTGGCCAGGCGCTCCTCGATCTGGCGCAGCAGGGCGAGGGTGTCGGCGTCCCCGCCACCCTCTCCGGCGATGCTCAGGTTCTCATCCGGCTGCACCGAACGGATCAGCGGCACCGGGGCGGGCGCCGCGCCCCGGCTCTGCTCGATCCGCGCCAGGCGGCTCTCCATCTCGCTCCGCCAGTTCTGCATCAGCAGCGACGGGTTGCCGGGGGTGGCGCTGCCATCGGAGGCCGAGCCGGAGGTGACGATGAAGTTGGCGTTGCTGAGGATGTCGTAATTGAATTCGTTGAGCACCCAGGTGTCCCGCACCTTGTAGAAGATCATGAACCAGGTGATGGCGGTGGACTCGTACTTCACCAGGTAGGTGGCCCGCAGGAACGATTGCCCGGCCATCTCGGTCTTCATCAGTTCCACGCCCACGGAGGGGCCGTAGTGGCGGATGGTCTGCTCGTAGTGGCCCCGGTACTGGCGACCGAAGTTGTCGATGCCGGCGGCGGGGATATTGGAGTTGATCTTCATCGTGCGCCAGGCATCGTCGAAGCGCGCCTGGCTGATATCCATCATCACCTTGTTGCCGAAGGCGAGCACCCCCTGGGTGGAGTCGAAGCCCCCCGCCCCGGCGCCGAGGCTGCACATCATCAACAGGCTCAAGAGGATTCCGGCAAGGGGTCTGGTCATGGCGATCGGTTCCGTGCGAGTTATGGTGTGGTGATGCCCGGCGGGCGCGGGACGGGACCGAGTATACATGAGGGTTGGGCGCCGGGCGTGACGCCGATCCGCCGATCCGGCCGTCCGCGACGGCGGGGCCAGGGGCGGCCGCCTTTGTGCCGGGGCGGGGATTTCTCTATGATGCCGGCCCCGAGCCGATGCCGAGAGCGGAATTGACCAACACCACCTATATCCCCGGACAGCGCTGGGTGAGCAACACCGAGCCGGAGGCGGGGCTCGGCATCGTCGTCGACTGTGCCCACCGCCGCGTCACCCTGAGTTTCCCCGCCATCGGCGAGCAGCGGGTCTACGCCGCCGACAACGCCCCCCTGAGCCGTGTGCTGTACGCCGTGGGGGATGCCGTCCGCGCCAGCGATGGCCGCGAGCTGGGGGTGGAGGCGGTGGCCGAGGTGGGCGGGCGGCGCTTCTACCAGTGCCGCGACGCCGCCGGCAACGAGCATATTCTCGACGAACTCGACCTGGACAGCTTCGTGCAGTTCAGCAAGCCCCAGGACCGGCTGTTCTCCGGCCAGATCGATTCCCCCAGCCGCTACATGCTGCGCCAGGAAACCCTGGAGCACCTGCGCCGCCTGCGGCAGTCCCCGGCCCAGGGGCTGCTCGGCGCCCGGGTTCAGCTGCTGCCCCACCAGTTCTACATCGCCAGCGAAGTGGCCGAGCGCCACGCGCCCCGGGTGCTGCTGGCGGACGAGGTGGGCCTCGGCAAGACCATCGAGGCGGGCCTCATCATCCACCAACAACTGCTCACCGGGCGCGCCGGGCGGGTGTTGATCCTGGTGCCGGACAGCCTCATCCACCAGTGGCTGGTGGAGATGCTGCGGCGTTTCAATCTGCACTTCACCATTCTCGACGCCGAGCGCTGCGCCGCCCTGGCCTCGTCCTTCGATGATGAAGAGGATGATGGCCGCGCCGGCGACGGGGACATCAACCCCTTCGAGAGCGCCCAGCTGGTGCTGTGCGGGCTGGCGTTTCTGGTGGATGACCCTGTCCGCCAGCAGCAGGCCCGGGACGCCGGCTGGGATCTGCTGGTGGTGGACGAGGCCCACCACCTGCGCTGGGCCGAGGGCGCGGCAAGCCCCGCCTACGCCTGCGTCGAGGCCCTGGCGGCGCAGGTGCCGGGTCTGTTATTGCTCACCGCCACCCCCGAGCAGCTGGGGCTCGAAAGCCACTTCGCCCGGCTCCGGCTGCTCGATCCCGCCCGCTACCACGACCTCCACCAGTTCCGTGCCGAGGAGGCCAGCTACCGCCAGGTGAGCGAGCTGGTGACCCGCCTCGAAGCGGATGCCGCCCCCCGCGAACTGCGGGACGGCGGGCCCCTGCTGGAGGAACTGCGCCACTACCTCGGGGATGGCCCCGCCGACGCCCTGCGCCTCGCCCTCGCCGGGGATCTGGCGGCGGCGGACGGCCAGGCCGCCATCGACGACTGCGTGCGCAGCCTGCTGGATCGCCACGGCACCGGGCGGGTGCTGTTCCGCAACACCCGGGAGGGGGTTGCCGGCTTTCCCGAGCGCCGCCTGCACCTGTACCCCCTGGCGGCGCCGGCCCCCGCCGACGGGCCGCCCGGGGATGACTGGCCGGCCCGGGAACCCCGGGCTCTCTGGCTCGCCACCTGGCTCGCCGCGCACCGCCCGGAGAAGGCCCTGGTGATCTGCGCCAGCGCCGCCACCGCCCGCCAGCTGGGGGAGTACCTCGACCTGCGCCGGGGCATCCGCGCGGCGGTGTTCCACGAGGGCATGACCCTGGTGGAGCGGGACCGGGCCGCCGCCTACTTTGCCGACGACGAGGACAGCGCCCAGGTGCTGGTGTGCTCGGAGATCGGCAGTGAGGGCCGCAATTTCCAGTTTGTCCGCCATCTGGTGCTGTTCGACCTGCCCCGCAACCCGGACCTCCTGGAGCAGCGCATCGGCCGCCTCGACCGCATCGGCCAGCGCCACACCGTGGAGATCCATGTCCCCCACCCCGACAGCGGCCCCGAGGCGCTGCTCGCCCGCTGGTACCACGAGGGGCTGAACGCCTTCGAGCGGGTCTGCCCGGTGGGCGCCGCCATCCACGGCCAGGTGGCGGCCCAGCTCGACCACTGCATGGCGATGCCCGAGGACAGCGCCGCGGCGACGGCGCTGATCGCCACCACCCGGGCCCTCACCGAGCAGGCCCTGGCGCGCCTTCGGGAGGGCCGCGATCGCCTGCTGGAACTCGGCTCCTGCCACCCGCGCCGCGCCGAGGCGGTACTCCATGCCGTCGGCGAGGCGGAGAGCCCCCAGCAGCTGGAGGACTACATGGCCCGGGTGTTCGACAAGTTTGGCGTCGACCACGGCGACCACAGCGCCAACGCCATGGTGGTGAGCCCCGGTGATCACATGCGCTGCGAGAGCTTCCCGGGGCTGCCGGAGGACGGCCTGACGGTCACCTTCCAGCGCAACCGGGCGCTGGCCCGGGAGGACATGCACTTCCTCAGCTGGGAGCACCCCATGGTGCGCGGCGCCATGGACATGATCCTCGGCGGTGACTTCGGCAACGCCACCCTCTGTACCCTCAAGCTGCCGCCCCTCAAGGCCGGCACCCTGCTGCTGGAGGCCTCATTCGTCCTCCACTGCGCCGCCCCCCGGCGCCTCCAGGCGCACCGCTACCTGCCGGTCACCACCCGGCGGGTGGTGGTGGACGGCAGCGGCAAGGACCTCGGCGCCCTGCTCACCGCCGCCCACTTCGACCGGCTCGGCCAGAAGGTCCCCCGGGGCACCGCCCAGGACGTGGTGCGCCACACCCGGGAGCAGATCGCCGCGCTGATCCGCCACGCCGAGCAGCGCCTGGCCGAGGGCCTCCGCCAGGGCGACGATCCGGTGAAAACCGCGATCAGCGCCATGGCGGCGGCGCGACGTGCGGAGCTGGAGCGGCTCAAGGCCCTCGCCCGGGTCAACCCCAATGTCCGCCAGGATGAGATCGACCACCTCGAAACCACCACCGATGCCCTCCGGCACCACATGGAAAAGGCCGAATGGCGGCTCGATTCCCTGCGGGTGGCGGTGACGGTGTAACCCCGGGACAGCGCCATGGCCACCCCTCCCAATCCTTCCCGCGTCGATCCGGCCTTTGCCGCCTACGTCGCCAGCTGCCAGTTCTTCGACGCCGAAGGCATGCTCGATCTGGAAAGATTCTGCGTCCACCTGCGTCTGTGCCTCTACTGCGACGGGGCTCCGGCTCCGGACCCGGGGGCCATCTACGCCGCCATGCTGGGGCGCATCGCCAGGGCTCGGGCCAGCCTCGAGCGCCGCCATGTGCGCAAGACGCCGGTGGCGGACTGGAACGACGGCCTGGGGGCCTACTATCCCGACCGCCAGCGCACCCTGGTGCACTTCGAGGCCCTCGCCATCGTCTACCCCGCCTGGATCGGGGAGGTGGGGGACGACCTGCTCGGCACCGCCGCCGGGCACCACCGGGGTCGCGCCTGGGTGCTCCCCGGGTGGACCCTCAGTTCCCGCTACCTCGGCCGCTTCGAGGCGGAGCTGGTGCGGGTGGCCGGCCTGGCCAGGCTGCTCGACAACGACCAGCCCCGCCACTGAAGCGCCGCCCGCTATCCCCGGCCGATGACGCTTCGCTCTTCGGCCCTACGGAGAGACTTTTGTAGGGCGGAATCCCCCTCCGGGGGACACGGAGGCGCAGCCGTCATCCGCCATGGGTGTACCGCCGATGTGGGTTTGTGGCCGATGACGCTTCGCTCTTCGGCCCTACGGAGGGCCTTTTGTAGGGCGGAATCCCCCTCCGGGGGACGCGGAGGCGCAGCCGTTACCCGCCGGGCAACAGGGGAATGCCGTCCACCACCAGATCCCCCAGCGGGTAGGCGATGCAGGGCAGGATGTAGCCCTGCTCGATGTCCTTTTGCCACAGGCCGTGGGGTTCCTTCCAGTGGTAGGTGATTTCCCCGGACAGGAGCCGGCAGCGGCACAGGCCGCAAACCCCGTTGCGGCATGCCTTGCGCACCGGCAGCCCGGCGTTGCGCATGGCCTCCAGCAGGGTGGTGGTGGGTGCGCCGGTGGCGGCCTGTGCGCCGTGGTCGGTGATCAGGGTGAGGCCGCAGTTGGCCGTGTCGGGCCGCTGGTCTGCCATCATTCAAGCCTTTCGCGGGGTGGCGGGGGCGTCAGCCGGTGAGCTGGCGGTATATCGCCACCAGCAGGTACAGCCACAGGGCGCAGGCGAGCAGCAGCCGGTAGGGCTTGCGGGCCAGGGGCGGGCGCGCCTGGCGGGGCGCGAGGGTGCGGATGTTGACGGAGCCACAGCCCGGGCAGCGACCGCCCTTGAAGACGGTCCCCTGGTAGCTGCAGTCCTGGCATTGGTAGGTCATGGCGCCCCCTCGCGGCACGGAGTCCCTCGCCGGATCATCCCCCAATGATGGGTGCTGTCAAGGGCGAACTGGCCGCCCGCCGGGGGAAAAACCTGGACCAAAACCTGCATGGTTGATCTGGCCCAATGGCATGGGGATGCCGCCGTGGGAGGATCGGGGTACCCGGCGTGGGACAGGGGGTTCGCCGTCATATCCGCGACACGCAGCGCCGCGGATACTTTGTCGCCCTGCCATTTGGCCGTGGCGACATTGTGGTGGCGTGCCCGCCCGCTAACTGCTACCTTGCGCCCCACAATAAAGCCGGGGTGGAGGGGGCGGGCTCGCCAGGCAACCCCGGATCCGATTGGAATACCGACAGCCCATGTTCAAGCGCCTCAGCATCGCTCTCAACATCAATATCCTGGTGATCGGCCTCGCCACCCTCGCCTGTGCCGTGGTGGGCGCTTCCCTGATCTACCACCGCTACGACGAGGCCAAGGCGCGCCTTCTGGAAAGTGCCGAGTGGGTGGCCCGCAACGAGGTGACGGCTCAACTCGGGCTCTACTTCCGGGACGGGACGCTGCTCGGGGAGCGGTTCGAGCCGTTCGCCTCCCTGGGGCCGGTGGCCTACGTGGGTTTTCGCGACCCCGGCGGCGAGCTGGTCGCCGAGAAGCGCCTCGCGGGGCTCGCCTACTCCCCGGTGGACTTCAAGGGGCTGCGGGCGGGCCTTGGCTCCATGGAAGCGGGGGTGGGCGACGACGGCGGCCAGCTGGATATCACCCTGCCGGTGTTCGCCCTGGTCAACCCCAGCCGCATTCCCCAGGCCAGCCGCGACTACGCCGCTGCCCTGGCCGCCATGGGGGAGGTCAACAGCCGCCTGTTGAGCGGCTATCTGCATATCAGTGTGGATCTGGCGGTGTTGCGGGCATCGCTGCTGCCCTACGCCCGCCAGACGGGGCTCTACCTGTTGCTGTTTCTCGCGGTGTTCACCGCCCTGACCCTGGTGATCACCTGGTTCATGACCTCGCCCCTGGCCCAGCTCGCCCACCTCGCCAAGGAAGTGTCCGCCGGCAAGCTGGATCAGGCCTTCCGGGTCAAGGGTTCCGGGGAGGTGCGCCAGCTCTCCGCCATGCTCAACCTCATCATCGAGGAGCTCAACAGCCACCGCTCCCGCATCGACGTGGACAACAAGCTGCTGTCCCTCAAGGTGGCGGAGCGCACCGAGCAGCTGTGGAAGCGCAACGAGGAACTCAACAAGGCCATCAGCCAGGTGACCCAGGCGGAGACCCGCCTGCGCCAGCTGGCCTACTACGACAGCCTCACCTCCCTGCCCAATCGCCAGCTGTTCATCGAGCAGCTCGACATGCTGCTGCGCCTGTCGATCCGGGAGAAGAAGCAACTGGCGCTGCTGTTCATCGACCTCGACAATTTCAAGCGCATCAACGATTCCCTCGGCCACAACATCGGCGACAAGCTGCTCAAGGCGGTGGCCGACCGCCTCGCCCACTGCCTGCGCACCAGCGACCTGCTGGCCAAGTTCACCGACGCCAACGCCCGCACCAACCTCGGCATCTCGCGCCTTGGCGGCGATGAATTCACCGTGCTGCTCAACAATATCGGCACCCCGGAAAACGCCGGCCAGGTGGCAAGCCGCATCCTCGACGCCATGCGCGATACCTTCGTGATCGACGGCCATGAGCTGGTGGTGACGCCGAGCGTGGGCATCGCCATCGCCCCCCGGGACGCCAACACCGTGGAGGGCCTGCTGAAACTGGCGGACACCTCCATGTACCACGCCAAAAAAGCCGGTCGCAACAATTACCTGTACTACTCCAGCACCATGGACACTGCCGGGAGCAGCCGCCTGAAAATGGAAACCGACCTGCGCAAGGCCCTGGAGCGGGGCGAGCTGGTGATTCACTACCAGCCCCAGGTCAACCTCCACAGCGGGGAGATCGTCGGCGCCGAGGCGCTGGCCCGCTGGAATCACCCGGAGCAGGGGCTGATTCCCCCCAGCCAGTTCATTCCCCTCGCCGAGGAGATGGGCCTGATCGTCGAACTGGGCTCGTGGATTCTCTACGAAGCCTGCCGCGAAGGTCGCGACCTCCACGACATGGGGCTCAGCCTGCCGAAGATCTCCGTCAACGTCTCGTCCCTGCAGTTCACCGCTGCCTTCGCCAACCTGGTGAAGAAGGTGCTGGAGGAGACCGGCCTCGACCCCCACCGGCTGCAACTGGAGCTGACCGAAGGTGTGATCATGAGCAACGCCGAGTCCTCCATCGACGCCCTCCACGAACTCAAGACCCTCGGCGTCAGCCTGTCGGTGGACGACTTCGGCACCGGCTACTCGTCCCTCAGTTACCTGAGCCGCTTTCCCCTCGACGAGCTGAAGATCGACCGGGGTTTTATCGTCGCCCTCGACGAAGCCGGGGACGGCAGCCCCGCGAGCCTGGTGGCGGCCATCATCGCCATGGCAAAAAGCCTCGATCTGCACCTGGTGGCGGAGGGGGTGGACAGCGTCCACCAGCTGGATTTCCTGCGGGATCAGGGGGTGGAGATCATCCAGGGCTACCTCTTCAGCCAGCCCATGCCCATCGAGGAATTCATTTTTCTGCTCAGGGACAACCCCTTCCCCGCGCACTTGCGTGCCGTCGCCGGGCAGCGGGCACTGCCCGCCCCGTCGGCCCCCGAGTGCGCCGAGGTGCTGGCCCCCGGCGCCGCCTGACTCAGGGCTCCCCGTCCCCCGGGAGGGGTTCGCCGCCCAGGGGCGCGTCGCCCCCCGGCAGGGTCAGTGTCGGCTCGACCACGAAGTGGGTCAGGCCAATCAGCTGCCCCGAGTCCGTCACCACCCTCACCTGCCAGCGCCCCACCGGATCGGCGGGAAAGTTGAGTTTCAGGGTCCAGGCGCGGTAGCCCTCCTTGCGGCCGCCGCGAATGTCGAGGGTGATGCGGTCCACCTCCCGGCCATTGTGCAACCAGATATGGTGAATCCGCTCCCGCAGGCCCCTTGGGGCGCTCACCGCCGTGAAGGCGTAGAGGCCGTCGCGCTTCAGGCTCGCCCCGTCGAGGGTGGTGAGGCCGCTGCCCGGGGCGCGCCGGGCGGGGTCGAGGTGCTGGGTAAGGGTGATGTCGTTCAAGCGCAGCGCCGCCGGCGGCACCAGGGCCCGGGCCTGCCACAGCCCCCCGGCCAGTGCCGCCAGCAGCAACAGCAAGAGGGGCGGCCGCCACCAGCGGGCGTTTCGGGTGAGGGCGGCGAGGCTCGGCAGGCTGAACAGCAGCGCCATCCCCAGGGCGAGGGCGAGGCTCTGCGCCGTGGTGAGGTGGAGGATGAGGGGCAGCACCACCAGCAGCAGGGCAAACAGCGCCAGGGCGTGGAACAGCAGGAACAGGGAGCGGCGCCCGGCGATCTGGCGGTAGTAGAGGGGGTCGATCACCGAGGCCAGGGCGCACAGTATCAACAGCCCGGTGAACAGCGCCTGGCCGTGGTCCCAGCGGGTGACGGCGAGAAAAAACGGCAGGGCGAAGAACAGGCTCTCCTGGTGCACCATCTGGGTCAGGTAATGGCCGAGTACCGGGGGGAGCTTCACCCCGAAGCGGTTGAGCAGGCCATCCCGCACCCAGTTTTCCAGCACCAGCCACAGCCAGCTGGCCAGCATCAGGGCGGTGACCACCTGGGCCAGCCCCTGGCTGCGTTCCACCAGCAGGTAGCTGGCGGCACCGGAGGCGAAGCCGAACACCGCCATCAGCCCGGGCCAGCGCTGGGCGACGGCGATCAGGCGGGGGAGCAGCGCGGCTATCCGTGGCATGTTGCCCTGTCCTCAGTCCTTGCGGGCAAGGGCGTCCTTGAGGCCGGCAAAGGGGTTGAAGGTGGCCGGTGCCTTTTCCGTCTCCCCCCGGCGGCCGTAGCGGACGAAATCCTCGAACTTGGCGTGCTCCTCGTCGTGGCAGTAGAGGCACAGGAGTTCCCAGTTGCTGCCGTCCGGGGGGTTGTGGTCGTGGTCGTGGTTGATGTGGTGGACGGTCAGTTCCCGCAGGTTGGCGCGGGTGAACTCCCGGGTGCAGCGGGCGCAGATCCAGGGGTAGAGCTTCAAGGCCTGCTCCCGGTAGCCCTTCTCCCGCTGTTCGATGTAGTGGCGCTGTTCCGCCAGTACCCGGTCGAGGCGGCTGGCGGGGGGCTTGTCATTGGCCATGGGTGGTCCCGGCGGAGGGTTTGGGGCCAGTATACAGCCAACCCTCCGCGCACCGGGACCGGTTCCGGTGTGTCAGCTATCCCACACCAGGGGCAGGGTGGTGGGCTGGATCACCCCGCCCACCAGGTTGGTGATGCGCGCCCCGGGGGCGATGCGAAACGGCGGCAGGGCGGCGAGCAATTCCTCCAGGGCGATGCGCAGTTCCCGCTTGGCGAGATGAATGCCGAGGCAGGCGTGGGCGCCGTTGCCGAAGGCCAGGTGGTGGGAGCCGCGGTCGATACTGTAGCGGTGGGGATCGGGGTAGGCGTCTTCGTCCCGGCAGGGCAGGGCGGTGATCATCGCCACCTTGTCGCCGGGCATGATGGTGACGCCGCCCAGCTCGGTTTTCTCCACGCAGGTGCGGTAGATGGTGGCCGGCGCGTAGAGGCGCATCAGCTCGTTCACCGCATCGCCGATGCGCTCCGGGTGGTCCCGCAGGTATTGCTGGTGCTCCGGGTGGTTGGCGAGGTGGCGCACATGGTTGCCGATGCTGGCGGACACGGTGTCGAGGCCGCCGATGTAGAGATTGAAAAAGTAGCCGATCAGGCGGTCGTCGCTGAGCTTCTCGCCGTCGATGGTGGCGGCGATGGCCTGGCTCACCAGGTCGTTGCCGGGATTTTGCTTGCGCTCCTCGATCAACCCCCGCAGGTAGTCGGTGACGGCGCGAATCGCCGTTTTGACCCCGGCCATGTCACCCATGTTCATGATCATGTGTTCCCACTCCAGGAACTCGTCGATGCGCTCCTGGGGCAGGTCGAGCATGTCCAGCACCACGCTGACCGGGAACGGAAAGGCGTAGTCGGCCATCAGCTCGCACTGGCCCCGCTCCCGCAGCCCCGCGAGGCTGCGCCGGGCGGCGGCGCGGGCTTTATCTTCCAGCTTGGCCATCGCCGGGGGGGAAAATTCCCGGTTGAGGAAACCCCGCATCTGGGTGTGCTCCGGGGGGTCGAGCTCGGCGGGCACCAGATCCCAGCTTTCGCCGATGATATGGCTCAGGGCGCTGAACGCCTTGTTGGAGAACCGCTTGGTATCCATGAAGATGGCGCGCTGGTCACTCTGGCGGCGGAAGACCCAGGCCGGCCCCCGTCCCGGGAACAGGTTGGTGGCGTAGATGGCGTCCGGCCCCTGGCAAACGCCGGGAAGCATGGTCTCCCAGGGGTCCTGCTCGCTGAACTTGCCGAACACCAGGGGGAAGTCGTCCACCACCCGGTCGGCGGGGACGTGGGCGGGAATTGTGGCGGTCTCTGTGCTGTTCATGTGAATCCGGCTCCGCGGGGGTTTTCAGTCAGTTTCTTATCACTGACCGGGACTTTACCGACTCCCCGGCAAAATGAGAAGAACCCGCCCCGCCGGGGTGTCGGGTGCGGGCCCCTCAGGGGGAGGTGGCTTCAATGCCCGCGGTGGCGGCGTCATCGGCCATGGTGTCGAGGTCGGTGTGCATGGTCTCCCGACTGATCCACAGGGCGATAAAGGACAGCGCGCCGAGCAGTGCCAGGTAATAGCCCACCGAGCCGACCCCGTGGCGGTTGGCCAGCCAGGCGGCGGCGAAGGGGGTCAGGGCCGCGCCGATGATGGACGCCATGTTGTAGGCCACCCCGGAGCCGGTGTAGCGGGTGTTGGTGGGGAACAGCTCCGGCAGTACCGCCGACATGGGGCCGAAGCTCAGCCCCATCAGCGCCATGCCGATGCACAGGAACACCAGCATCAGACCCCTGTTGGCCTCGGCGCCGACCCCCATCACCCCGGGGTCCAGGAAGTAACCGAAACTGAACCCGAAGGCGATGATCCCGGCGGTGATCACCAGCAGAAAGGCGCGCCGTCCGACCCTGTCCGCCAGGTGTCCGGCCACCGGGATGAACCCCGCGAACAGCACCACGGACGCCAGTTGCAGCACCAGGAAATCCCGGTAGCCGATGCCGAGGTAGCCCTGCGTCGCGCTGCCGATGGCGTAGGACAGCACCCAGGTGGTCATCAGGTAGAAGATGCCGTAGGTGGCCACCATGATGAACATACCGAGCACCAGTTCGCGGAAATTCCCCCGCACCACCTGGGCCAGGGGCGACTTGAGCTTCTCGCCCCGGGCCAGGGCGCGGGCGAACACCGGGGTTTCGTCGAGCCTGAGCCGCACATAGAGGCCGAGCACCACCAGGGCGATGGATACCAGGAAAGGCACCCGCCAGCCCCAGGCGAGAAAGGTGTCGTCCTGGGTGGCGCGGGTGGAGTCGTAGCCAAACCACACGGTTAGCAGCAGGAAGAAGCCGTTGGCGAGAAAGAACCCGAAGGGCGCCCCCAGTTGCGGCCACATGGCCGCCCGGGCGCGCTTGCCCTTCTCGGCGGTTTCGGTGGCGAGCAGTGCCGCCCCCGACCACTCGCCGCCGAGGCCGAGGCCCTGGCAAAAACGCAGGATCGCCAACAGCGCCGGGGCGAACAGGCCGATCTGGTGGTAGTTGGGCAGCAGGCCGATCAGGAAGGTGGCGAGCCCCATCAACAGCAGGGAGCCCACCAGGGTGGCCTTGCGGCCGATGCGATCGCCAAAGTGGCCGAACAGCACCGAGCCGATGGGGCGGGCGACAAAGGCGACGCCAAAGGTGGCCATGGAGGCGAGCAATGCCGCGCTACCCTCCCCGGCGGGAAAGAACAGCAGCGGAAACACCGACACCGCCGCGGTGGCGTAGATGTAGAAATCGTAGAACTCGATGGTGGTGCCGAGGGTGCTCGCCATGATGATGCGGGAGCGGGGCACGGTGGTTTCCTGGGTGCTGTCGACTGTGGATGACACTGGGACTCGCCTCGCTGTCGGGCTTATTATGGAGGCGGCTATTCTATGCCCATCCGCCCCGCGGCGTCAGGGGCGACTCCCCGGCGAAGGGGAGAACGACGGGGTTTGGCAACGAACAGTGGGGAAACAGCATGCGTTGGCGCGGTGGCAGGCGAAGCAGCAATATCGAGGATCGTCGCGGCCTGTCGCCGGGGCCGGCGGCGGGGGGTGGCCTGCTGTTGCGGCTGCTGCCGCTGCTGATCCGCTCCCGGGTGGGGCGCTGGGTGCTGGTGGCGGGGGTGGTGGTGTTCGTCGGCGCACGGCTGCTCGGCATTGATCTGCTGCCACTGCTCGGCGTTGGCATGGGCGCTGAAAACGCGGCCCGCCCGGCCCGCGCCCCGTCCGCCGAGGAGCAGGAGCTGGCGGATTTCGTCGCTGTGGTGCTCGCCGATACCGAGGATACCTGGGAGCCGCTGTTCGCATCCCTCGGGCGCCGTTACCAACATCCCACCCTGGTGCTGTTCAGCGACCGGGTGAACTCCGCCTGCGGCATGGGGAGTGCGGCCATGGGCCCTTTCTACTGCCCCGCCGACGGGCGGGTCTACATCGACCTGTCCTTCTACCGCGACTTGAAGGAGCGCCACGGCGCCCCCGGCGATTTTGCCCAGGCCTACGTGATCGCCCACGAGGTGGGCCACCATGTGCAGACGCTGCTCGGCATCTCCGCCGAGGTGCACGCCGCCCGGGGGCGGATTTCCCGCGCCGAGGCCAACCGCCTGTCGGTGAAGCAGGAGCTGCAGGCGGACTGCTTCGCGGGCCTCTGGGGGCACCACGCCCACAGCCAGCGCCAGCTGCTGGAAAGCGGCGATCTGGAGGAGGCACTGGCCGCTGCCGCCGCCATCGGCGACGACCGCCTGCAGCGCTCGGCCCAGGGCACGGTGACCCCCGACAGCTTCACCCACGGCACCTCCGCCCAGCGGGTGGCCTGGTTCCGGCGCGGCTTCGACTCCGGCCGCATCGACGACTGCGACACCTTCGCCGAGGCCCTGCCTTGAGGCGGTTTTGGCATCTTCTCCCCGGGGGCGCCGTGTAGAATAGGCCCACGCCAATTCTCCCGAGTCGTCACCCCATGAACCTCAGATTTACCTTTCCCCTGGTCGCCGCCGTCGCCGCTTTGATGCTGTCTGGCCCGGCCCTCGCCGCCAGCCCGGAATTCCAGTCCTGCCTCGCCGACCTCCAGGGCAAGGCGCGCCAGCAAAACCTGTCGGAGCGCGCCGTCGCCACGGTGGCCGCCATGGAGCAGCAGCAGCGGGTGCTCGAACTCGACCGCAAGCAACCGGAATTTGCCCAGACTTTCGGCCAGTACCTGAGCGCCCGGCTCACCCCCGACCGCATCCGCAAGGGCCGCGAACTGTACCAGCGCCACCGCGCCTTTCTCGACCAGCTCGCCGCCCGCCATGGGGTGCCCGGGCAGTACCTGGTGGCCTTCTGGGGCCTTGAGACCAACTACGGCGGCTACCTGGGCAACATGCCCACCCTGGATTCCCTCGCCACCCTGGCCTGCGATCCCCGCCGCGCCGATTTCTTCACCGGCGAATTTCTCACCGCCCTGCGGGTGATGGAACGGGAAGCCCTGCAACCGGCCCAGATGCGCGGCTCCTGGGCGGGGGCCATGGGCCACACCCAGTTCATGCCGTCCAATTACCTGAAATACGCGGTGGATGGCGACGGCGACGGCCGCAAGGATCTGTTCGGCAGCGAAAAGGACGCCCTCGCCTCCGGCGCCAACTTCCTCCAGCAGCTCGGCTGGCAGGGGAGCTTTCGCTGGGGCAGGGAGGTGATCCTGCCGCCCGGGTTCGACTACAGCCTGGCGGGCCGGGGCCACGCCCGCCCGGTGGCGGGCTGGCGCGCCCTGGGCGTCACCGGCGCCGAGGGTGCGGCCCTGCCGGCGGCGGAGATCCAGGGCAGTATCCTGGTGCCCGCCGGCCACCGCGGCCCGGCGTTTCTCGTCTACGACAACTTCGGGGTGATCATGAACTGGAACCGCTCCGAGTCCTACGCCCTCTCCGTGGGGCTGCTCGCCGACCTGATCGCCGGCGGCGCGGGCCTGCGCCGCCAGCCCCCCGCGGATCAGAAGGCCCTCGGTCGCGGCGAAGTCGAGCGGCTGCAGCATGCCCTCAACCAGCGGGGCTACGACGCCGGCGAACCCGACGGGATACTCGGCTCCGGCACCCGCCGGGCACTGGCGGCCTTCCAGCGTGATACCGGCCGCATCAGTGACGGCCACCCCGATGCCGAGGTGCTTGCGGCCTTGCTGGGGAGCGCGCCGGTCAATTGAGAGGGCGGGGTTGTTGGCGATTCAGGGCCGAACCAGGCGGTGGCCTCTAGTTAAGCGAGGATTTCATGGCGGAGATGCTCAGCCGCCCACGCCCGCAGTGAAGGGTTGACGCGCTTGACCAAAAACCCGCGGGAGTTTGAGCGACTGCAGAGATTGTTGCCGGTGATTACTCCAGGATCGCATCCAGCAGCGGTTTCGTAGCTATCCAGCTCTCCGCGATTGCATCAAGAATTTTGGCATTGTGAAGTTGAGACTGGCAGCTGTCACTTGGGAAGAGTGTGCCAATCTGGCATTCGAGGTTGGAATTTTTGTTGGCGATCAGCGCATAAGCTGCCGCCAGCCACTGCGGCTGGAATTTTGTCCTGGCCCGTGTCGACGGAAAAGTCGTGCGCAGATCCACCTGCATTTCGCCATCAATGTTGGCCTTTGCACGGCGGGTGCTGAAGTGCCGCTGGGCAATATGGAAGCGGGGAATGGCCCCCGGGGTTTTTGCCTTGCGGATTACTCGGTCGAGGTTGCTGTTGACCTCGGATATCACCGAGAAGAAGCCTTCCTCCCGGAGGCCAACCAGGTTGCGCCGGAGCCGAGGCTGCATGCTGTTGGGCAGGGTGAGCATACTGCTGACATGGTCCCGTCGCAGTGCCAGGGTCAGGTGTGGCTGGCTGGTGTGTTTTTCCGAGGCATCAAAGTGCTTGAGCCGCAGTAAATCCCAGACCCCTGTAGCGCTTTTTCCGGTGATCGCGCCCCGCCCGGGAGCGATCGGGTCGATACCCATCTCACCAAGCAGTCGCTTGTTGCCGCGGAGTTCATCCATGGCAAGCTTCAGAAGTCGCTTTGCCTCAGGATAGCTGAAGGGATTGTCGTCATCGAAATCAAAGCCGTTGAACTCGGTCAATGTGCCCTCCCGCAGATAGCCTTCACTGGTTAGCCTGGATTGCGCTGTTTCAAGATAGCGTACGAACAGCTGTGTCCATCGAGATCCTTTTGCGTGGGCATTCATCCATGAATAAATCTCACGCCAGCATTTATGTACCACGTAATCAGGCAGCCTCTTCGTCGGCAACTCCACCGTTACCGCCAGTAGCTGGACCTGCGTAAACCCTCGTTTGCGTGCGGTTTTGATATGCCTTTCGAGTTGGTGGATTTCCAAGGGTGACGCGATTTTGCACTCAATAAGCAGTGACCAGCCTTCATCGTCATGTAGCCACGCATCTGGAAGACCGCGACTCTCAAGTTGTTCCTCTGCGATCTCGTCTTCGCCGGGAAGGCGCTGTTCAACGACCTTGATTTTTGTTGTCGGTGTATTTCCGGTTATCCATTTGACGAACTGCCTCAGAATTCCTGGTTCTTCATGCAGGGTGCAGACAAGGGCGTGGGTGAGGCGGTTTTCCGGTTGGTGATATTGGTCGTAGATATTTCGCATGGATCTTCTCCAATCCCGGCGGATAATCATTGACGAATTCCAGCCTCCTGTTGGGCTTCCTCCGTCAGCCCAACCTGCCGCTCGGCTTTTGATGGGATCAGGGCCGATCATGGCCATTTACAGAGCGGCAATTTCCGCCTGTTGCCCCGCCAGCTTCACCCCCATGGACTCGTACTCCGCCAGCTTGTCCTTCTCCTTTTGCACCACCGCCTCCGGGGCCTTGTCGACAAAGCCGGGGTTGCCCAGCTTGCCGCGAATGCGCTCGGCTTCCTTTGTCACCCGGTCGATTTCCTTGGCGAGGCGCGCCAGTTCCGCGTCCTTGTCGATGAGGCCCGCCATGGGCACCAGGATTTCCATGGCGCCCGCCAACGCAGTGGCGGAGGTGGGGGCGGTGTCGCCGGGTTCCAGCCAGGTGACTGACTCCAGATTGGCCAGGCGCATCAGGAACTGTTTATTGGCGTCGAGTTTTTGCCGGTCCGCCGGGCTGCCGTTTTTCAGGTAGGTGGGCAGTTGCTTGCCGGGGGCGATATTCATTTCGCCGCGGATATTGCGGATGGCGAGGATCACCTGCTTGACCCATTCGATATTGGCGATGGCCTCGTTGTCCACCTTGGCCATGTCCGCCACCGGGTAGGGCTGCAGCATGATGGTGTCGCCGCTTTTGCCCGCCAGGGTTTTCACCCGCTGCCAGATTTCCTCGGTGATAAAGGGCATCATCGGGTGGGCGAGGCGGAGAATGGCTTCCAGCACCCGGATCAGGGTGCGGCGGGTGCCTTTCTTCAGGGCCGGGGACGCGGATTCGTCCCAGAGCACGGGCTTGGAGAGTTCCAGGTACCAGTCGCAGTACTGGTTCCAGGTGAATTCGTAGAGGGCCTGGGCTGCCAGGTCGAAGCGGTAGCTGGCGATGGCCTCGGCGATGGTGGCTTCGGTCTGTTGCAGCAGGCTGATAATCCAGCGGTCGGCCACTGACAGTGCGTAATCGGCACTGCCATCCTGTCCGCAGTCTTGCTCTTCGCAATTCATCATCACATAGCGGGCGGCGTTCCAGATCTTGTTGCAGAAATTGCGGAAGCCCTCGATGCGGCCGATATCGAACTTGATATCCCGGCCGGTGGAGGCCAGGGAGCAGAAGGTGAAGCGCAGCGCGTCGGTGCCGTAGGCGGCGATGCCGTCGGCGAATTCGGCGCGGGTTTGCTTCTCGATCTTTTTCGCCAGTTGCGGCTGCATCATGCCGCTGGTGCGCTTCTGTACCAGGGTTTCCAGGTCGATGCCGTCGATCAGGTCGATGGGGTCGAGGACATTGCCCTTGGATTTCGACATCTTCTGGCCCTGGGAATCCCGCACCAGGCCGTGGACGTACACCGTCTTGAAGGGGATCTGCGGGGTGCCGTCGTCGTCCTTGATGAAGTGCATGGTCATCATGATCATCCGCGCCACCCAGAAGAAAATGATGTCGAAGCCGGTGACCAGCACATCCGTGGGGTGGAAGGTTTTGAGGTCGTCGGTGTGGTCCGGCCAGCCGAGGGTGGAGAAGGTCCACAGGGCGGAGCTGAACCAGGTGTCCAGCACATCGTCGTCCTGGTGCAGGCCGACATCGGCGGGAATGCTGTATTTTTTCCGTACCTCGTCTTCACTGCGGCCCACATAGACCTTGCCGTGGTTGTCGTACCAGGCGGGAATGCGGTGGCCCCACCACAGCTGGCGGCTGATGCACCAGTCCTGGAGATCCCGCATCCAGGCGAAGTACATGTTCTCGTACTGTTTGGGCACGAACTGGATGCGGCCGTCCTCCACCGCTTCGATGGCGGGTTTGGCGAGCTTTTCGACGCTCACATACCACTGGTCGGTGAGCCAGGGTTCCACCACGGCGCCGGAGCGGTCGCCCCGGGGCACCTTCAGGGTGTGGGGTTCGATTTTTTCCAGAAGGCCCAGCTGCTCGAATTCAGCGACGATCTTCTTGCGGGCCTCGAAGCGGTCGAGGCCGGCGTAGGCCTCGGGACCCTTCTCGCCGTGCACGCTGGCGTAGGCGTCGAAGGTGAGTACGGTGAATTCACCGAGAATGCAGGCGTTGCGGTCCAGCACATTGATCAGCGGCAGGTTGTGGCGCTTGCCCACCTCGTAGTCGTTGAAGTCGTGGGCCGGGGTGATCTTCACGCAGCCGGTGCCGAAGTCCCTGTCCACATAGTCGTCGGCAATGATGGGGATCAGCCG
>Ga0265293_10003293_pt1 | contig 30220 bp, 28 predicted proteins | sample Munlanlewell138R_FD_192505 | JGI IMG/M metagenome (GOLD analysis project Ga0265293, IMG submission 192505) | Leachate microbial communities from a municipal landfill in Southern Ontario, Canada - Leachate well 138R | ecosystem: Engineered > Solid waste > Landfill > Unclassified | place: Canada... | reverse complement strand
TTAATATATTTATCACAACCATTAACACTCTTTTCCAATCATCTTTTTATTTAAAAAGTTTTCAGCTATACCTGGTTAAGATATATCATAGTACCAAATTGTAGTAACTTTTCTAAGGCTACTGACACGGATCTTTGACACATATTCATTTATAAAAATGCTATAGCCATTGAAAAGGCTTATTTTTTTTGTCAAATTCTTGAATTTCATATTGAGTAATGTTGGGTAATATGGTATAATATAAGGTATAGGAGGGATAGAAATTGAGGCTATCTATTTCAAAATCTAAAAATTCTACTTCGCTTTATGTCATTGAATCTACTTATGAAAATGGAAGACATTCTTCAAGGGTTGTTGAAAAGCTAGGTACTGTTAAAGAGTTAGAGGAAAAGCTTAATGGTCAAGACCCTATTAATTGGGCTAGAGAATATATCAAGGAATTAAATAAAAAAGAAGAAAAGCAAAGTAGAGAAATTATTGTCAGATATAAACAATCAAGATTAATTGATAAAGATATTCAAAGGTCTTTCAACGGTGGTTATTTGTTTTTGCAACAAATTTATTATAGTTTAGGATTAGATAAAATATGTAATGATATTTCACTTAAGTATAAATTTACCTTTAATCTAAATTCTATTCTTTCTAGACTTATATATGGTAGGATTATTTTCCCTTCTTCTAAGCTAAATACCTTTGAGGAGTCTAAGCATCTATTGGAACAAGCTGATTTTGAACTACAGCATGTTTACAGGGCCCTAGAAGTTATTTCTAAAGAAACTGATTTTATTCAATCTAAGCTTTATGAGAATAGTTTATCTGTTTCTAAAAGAAATGACCGTATCTTATATTATGATTGTACTAATTATTTCTTTGAAATAGAGGATAGTGATGGTCTTAAGCAATATGGATATTCTAAGGACCACAAACCAAACCCTATTGTAGGTATGGGATTATTTATGGATGGAGATGGTATTCCCTTGGCTTTTGATATACATAATGGAAATACTAATGAGCAGACTACTCTTAAGCCCTTGGAAAGAAGGCTATTTAAGGACTTTGAATTATCCAAGTTCATTGTATGTACTGATGCTGGATTATCCTCAGTAGATAATCGTAAATTTAATGATATAGGTGGTAGGGCTTTCATTACAACTCAATCTGTAAAAAAACTAAAAAAACATTTAAAGGCTTGGGCTCTTAATCCTACTGGTTGGAGTCTCGATGGTGAGGATAAACTCTTCGATATTAGTCTATTCGATAAAAACAATTCAATGTATGAAAGATATAAATCAAAAACCTTCTTTAAGGAACGTTGGATAAAAGAAGATGGGCTTGAACAAAGACTTATTGTTACCTATTCACTTAGATACAGGGATTACCAGAGGAATCTTAGAAATGGTCAATTGGAACGTGCGTCTAAATTAATTAAAAACAGGAAGGCTGATATTAAAAAGAAAAATCAGAATGACTTTAGAAGATTTATATCATCCACCAATGTTACAAAGGATGGAGAGATAGCTGAAAACACTATCTATAGTATAGATATAGATATGGTAGCCAAAGAAGAGGTCTATGATGGATTTTATGCTGTATGCACAAATTTAGAAGATGATGCTACGGAAATTACAAAGATAAATCATAGAAGGTGGGAAATTGAAGAATGCTTTAGAATTATGAAATCAGAATTTAAGGCAAGACCTGTTTATTTAAGCAGGGATGATAGAATTAAGGCTCATTTTGCTACATGTTTCCTTGCTTTAGTTTTATATAGATATTTAGAGAAGCTTTTGAATGAGGAATTTACGAGTAATGAGATTATTAATTGTTTAAAGGATATGAACTTTTGCTCTGTTCCGGGAGAAGGATATGTTCCAACTTATACAAGGACAGACCTTACAGATGCTTTACATGAGGCTTTTGGCTTTAGAACTGATTATGAGATTGTTGGTTTAAAACAAATGAAAAATATTTTTAAAGATACCAAGAAGAAAAAGATATTACGCAAAGTTTAATAAATTAAAAAACTCTGAGGTACACTATTTGCAATGCCATTCAGAGTTTTTATCTACTACAACTGTCAAAGATGAGATTATACAATATTAATATATTTATCACAACCATTAACACTCTTTTCCAATCATCTTTTTATTTAAAAAGTTTTCAGCTATACCTGGTTAAGATATATCATAGTACCAAATTGTAGTAACTTTTCTAAGGCTACTGACAATCCAGTGACTCCCCGCTCTCGCCGGGCCACTCTCCAGGGGATCTCCTAGGACTAAGTGGAAGTATCATTATTTTTCCCCTGTCGGTCATGGCGATATAGGTTACCAGCCTATTTTAGGTGCTTTTGTGGAGCTTGTCCGTTCACCAACTCGCTTCTCCCTTACGGCGACAAAGGTAATGTACCGAAATACTTCGTATGTACTTGTCAACGTTCGACACTTAAACTACCTATTATTGCATATAATATTTATATATTTAAATATGAGGGCCAGTTTATAGCCACTGCATATATAAATCTAGTGTATTTATCCTGGTAATTAATGGTTATGAATATATTATATAGGACATATTGTTCCTGGTCAAGGACTTTTTCTTATGTTTTGTCTTTTCTATTCTCTACTGTGCTATAATTTCAAAAAAGGGGTTTTCGGCATGTTCAGTGGTATTCTTAAGGAATTAAGGGAAAATAAGAATATAACTCAAAAAGAGCTGGCTAAATATTTAAATATAACAGATAGAAACATTAGATACTATGAAACTGGTGATAGAATACCTTCTACTGATATATTAGAGAAAATAGCAGACTATTTTGATGTATCCGTCGATTATCTTCTTGGAAGAACCAGTGTTAAAAAATCTGTGGAAAAAGCAATCAAAGAATATTATGAAACCTCCTTTGATATGAAAAACCTCTCACCAGAGAGTCAAGAGGATTTAAAAAAGTACATAGAATTATTAAAAATGAAAGATCTACTAAAGAGAAATAAAGACAACAATGACGAGTTGGCTACTTTAGACTGAAGAAGGATATTGAAAAAGAAAAACTTAAGGTAGTCAGGCAGCTTAAGGGTAAATGAATAAAACTGCATAGGGATTCGACATAATAATTAAAAAATATTATTCAAATAGGGATATGTTTTTTAATTATTTTTTTTACATAATCCCATGGAATATTATGGAAGATAATGTTGAATGTAGATGAAATATGCAGAAAAAATAAGGGGGAATAGTTATGGAACTATTGGTCATTAAAGTAAGTAAAAATGCAACTACGTTACTAAATAATTTGCAAAATTCATATGGTAATGAGAGTGGATATTATTATAATACCTCTGATAAAACTGAAGAGTTTTGTAAAGAATTATTTGAAAGCAAGTCAACTGAAGGCAAGTTTATGAAAAGAGGTTTAATCAATACATTAATAATAATACATGAAGAGAATAAACCTATCGGATCTTATCTGTGTAAATCTGAATACTTAAAATATAACTCCAATATTCATTGTAAAAAATTAATTCGTCCTGATAATATGGATTATATTGATAATTTTATTATTGAAATAAATCTTGATTTAGAAAAAGACTTTAATAGTGGCGTATATATAACTAAAAAAGACGTTTCAGAAAAAGATTTATTAGATCTTTTTAGTAAGGCCTACCCTGTATATACACCAAAATCAACATCTATTGAGGATCAGAAATTAAAACTAATTAAAAAAGATAATCCATCTCATGTAAATCCTTCATTATCTAAATTTGCTCAAAAAGACGATTATTGTATTAGATCACTAGGTATTCAGGATATTGACCCTAGGAGATCTGAATTCCAAAGAGATAGAGAAAGAATAATACATACTAAGGCATTTAGAAGGCTAGTAGATAAAACCCAAATATTTACATCGAAAAAAGGGGACCATTATAGAACAAGGATGACCCATACATTAGAAGTTTCACAAATTGCTAGAGGTATATCTAGGGAGTTAGATTTGAATTTGGATTTAACTGAAGCTATAGCTCTTGGCCATGATATTGGGCATACCCCATTTGGACATCAAGGTGAAAGAACATTAAGAGATATACTAAATGGGAAAATTGATATTATACCTAATGCTAGGGAATTAAAAGTAGGTGGATTTAATCATAATTATCAGGCACTTAGGGTTTTAACTTATTTGGAAGAGAAGTATATAGAGCATGAAGGACTAGATCTTAGCTATCAAACCCTAGAAGGTATATTAAAACACACAAAGTGTAAATTTGAAGATCTTAATGATTTTTTAATTCATGGTAATACTGAATATCTCTATTTAGATGTACTAGATAATGGTGATAAAAAAGATAGTTTTTCTGTAACTCTCGAAGGACAGGTGGTTGAAATAGCTGATGAAATAGCACAAAGGGGACATGATTTAGACGATGCTTTTGCTGCTGGATTATTGAGTGTTGAATCGCTAATAGATGCTTGTTCAGTTGACTTTATGTCTAACATTAAAGATTTAATTGATACTATTAATAAAAAGATATCTAATGAAAAACAGAAAAATAGAATAATAATTGATGAAATAGATATGATTAGAGCAATGCTAGTTCCTAAAATCCTAGGATATTTAATGGCAGATGTAGTTGAGACTTCAATCAATAATATAGAGGAAAAAGATATAGAATTTTTCAAAACCAATAATAGGGTAAATAGAAAGCTCATTTCATTTAGTAAAAGTGGTTTTTTAATTGCAAAACATCTAGAGAATCTTATTTCAAAAAATGTAATAAATTCATTTGGTGTTAATAGATTTGATGATAAGGCAGATATGATAATTACATCATTGTTTAGATCTTATTTTACTAATCCCAAACTCTTACCAGATAGTGTATTAACTAGGTTTAAAAAAGAATTAAATAAACAATCTGTTGACCCCATAGATATAAGATTTGATAATCCTAGAGCTATTGCTGAAGAACTTAGGGAAATAACTACGATAACAGAAAAACAGGATCGTAATGAGGAATTGGCCATTAAATATTGCAAAAAAAGAAAAATCCTAGTTAGATGTATAACAGATCATATAAGTGGGATGACCGATAATTATGCATTAAGTGAATACTCTAAATTACATGAAAGTTTAGCCGGTCACATTTAATTCTATAAGGTTTTTATAAATAAAACATAATTTAAAATAACATTAGGGCCTAGATAAAATAGATTGGGCCCTTTTAAACTTCCATATATAATATTTTTGTTTTAAATTTGTAAATCCCATTCATCTCCTTGCTCATTACTCTGCCCCTCTCCTTTTTGGATACTCAGGTCTAACTCTTCCAAATCATGCTTCCCACCCAGCAATAAGTTTTCAGTAAAACAGTCTAAAAAGTAGGATGTCTGCCATTCCAATTTACAATTATTTCTTACTAAGGCATCCCTAAAATATTCCGAATGTTTTTCAAACATAGTATTGTCAACCTCAAATCCTAAACTCCTAAAATACTCAATTGCAAAAACAGCAGTGGTACGAGTATTGCCCTCTCTAAAGGGATGAACCTGCCATATATTTGATATAAAAGCCATAGCTGATTTAGCTTTCTTTTCTCTAGGAAGTGAAGAATAATCTATTTTATTTTCTTCTTCAAAATCAATTTGAAAAGCTAAATCTAGCATATTCCATGATTCATAGAAAATTGATTCTCCATTCAAAATAGGCTCTTCCTTTGAAATATTAACCTCCCTAAATTTACCTACTGGGTATTTAAAGCTTTCTATTCCAGAGAACAAATGTGCATGAATCTGTTTTAATCTCCTGGTGCTTTTTTCAAAAGGCCTAGGCTGGGATAACCACTCTGCAATACGGACAGATACCTTATCTGCCTCTTCTGTCTCCTTATTTGATTCTTTAGATGAATAGTATTTATCTAAGGAGTCCCTTATTTCTGCATAAGTTTTATTCCCACTAATTTCTTCCTTTGACAATTCAATAAGATAATCAGAAGGTTCTAACCCATCAACTTTTTGTAGGCCAAAACTAGCTTTCCATAAGGATTCCCTATATTCTTTTGGAACTTCATAGTTTATCTCTTCGTATGGTCTATCTTCTCCAAACATTGATTATTCACCGCCCTTCCCTTTCTTCTTCAATATCCTAATCCTGTTTACTATTATATCATAAATCAAAAAAGATAACCCTTCCGTTATAGAATTTCTCATATCAATCCCACATACCTCAGTTCAGCATCCACATCCAGCTGCATTTCATGTATTGCATTGTAAATGCAGGATTTCAAATATGCTACAGAATTCTTTATTTCTCTTTCCCTACTGGCCTCCTTGAATTTATTTATTGCATGAGTTACTGTGTGATAATCCAGTTTTTCCAAATCATTCTTGACTAAATTACTAGGGATTATATTTTCACCTATCCTTATCCTTTTTTTATTTTCAATATCCATACACAATAATTTAACTGCATGGGTTACTGCATTTTGATATTGTTCTTCTAAAAATGGAATCTCACAGTTTTTTATTATTTTGTTATAATCTATTTCTTGATCAGGTCTATCTGTCAGTCCGTCTTTAATCTTTTTAGACTGACTGATAGACTGAAAAGAAATCTCTGTAGAAGTCTCTGTAGAAATCTCTGGTATTGGTGAGGGCATTTTGCCCCATTGCATTGGGGCATTCTGCCCTATTGCATTAGGGCAATTTGCACTAATGGGTGATTTCAACGTTTGCAAAGGTTCTTCCTCTTCCTGAACAACCTCATCCTTCTCTGGTTCAGACTTATCCACATTCTCATTGGTATCGTTATTTCTTATAGAATCTTTTTCTTTGCCTAGACTTTCTATTTCCTTATAATTAATTGTGTACCAAAGAGTCCTATCTGCTTTCATTCTGTTGAAATTTCCCGTAACCAATATGTTTAATTTTCTCAATTTAGATAAAGTTCTTTTTACCGTATCATAACTCCAAAAAGGAAATTCTTCTTGCCATTCTTTTATTGTATTATAAGTCCAATATTTATCCTCATAAAAATTCTTATCAGCCTTTCTATTTCTTTGAATCCAATAATTGATTTGCTGAAGAACTAAAGCCTCATTAAGTCCTATTAACACAGCTAGGCTTTTATCTATAACAAGTGGTTGTTCATCAAATAATAGTTTACTCACAAGATTACCCCCTCAAATTTTTCTAAAAATATGTAAAAAAAGACACTCATATTTGAGTGTCCTTATGAAACTTACTATTACCTTTTAAATATCTTAAATATCCAAAATGGACTCCCATTTACCCCTCCATTTTTACTACTTTCATTCATTATTATGGATAGATCCCATTCTTTTTTGCTACGCTCTACACTGGCTGAATCATGTACTAATATTTTACCATCTGCTGTTATACCCCTTAAAACAATAAAGTGTCCACCCCTAGTAAAATGACCTGGACCCATACTAGCAATGACTGGATAACCCTCACTTAAGGCCTGTACTATTTTATTTGGATTCCTCCTACTGACCTGTTCTACTTGCAGTCCATAGTAGGCACCTCCATCAGTCATTAGGGACCAATAGGACCCCTGTCCCTCGGCCCTATGCCCATTTCTATAGCTCCAATCTGCTACTATATCTGGGGTTGTCCGACCAGTTAAACCTGATACTACCATGGCCAAAGATGTAGGACCACAGCCCCCTGAATAAATGGTTGAATTGCCATAGGAGTTAGTGGCCCACCTTATGTCAGTTTGGTTGTAGTATGGTATATTGGCATATCCTTCTGGATATTCCTCTAAATTATCTAGGTCTATCCTGTCATAGATATTTAAATTTCCTTCTATATCAATGGTGACAATGTTATCGTAGATATTAGTTGCCATAAATATATCTTCTTCATCTGTAATCCCAAATTCAGGCAAGATATCGTTAAATGCTCTGGTACTAATAGTGATTATTCCTACCTTTCTTTTCACAACTCTAGTACCTGAAACTACTACTGGACCACTTTCAGTCCCGATGACATAACTATACGGTTCTGAATATTCTCTTTCTATTATTTCTATATTTCTATCCATGAATACTAGGGCATTCTCTGCTATCTTTGACTTATTTATCTTTCTAAAATCTTGTCTATATAAAACTGAGTCAATGGCCATCAGTTCCCTCCAAGTCAAATCATAATCATAAGAAACTTCAAATTCATCGCAGTAGGAATACTGAAGCATCCTATCTTCAATCCATTCCTGATTCAACCTGTCAATCTCTAGTATTACGTCCTGATATATTGCAACTTTCTCCAAATCATCATATAGATTTGGATTTGACTCTAGAGTACTGCCAAAAATTGTAGAAATTAAAATTGAAGGAAAAGAAAAAAGGGCTAGGATAACAATCAGGATAATAGATAGTATAGATATAACTATTATAATTAATTTATCCCTGCCCTCGTCGTCCATGGCAGTCATGATTAATAGCCTTCTTAAAAATTCCATCCAAGCCCTCCTATCTCCTTAGAAAGAAAAATACTATGGAAGCAATTAAAATTACTAGCCATAGTAGCATTTCTAAGAACTTATTTTTATTTCCCACTATTCCACCTCCAAAACGACCCCATAAAATGCGATTTAAGGTCCTTAAATCATTCTTGATACCTATAGTATGGCTTATTTTAGAGCCTTTTCACCAATTCCTATCTCCCACCTGCTTCACCCATATATCTAAATTTATACTCTGGAATTTCAAAATTTACCTTCAGCCTTTTGGATCCTATCATCATTAATGCCCTACCCCTTTGTTTGCTGGCCAATAATTCTTCCTCTGCCTCTGTTAAGTCATATAGTTCTTTTGTCTCAAGTAGGTTTCTACCATCTGTCCCCATTAAAATCTTAAAGGCTGGCATATCCAAAATGGCTTGGCCATATCTTTTAATTGCAGGGTCTAAGAAGTCACCAACAGAGTGAGAGATAATTGCCCCACCACCCTCGTACTTCCTAGCACCCTTAACTAAGTTTCTAAGAAATTCTAGGGATTGGGGCACCTTTGGGTCTATCATTAGATAGGCCTCATCCGCAAAAAGCATTACCCTTTCGGTCGGATCCTTTATTATTTCCTCCCATGCCCACTGGAGTAGGTTAAAATACTGGGTTGATATTATATTGTTGCTCGTATTTTGTAAGCCTTTTGTATCTATACAAATTGCCCTAGTATTGGCCTCTATAGTTGTGTGACCATTCCACAAAAATGAATCAGAACCTGTGGCAATATCTTTTAAATAAAGGGCTAGGTCCTCAAAATCTCCCTTATAAGATGAATTTACCTTCTTGGCCTTTTCAGCCACTTGCATAAATAGGTCTTCCATAATTGGAAAATCAGTATTTTTTAGTTCAGTTATATCTGTATCCCAAAATATATTAAACCTATTATATAACTCTATTATCTCCGATTTCAGTATGGCCATATGTCTATCTGTCAGTGACGGAATATATAGTTTAAAGAATATTTCAAGATTTTTAATGTATAGGGCCATATCCCCCATACCATAACCTTCATCCCCATATAATCTTTCTTCCTCATCTTCATCGTCTTTGGGAACTGACCGAATCTGTAGGGGATTTATCCTACCCTTGGAACCACCTGACGCATTTATCCAATCACCATTGAGGTTTCTTGTCATCTCCCTGTATTCCCCATGGGGGTCTATAAATATGATTTTAGTCCCCATCATAAATTCCGATAGTGCGATATGTTTAACTGTAGTTGATTTGCCTACTCCTGGTACTCCCATTATGACAAAAAAACTATTTGTTCTATCTCCCCCTCTTTTCCATGGATCTATAACTACTAATCCACCTGAACTGTCCTTTGCAAAGTTGTACCCTGCCCCATCATTGTAGCCCGAGGCTGCAAAGGGATAACCTCCTATAAAGGATGAGAGGGGTACTATCCTATCTGTGATCATCTTGACATCATTACTTCCTATATGAAATGGTGAAATTTGTTTAAACCCTTCTTTTTGTAGGTTCGCCAATGTTCTTAGCTTGGAGCCTAAAACCTTAACGTTGCTCTCCACCCTCTTGCATACCTTGTCAAAGTTTTTTTCATCTCTAGATACTGGCATTATTACTGTGGACATCTTGCCCACTATTTCCCCTTCTTGATCTATGCTAATCATGGTCTTTTCCGCATCTAGTGCTATTTTCTCTGCCCTGGAAGCTGTGAGGGGGTCCCTAGCACTGTCAGCCTCCCCCTTTTTCATCTTAATTGTAGTAGATAGTGTATCAACAAAGTCTCCACTATCTACAGGTGTGAAATCTATAGACACAATAGTACTAGGTATATTGGTTATCCTTGATAACCAACCATAGTCAGGGCTTTGAGGGTACTTAATAAGCCCATAGGCCCTAGCCATGTTTTCTCCCAAATCAAAGGTGTTTTTCCTGAATTTAAGCCCAATAGGGGTGATTATATTAAGGAGAGCATTATTTACCTGGTTTTTCCTCTTAATCGGTATGTTACTACTTTTACTTTTCTTCTTTCTATTAACTATTTTCTCCACTACTGTATCCCCTCCATTTCTAACATCATAGGTATAACTGCCTTAAAGTCACTATCTTCGATATGGGAGTAAGCAGGATTGTTGACTAGGTTACATAACCTTACAATATCCTTTTCCTTTAAAATATTGGATCTAACCCCACGTCTGCCAAATCTCTCTGATAAATCATTGAGCTTGGCTATTAATTCCTTCTCTGCCCCCTCCTCCTGCCTTTGATATAATCTAATATAGAATTGTCTTTCAACATTTTCTCCATTCATGGCATAGTCTGATATGGAATACATCTCATGCCTCAGAAGTTCTTTCTGTTTTTGATCGTTGGAATCAAGTAGAATTTGAGAATAGTTATTAATAAGAGGCGTAATGTCTATAGGTCTAGACACTGCTATAAATCTAAAAATGCTCTGCAGGGCTGAGAGCTCTGCGGTTAAACTTTTGGCTAATGACCTTTTCTCTCTATCGGACAGAAGCTCTATGGATATTGGACTTATCTTTAAATATCCAAAGACATATTTATCCCTAGAGTATAGAAAATTACCTATATCAGCAACATTGGTAAAGTCTTGGGCGGTCTGTTGCTTTTCGCTAATTTTCGAATTATTGATTTTATTTATCTTGTTAAATATAAAAAACCCACCACCACCTAAAATTGTGAGTGTAAGCATAATTATTGGAAATATCATAGATTCACCTTCCTTGTTTTGATATTGAAAAAGAAAAACAGCCATAGAAGTTAAACTATGACTGCCTTTTTCTTTTACCTTAATCTATTCTTTTTCCCTCTGCAAAGTGCTGTTCCTCAACAACTACCTCGGTAAAGTATTGTCTCTTACCGTCTTCCCCATCAAATTGTTTGATTTGTAGTCTACCTGCAATGGCCACTTGCTGGCCCTTTTTAAAATATTTCTCTGCAAATTCTGCTGCTTTGCCAAAGGTAACTATATTAATAAAGTCTGCCTCCTGTTCTCCTTTCCTCTTATAGGGCCTGTTGACGGCCAAGGTATATCTGCCGACCAACAAACCCTCTCTTTCCCCATCTGTTGAAAATTTCTTTACTTCTACATCCTTTGTTAATCTGCCTAATAACATAATCTTATTCATTTAAACCCTCCTTTAAAATTCTGCAGCCTCTTCTTCACTTTCTAGCACTTCTAAATCGTCTTCCGGATACCACAATAACCTTCCTTTTTTCACCCCCTTTAATATTTCTACTCTGTATACATTTAAACTTCCATATCTTACTCCTTCCCTGATAATACCAGGGCCGTAAAATGTGTTTACAACTATACCTTTAAATAACATCTCATCCCCCCTCATAAAAAAAGGCCTAATAGGCCTTAATTAATATTTTCAATAATATAATCTTTTAGTATTTCCCTGTAAATATGGGCATTGGCCGTGGCCTCCCCTTTTAAGGAAGATAAATCAACTTGTTTGGCAAAGTATATATTTTCAGTCCTATATACCTTCTTTACCCTTTCTTTTTCAATATCCATATTCAAAGATGAACCAAAGATAATATGGGTATCCTCTGGGTATGATAAGATAACGAGCTTCTCCAATTCTAGGTCTGTATTTACCCCAATAATCCTTACTCCAGCTAATTTACTATTAAGGACCTTTAGACCATTTTCGTCTAGTATGCCAATGTCTATAATGTTAAAATTAAAGCCTTGGTCGCCCATGGGCATATCTCCTTTATAGAAAAAGGATATATGCTTATACACAGAATCAAATGGATATAAATTTAAAATCTTCTTTAGGTGACCCTGATCTGATAGTTCTGTATAGGATACCCTTGCCCCTAGTTGGCTTAAAAAAAAGCCCAAGTCAAGGGCTGTCTTTGTTGTATTGAGTTTACTACCGACACCACCAAGGAATATCTTTAAGTTTTTTTGAAACTTATATCCGCTTTTTAACGATATTATGAACTGCTTTAACCTATCTTTATAAAGTTTATTTTCAAAAATACACTCTACAAGGCTTTCTTCTATGCTTTGAGTTACTTGTTCATATTCTAAGGGTATCACAATATCAAAAAAATCAAGTTCAATTATCCTAGAAAGAAAATCATCATCTATTTCCCTGGAAAATAGAATCAGCTTAGATTTATATATTATTAAAAATGCCTTTATCGCCTCAAGCATCTCTTCCTCTGTATTATTTAATGATTCTAAATCTACAATTACATGAGAATAATGATCTAGGTTCTTGTCATAAATAAAACTCTTAAAGTCCATATCCCCTGAATATTTATTTATTATTAAATTACCTTCTTCTAAGATATTTAGTATATCTTCATCATCTGACATAAAAAGAAACAAGGGCATCCTCCTTTCAAGTTACTTTAAATAGGAAAAGCCCCTCAATGAGGGGCTTCTGTCTATTTAATTTCCATATTTACTTTTAATACCTGGTTTCAGCAGCTCTAACACTGAACCTCTAATATCAAGCTCCAATTCTATTTCCCTAGTAACTGCTCCTTTGTAAGCCCTGACAATGAACTTATAGGGCTGTCTTACCTGGACATTGTCCCTGTTAATTGTATCAGGTGTAGTCACCCACACAATATAGTCTAGGATATCTTCCTTCTTCATTACATCTTTATTGACATTAAATACTAATGGATAACTAAGCCCAGGGTATCCCATCTCAACCCTTTTATCCATTGATATTATATCATTATCAACCTCTATTTCTATCTTGTCAGCATATCCTTCAGTAGTGATGTAGAAGTAGATCTTGTCCCCTGCCATGGCAGGATTAAAAAGTAGGTAGCCTTCTATTTTCAGTGAAAATACCTTAAAATATTTTCTAGCCGATACTCCCCACTCATGGCCATCATATACCTCAACGACAACAGAATATAGGACATCTTCTACTAGTGGGTTTGCCACTGTCCAGTGTTTGTTTTCAGATGCAATTTCCCCTGAGCTTGCAACTATATTGTTACTTGTTCCATTATATATAGTTACCCTATATCTCTTCTGCCTATCCCCATCTAAATCAGTGTAATCCCATTTTATTGTAGGTTTTAAATCTACTTCTGACATTAAGCTTGGATTATTAGACTCAGGGCTAGAAGGCTCTACTATTTCTACGGTGGGCTTTTGGTTTTGTATAGTGAATGTCTTAATAACATCTGCTGAAGACGTACCCAGACTATCTGTTATTACTTGCCTTACCTGATATGTTTCAGAGGTTTTATTTGTTTCTAAATTGCCTATTGTAAATGTAAAATTTTTATCCGAAGACAAAAGTGTTTCATCCCCACTCGGGAGTTTCTTGAGATAATATTTAAAACTTATACTATCACCACTTGCTATATTTGCATCATCGCCAAATCCAGTTATTATTATATCTTCATTTCTAACATAATTAGCAGGGATTTTATTAAAATCAAAGCCTCCTGTAGGTGCATCGTTTATTATGAAATACACCTCATTTGAAAGTTCTGACCATTTGTTTTTACTAGAGACTCTACCTACTGCCTTAATTACTCTAAATCTTTCAAAACTACCTTCTGGCATTTGATGTTCTCTTATGTTGCCTAATACATCATTAGCAAAAATCGACTTAGCTAATACATCATCATCTGCATAGTAAAAGTCAAAGCCATATCTTTCTTGTGCATCATTTTCTATATCGTCATAGTTCCATTTCATAAGCGGATTGAAAGAAATAACCTCTGGTATTGCTTTAGTTCCTACTGGGTTAGTGATTGTCATCGTAGGGGCCTGGTTTTCTATTACATCAATAGTTAATGTAGAAACATTAGACTTATCCCCTATCTGGTCTAGGGCATAGTGCTCTATAGTGTGGGTCCCATGTTCGGTAAAAGTTACTTCTATGTCTTTAGTGTCAAATGATTCATAGCTTCCATCAGGTTTAACATGTTTCCACCTAAATATGCTCAAGGGGTTATCCCCTGTATCTGGATCAGTATCACTTGAACTATAACTATGACTTGTATATTGACCTACATCAGTAGGACCTGCTATTTGGCCTATGGGCGGATTGTTTATGACTTCTAAATCCCTAGTATATTCTGACTTGGCTCCTAGGCTGTCTGTAGCTATTAGCTTGATTTCCCAATTTGGTGATATGGCAGTTACTGGACCAACAGCCTTTGCTGTAATTATATCTTGGACCTTAAAGCTTGGATCCTTTGTATTGTCTATGGTGTGAATTTTACCATCGGGGGCCTTTATCTCCCATTTATAGGTAATTGTATCACCGTCTAAGTCTGCAGGTGTAGTATTTATTAATTTAGTGGAACTTGTCTTGTTTAATATATCATCCCTATATACCACATCAGGAGCTTCAAATTCTGCTATAGGTGGATTGTTTATTACTTCATAGGCCAAGGTGTAAGGCTCGCTCCATCTGCCACCATTATCCCCTACTTTAAGGCTTAGGGTATATTTCCCAATTCCATAGGCCTTTAGCTGGGCAGAAGTAGGTACACTTGTTGAGATAATTGACCCTTGCTGAACTCCTGCCTTTTTAATTATCCACTCATATTTTGTCACCAGGGACTGTGGAGATGAAAGATTTTCTACCGTAATTATTCCACCTACACCATGAGACACTGAACTTGGGTTTAGAGTAAATAAGGCATTTAGGGGTGCTAAGGCTCCTGTCCCTATGGTTATATCTGTCCAATCTCCCCATACCCCAACTCCACTTTCTCCATCCTTATCCCTTACTCTTAATCCTAGTATATATTCTTCTCCAGGGGGAAAGGATGTTGGGGGGGTTTTGCCATTTGTCCATACTATATCATCTGTTTTTCTCCATCTCCACTGTCTGTCTACTATCCCAGATCCTGGCTCTCCTTGGTGGTCCAGGTCATAGGATTTGTCTACAATTGTTATATTACCAAATACGTCTATGGTAGGTGTGAAAACTGCTACTGGCTTCCTGTGGACGTACAAATTTATCTCCGACAATGACTCTCTACTCCACATCTTAAACTCATCAAAAGATGAATTATCCTTTGGATTATCCCTTGCCTTAGATACTATCTTGTAATGGCCTGGAAGTGATAAACTATTGTAAAGTAATTTGGTTTTTACATCATCTATATCTGTATGGGGTTTCCATATATTTGAATCTTTCCCTCCTGACCAAAAACTGCTGGATGTTTTTATCCATGTATTACTTTCCGCCATCAATCCCAGACTATTTTTAAAATATGTGGGATTGTGGGTAAATTTAATTTCTTCCTCATAGGGTGGGTCTCTTTCCTCATCCTCATATATTAATTTATAATATAAGGGTGAATCTATTAAGACAAACCCATTGTGTTTTACCCTAGCCTGGACTACGATGTCTCGGCTTGCTGTGATTGGCTCTTTGATTATATTATCTGTGGCACTTACTTTTATGACCTGATTGCCTTCCGATATATTATCTTCTGCTACATCAAAGGTAAAACTAAAAGCAGCCCCTGTTGAGGCAGACGTATTTGTTAAGGTCATGGATTTAGTCACCCCTGCCAATTCAGCCGTGACTGTTATATCGTCATCGTCAGGGTCCCTAACACTACCCTCTACATTTACTACATTTGACCCTTCTTCTTTTGTGTAGATTGTATTAGGCGGAGGGGAGGTGATGAATAGGTTTTCTGGGGGGGTGTTTTTGGGAATGTAGGATATTTGATACCAATTATAATAAAACTTACTAGTTATTCCTCCTACATTATGAATACTATTATAATATAATGCCTTTCCAGTATCATTATAGTAATTTATATCTAAGATATTATATAATATAGGAAGATAATCTCCCTCAAAAGATTCCCACACCCCTGCCCTATTTAATCTATTGTATTCGCCTTGTTCCCAATTAAATGAATATGCATATTGCAAATTTGTAGAAAAGTGGGTCTGATAATACCATTTATCATTTTTATAGTTACTACCTGTATAACCATTTTCATTGATTTTCCCTAATATTTCAAAATTCAACTTACCATCATCCCATAGCCTATAAACTACTCCATTTTGAGTTATTGATAAAGGAGAATCAACAGTAGCAGTCCTATCATTTGAAAGTTCCCTAGACCTTAATTTCGGTGCTACTAGGATTCTCATTGTAGTAGGATTTGAATATTTATTTCCATTCCAGCTCACGCTTATAACCCCAAGCCCCCCTGCTTGAAAGCCAGAAGTTCTATGATTTAATCCTATATATATGTCAATAGTTGAAAAATCCTCACTAGTAGGGACCACGGCTTTAATTCCAGCTGTATTGTAGTCATAATAACCGGTTATATGCACTATTCGTGTCTCTTGATAAATAGTCCCATCACTATTAAAAATTATATATTCAAGATAGTCCCCTTCATAATTTACGAAAACAGTACTAAAGTAATGAGTTTTACCCGCACTATCTAATATTCCTGTATACTGATAATAATCATATCCATTTTCATATGGATAAGCCCACACCTCCCGTGCATCCACAGCAAAAAAGAAAAGATAGATTATCAATAAAATAACTATAATCTTATCTAATCTTATATTGGTTTTCCTAATTATTTTCATTCTATCCCCCCTTATGGCTCAAAATCGACGAATGGTTCTCTATTTAAAACTGTTATTGTCTTTTCTATCTTGTGTTTATAGCCTGTATCACCCTCCATGCCATAGTCCTCTATCGCTTTCAATTCAACTAAGTAGTGTCCCACCTGATTAACTTTAATTATTATTTTATCTGTGGCTAGCTTAGTGATCTTATAGGTAAATCCATTCTTTACAAGAACCTTTTCCTCTCCAATAAGCAATTCAGTATCTTTGATTTGAAAAGAAATATCATCAGAATAATCTGGAAAGTAATTATCATCTTTATTATTGTTTGCATTATAGGTAATTGTCCAAATTCTTTCAACAATTTTGTCATAATCAGCAGAGTATGATAAATCTGTAATTTCCATTGATGCGTAGTTGCCATCATCTTTATTTCTATATATTTTATTGTTAAAGCTATAGTCTGCAATAGGTGGTATGTCTGGTTCAATCGTGATGTTGTATACCCTTGTATCAGACAATCCAATGGAATTTTCAACATAAATTTCTACATTGTAGGTTCCACCATCATTAAAGATATATTCACTAACTTTTCTTTCATATCCCATATAATCCCTTTTATATGATTTTATAAACCTTACGTCATTCGTTGCCCCTTCAGCATCAGGTGTAATTGTAATTTTAGTTTTAGATGGAATTATGGGTAATCCATAAGAATCACTTGTATCTATTATCTCAACTGTTCTTTTTTCCTTTAACCAACCATCAAAATCAAGGCTTGCTTTTGGTCTTGGTGGTGTGACCTCTACCAATAAAAAATCAGAAGCTGTCGCTCCAGCACTATCTTCTACTATATGCTCTATTAGTCTGTCAGGACCTATATCATCCATTGTAAAAATCTTAGTAAAACTGTATGCTATTTTAGATGTAGTCTCTTGATAGGGAGGTACAGATGACCAAAATTCTGCATATTCTATGCTCTTACCAGCAAAGGCTTCTGCCCTTGCTGAATATCTTGCTGGTTCACCTGCTCCCACTATTGTTGGCCCAGATATTTTAGTTGTGGGCGGATTACTAGCTGGTGGCTTAGGCGGTTTTGGTTCAGTAGGTGGCTTGTTTTTATAGACAACCACAACTGTTTCTGCAGGTGCATCATAATATTCCTTGCCATTAACCTTTTCCTTAAAATAAGCTCTTGCCCTTACAACATAGTACTGCTTGTAGGTATCTTCCTCTATTCTATCCTCGGGGATTGTAAACTTAAATGTAGTCTCGGGAGTTAAGGTCTTTGTATATATCTTTTTCTCTAAGGCAGTAGTGACCTCTTTTTCCCTAGCATAAATTATCCATTCTTTAATATTATCTGTTTTAGTATAGTTTCTAAGCTCTGCATTAACAGTTAAGGTAACTTCAATATCTTCATTTTCGAACTTTTGCTCACTAGGCTCTGGGAAAACCTCTGTTATAACAAAGGGGTCGTCCCCTTCTGGCTCAACCACTAAGGTGACTGTCTTACTTACATTTTGGCTTCCTCTGTCGTTGAATATGGTTTCTAGGGACACTGAACCATTTAGGGTAATGGTATGGGTACCTGGTGGGTAGTTAGCCCTTGTAGCTACATAGTCTGTAGTTTTGGATACAGTCGAAGTTCCCGATGCAGGCTGACCTTGCCCAAGGGAAATAGCCTCTATCTTTCTTACCTGCTGGGGATTGGCACTGCCTGTTGTCACTGCCCTAGCTGTTACAGTGGTGGGTATCTTAACCTGGCTTTCATTGCTTCTTATAGTATAGGTATCAGTTGGAGTAGAAATATCCCCAGTGACTAAGGCACCCCCTACCATTGGGGGTACACTTTCTGTAATATACCATACCTTTCCTGATGATGACTTATGTTGGAGTTTAATCTTGCCTTCTTTTCCCCAAGTTGATTCAAATAACATCATGCCATATTCCTCTGGATTACCTCCAAACTTATTAGCTATCCATTGCAGGGTAAAACTAGCTTGTGTTGCGTTGTTTCCTGTCATAGTTCCATTTATCATGTGGAATCTTTGGCTTTCATCTCTAACAGCATCCCATGAACCTGGTGCGTTATGTTGCTTTATATAGGTAAATTGTTCTGGTGGAGTGCCTGTTACATTGTCAGCACCAAACCTATCATTGGTAAAGGGATCATCTGTTTCATTATAGCCTAAATACCTTCTTTCACCATCCTTGACATCTCCCCAAGGCTCTCCATAGGCTACTACATTGTACTTTTTAAATACCTGATAATTTGCAACTCTATAGCCTGTGTTTTCTATAGGTTTATCTATTAAATCAAGATAATCATAAAACTCTTGCTCGCTATTTATGTCATCATAAACACCAGCCCCAACTACGTAATGTAAATTAAAAGATGATAGGAGTAATCCCACCATCAATATATAAATTAATTGTTTTCTCACTTTACCACCCCCTACCTATATGAAAAGTAGAAGTTGAGAATAGCATTCGTCCCTGTTATATAGTCTATGTGAATATTATCTATATCTTTTACCTTAAATACATTTACACGACCAGTAGAGTCAGCAGACCCAGCTTCCCTATATTTTATATATTCATTTAGAACATATTCATATATCTTATGTCCAGCTTCATCTCCAAATATTGCTATAAAATTCATTCTAAGCTTGTTTGCAAATCTCCAATCTATATGCCCTTCATTAGGACTCCTATCCCTCCACACACTTCCTAACTGTAAATATATTGGGGCATTTTCACTATGCTTTAACTTAGACTCAGGATATGATTGTTTAATATTAGATGGTTTCATTTCTCTAAAAATAAACATCCATTCCTGGCTACCATTAGCAGCCCTTCTCTCTGACTTAGTATGAGAATATATAACCCTACTCCAATCTGGATCACCATACCCTGTTAGAACCATCTCTGAATAATCATTTTCATCTATACTGTATTTGATTAAGTTATATAATTGTTTATCTATCTTGGGATTTAGCTTCTTTGAGAGTTCAACATCTGTAAAGCTCTCATATAGATCTTCTTCATAATAATATTTTACACCGTCTACAATCTGAGCTGGCTCTGCTTCTTCCTTTCCATATTCATATAATCTCCTTTGATAATTAAATGTAAGTCTTTCATTCTCTGTATCAGCATTAAAATTGTAAGAAGAAGTTAAATCGCTGAAAAGTAGAGGTCTTTCATTATCCCCCCATGATCCTGTATGATATCTTGTAAATACATTGTTCCTATTTGGATATTCTGCATACTTGTCTAGTCTCTTAGCTGGCTCTATTAGCCTTTCTATGATTGTAGCTACCTCTGCCCTTGTAAGGTTAGATTCTGGATTGTAAAATACCTGGTCTTTTTCATTTGTTGACCCTATAATTAGTTCATATTCAAAGAGCTTGTATATGGAGTCCTTATATTCTTGTGATAGTTTAGTCGTATCATATATTAGATACTTAAATCTACTAAATTCTTTACTTCTCTCGGTAACAAATTCCTTTCTTAGGCTAGAAGTCTTATCTATTAATTTAGATAGTACTACTGCTACATCTTTTCGCTTGATAGGGCTATTAGGGCTATTGTATAAACTACTTGTGATGATATTCATTTCCTTTGCCTTGTCCATTAATCCCTCATACCAAGGATTTGTAGCCTTGTCGTATTCTATTCCTGATGTCTCTAGTAGTAGTTTTATATATTCTGCTGTGGTCACATCTCCTTGGGGCCTGAAAGTACCATCTGGATAGCCTGATATAATACCTAGGTTACTAAGGTTTGCTACTGTTTCTGTGAACCAGTCGGATGATTTAAGGTCCTTGAATTTTGCCAATACCTCACCTAATATAGCCTTTACTCCATCTACTATTTTTCCTGTGTCGATATTTATGTCAATTTCCTCCGCAAATACATTTGCTGATGATAATAAAATCATAACAACTAATATTAATGATAAATATTTCTTCATTTTTCTTCCTCCTTGGAGTGTTTTTGAATACTATTCCTTACTATAATTATACCCTAAAACACTGTAAATTACCAGCTTTCAGGGTACCTTTGCTACAATTTATTAGCTTTATTTTTAAGGAATATATTCATATTTAATGCTTTAAATTCAACTTTTTTCTTTTTCAATATCCATCACAAAATGATTTCACCTCCTTAATTATTTAGATTTCTTAGATGATCTATGATGTCAATATTTATATTAACACAATAATATTATTGTTTATTTTACGATATCTTGTGGTATAATAAAAGTAAGGTAATCGACATCACATGATGTGATTACCACCTAGTGTGATTTAAAAACTATAATCACCCAGTGTTGGTGGCACAGGGTGATTATTTCTTTGTCTTTCTATTATCTTTCGTTAGATTGATAATTAGAGAGATTAGCGATATAGTAAACATACCAAAAGCAATCATTAAAGAAATTGCCTGAAATGTACTCATCGCACCACCTCCCTTCATCTGAAGTTTGGTGGCATCACACCCTGCTTTTTCGATTACCTTGTCCTAATTTTAGCATAAAACATAAGCTTGAATCAATAGGATATTACCTTTCTAAATCCCAATCATTCTCCTCATCTTCAAGCTCCCCTATATCCTCTTTATTATTAAATGGTTGCAATCTAGATACAGTTTCATTAGCTAAATCTAATTCTTTAGATAATGTTTTATAGTCATCCTCTAATTGACTTATCTTTAGGTTTAACCCTTCTATGGTATTTTTGTTTTCTGTAATAATATCTTTTAATTGTGCTTTTAAATCCTTATTTTCTATCCCTATTCTTTGGTTCTCCAATATAATATTGTTTAAATTCTCCTTAGTATAAGTGTTTTCTAATTTCATCTTTTCTTTTTCAATATCCAAAGCATGAATCTTGGATGCTAACTCTCTGTTTTCAGATAGCAGCTCCTTATTCTCTAATTTTAGTTCTTTATTCTCCAATATGGCCTTTTCCCAATCCCGAACTAGGTTATTAACACTATTTCTGACCTCTTTTTGATCCTGGTTAAGGTTTTTATATAAGTTTTCATTTTTGATTGTTATGTCATTGATTTTTTCCACCTTAGCGTAAATACCAGAAGTCTTTTCTTTTATGACCTTATCTAAGTCTTTTGTTCTTTCCTTAAGTACACTCTCAATATTTTCATGCTGCTTGCCTAAGGTTGTGTCATTTAAATTCCCAATCTTTCTGTCAATGCTGCGGTATCCCCTTCTATCAGTAAATCCATTAGATATTAAAACTGCCACAACTCCAAATACTCCTGTTATTAGTGAAGCAAATGCTATCTCCATAAAATATCTCCTCCAGTCCAATGATTTCACCTCCATTATACTATATTTTGGACTTAGTATTACCAAAGTAAAAAAGAACCCCAGTTTAGAGTTCTTTTCCTACTTCATTTCAAGTTCTGCCAATGATAATTCTATGAGCTTTTTTACTACAGAAGTTACATATTCTTTTTCCGATTCTGAAAAGTCTATTATGCTTAGTGAGTACAGTAAGTCTTTTGATATTAACAATAAATCCTCTACCATATTCATCCCCCTAAACAAATTATATATCTATTATTATATACAATTTTAACAAACTTTGCATCTATTTAGAGGGCCAAAATAATTTAGGTTTTCATACTAATAAGGCTCCCCTTCCTCTATATCCCCAAGGCCTTCATAATCTATGTCCTCATGTCTCATTGGTTCCCACACAAATTCCCAATCCTTTGGTGGTCTTACTAACTCAAAGAGGCCTTTCATCTTATAACTTGCTATATCCTCCATTTCTTCCTCTGATTCTACAGCTATCAAAACTGTTTTTGGGAGGCCATCACTGCCTGGATGAATTATCCTGCCAGTACTGTCTACTAGACCTGTTACCCTTACCTTGTTGATAGGATATTTTTGGTTGCTTATAGGGTTTGCAAAGAGTAGGGCGTATTCATCTAGCCTGATTTGGGACCCTAAAAAATCTGAGATTTCTTTTACCTCAATTCCTATTTCCCACATATTTTCAATGTCCTTATTTACTTCGCCCCTCTCTGTAGTCTTAGGATATAAAGCAAAGTCGTCTTTAGTAGCAGCGGCTACTATTTCACGACCTACTAGATCTCTTTTATTTCTAACTGCATCCGCAGGTATCATGGATTTGGGGGTTTCTTTCATCTTTATATCAGATTCCTTTAATATTATTCCAACTGGCAGATAATCTGCAAAGTATGCTATGCTTTCCGTTGGCTCTGGTTGTGCTGCTTTTTTCATTTGGCTAAAAATAAAATAGGTGAGGATTATGGCAACAACTAAGGCCCCAATACCTATTTGCAAAAGTCTTCTATTTATCTTTACTTTCAATTTATCCCTCCTAGAATGTATCTATATCTACATAAACAGTTTTTTTAGCATACCTAAATCCTAGGCCCTTTATATCCATTGGTATCTCTACTGCTATTTTTATAGTAGTCCTTGTAATGTTAGTTTTACCATCGATGATAGGCAATTCATCAGGGTTAAATATCCTTATCTCGTCTATGACTACTGGCTTATCCCTACTAACTATATAGCTATCATTAGTTGGTCTATAGCTAGTGTCTAACTTAAGATTTTGCCTTATATACTGTTTCACCAATAGATTTGCCTTGGCTTTATCTAAGTATATTTCTCTTATTTCTGCATTATCTATATTTTTCCTTTCCCCTATTTCATCTAAATCAACCGTGGAAAAACCTGCCCAACCTGCACCAATTAGGGAGTTTTCTACCCTGTTGCCTAGGGTAATGATTGTGCTTATTTCCATTAGAAAAATAGAAAGTATAATTATTATAAGTGTCATTATTGTTGCAAAACCAATATACACCCATGATTTTCCCATTAAATCCCTCCCTATCTTTCTAAGGTCATTACCCTGGTCTTGTTTTCATACACAGCTTGCAGAGTCTTTTCTTCTCTGAATAAATAAGCCTTCATAGCCTTAAACTTATAACTTGCTTCTACTCTTAGAATAGCCTCTGTATTCCACTCAAGTTTAGTGGGTGCAGATATTGATACATCGGTAAAGCCAATCTCTTCTAATTCTAATGTCAATTCATTCTTATGCTCTTGACTTAGCCCCCCATTGGCTTGAATTATAGCTAAATACTTATTGCAAACATTATCAAACTTTAATCTTTGAAAAAATGGCAGGGAATACTCCGTACTCCCTACCACAAACATAAATAAAAACACTACTACTAAGGCCAGTATAACTAAGTTGCCTGGTGACATATTTTCACCCCCGTTATATTTATGATCCGAACAAGGTGGTTAATTTGCCATCTACAAAATTTGAAAAGCCTAGCCACATATCATTTATAAAGGTCTTAATGGGTGTATTTAAGAGAACTAGGGCTATAAGTATAATAGCTGAAACCACTATGGAAGCTAGAATCGCATTTCCCCTCCTGAACTTAAGACCTCCAAATACCTTTTCCCTTAAATTTAAAATCTTTCTCATAAACTTTACCTCCTGATTTTTATTTTAATTATTGTTTTACCTGAACATCAAATCTAAACCTCTCATCATTTCCATAACTAAAGGGATAGTAAGCAATAGGGCATAACAGGCAAATAATAAAAATGACGATATAATTAGCTTTGTCCGCTTATATTGCCTATTAATCTTTCTTCTAAGTCTTTTATTTCGCTTCATCATTTGTGCTTGTGCCTTGTGATTTTCCACTACTGAACCAGTCTCTTGTCTTTGCTGGAGTATGAAGGAAAAGGACTGGAGTTCCACTACATCAGATATATCCCTAAGGTCCTCTAAGGCTTTTTCAATCGACTTCTTTACCTTAGGGGCAGTGGCTAAATATTCCAATGACTCTTTTAGTGGTGGCTTTGCTATTTTTGATGCATAGGTAAGGACCACATCTTGAGACGTCCCTATTTTATTTTGAAAATACATGACATCCTGGATATTTGTCAGCTCAAGCCTAATCCTATTCTTTCTGTCTTTGACTCTTTTATTTATAAGCAGATTAATTAAGATTAAAATAGTAGTTAAAATAGGCAACAGACTCCTAGTTACCTGGTGAAATCCAATTTTAAATACTCCAAATACAATCAATCCAAGCACTAATATATGAATAAATATATAGGTTTCAGGAATAAAAAAGTAACCCGATTCCCTTAGGTACTTGTCCAAAGACTTATACCAGCCTTGGTTCTCAGCTAATTTAAAGCTCCTAGATTTGTAATATCTTGGCCTAGGAGGCCCTTCCTTGTTCCTAGTCTTAAAATAAAAAAACACTAAAACTAAGCTTAGCCATATTAGTGTAGTAGCCAATATTTCTAATGGATAAATATTATTCACCCCCTTGAAGTTTGAGCATGGATTGAACAACTATATATATAGAAATAATAATATCTAAGGCAAATATAGCTTGCCCCCAGACTGGCTCTAATATTGATTTCCTATAGCTTGAATTTATTAAAAAATAAATTACCACAAAATTTACCAACAGAAGTATATATAAACCAATGTTTAAGATTGCATCTTCTGTACTTTCCTCATCCTCATCATCATTTTGTTCAGATATTTCCTCAATGAAAGCATCTACTAGCCCAACTATATCCCCTCCATGTATATATGATATTTTAAGATTTTCTATAAATATTTTTAATTCAGATACCTCTATATTGCTTTTAAAGTTTTCTAGACATTGGATAGGGTTTACCTTATGTTCATGCTCAAAAACTAGGATATTAATATAGGTCTTTAAAGGTTCTGACACATATCCGGCAGTTTTTTAAAGGCCTCGAATATATCTGTAACCTTTCCCGCTATCAAAAAGTTTTTGAATATTATTAAAAAATCAACGGCCATTCTCTTTATCCTATAAGAAATTACATCTGTTATTATCCTTAATATTAAAAAGGGCAATATAGATAGGCCAATACCAAAAATTATGGCCACAATAATATTCATGTAGTGACTTATTGATAGGAAACCTAGAAGGAAAAACAAAAGACAAATGAATAGATGACCCCCAACAGAATATGGCAAAAATACCCTAATATTGGACCTTTGTATAAGTCTTTCAACATAGTTTAACTTAGAGGATAAGGCAAGGCTAGGAACCATGTTTTTCCTCCTCTTGACCCTTCTTTTCAATAGCCTAATTTGCTGGAGTATATGGGCTGAATTAAGATTAAGGATTAGTAGAAATGACCCTAGGAATATTAGAAAGCCTATGCTTATCTGCCATACCATCTATATCACCTACCCTTAAGAGATTGCTTTGTTCTAACTTTGTAATCATATCCTCTGACTTTAAACGTCCTAGCTGTTTTGGTTTTCCCTCTATGAAGGTGGTTTCTCTACGGCCAATATCAAAATCCCATAGGTAATTATACTTATTATCCACTTCCGATACTATCTCCACAATTTCTGCCACTGTAAAACTGTCAAGATAAACTATTATATTTACGCTTTCATATAAGATTTCAAGGAGGACATCATCAGATAGGTTAGTACCTGACATCTTCATATTTATCATCATCTTCCTTAAAGCCTTCTTAGCTGATCCTGCATGGGCAGTGTTAAAGGTTTGATTGCCTGCAAAGGCACCATTGAAAAATGTCATTGCTTCTCCTTCCCTGATTTCTCCATATACATATACATCTATAGACATTAATAGGCCCATATCTGATAATTCTCTTATCCCGTAAACTTCCCCTAGCTCATTCCTCTTAACGAGAGTGTGCACTGCATTAGGGTGTCTAAGAAATAGCTCTGGGTGTTCTTCCATGACAAGCACCCTAGTCTCCTTAGGTAGCTCCTCTAAAACAGCTCTCATAAGAGTTGTCTTCCCAGCACCACCCTTACCTACGAACATAATATTTGCTCCTGCCCGGGCATATCTAACAAGATCTAGGGCCTGTTTACTACTCAACATACCTATATCTACCAGGTCATTTAGGCTATAGCTATCATCTCTATGTTTTCTAATAACTACAGTGGGGCTGATAGTGGTGATTGGTGATATACCGCATATAATCCTCAATTTATTTTCCTTGTCTTCAAATTTAACCAGGGCTTTATTCTCATTTATCTCACCCTTTAAGTTCGCCTGAATTGTTGTGTAAATATAGTCTAAAAGATTTTTATTGGACCCGAAATCAGCTTCAACCTTCTCCATTTTATTATCACGCTTTATCCATACATTATCAGGCCCATTGATGTAGGCGTTGTTAAAGTCTGGCATATCAATATATTTTTGCATGATGCCATATCCCAATATGTGGTCCATGACTTCCTTAATAAGCTGCTCCCTATTCTTTTCAGCTACCTTGTAGTTTTTATCATTGATAATTTTTAAAATTACACTTTCTAGGGCAGATTTAGGGGATTTAGAAAGGGTTATATCGGCTATTAAATTCCTGTAATCCTTTACTACCTCATCAGCAATTCTAGATATGATATCATATATAGAAATGATTTCTTGCTCTTCAAGTGCCCTATCTTTATGCTTTGATCTAATTTCTAACCTATTTATAATCACTTAATCACCCCGTTTATACCAAAGTGTCGGATTATAGGCAGATATTCCCTCATGAGTCTCTTATTGATAAAGGCATTACCTCTTGAATATGCCTTATCTTCAGATATATATCCGGCGATTTCGCCCCTTAAATTTGCTTCCATTTCAATAAAAGTTAAATCCTCACCTGAATATCTGTTTATTACGAATGAAAACTTTCTGGTATCAAAGTCCCCATATTTCTTGAATGTGTCCATATGCCTATTTACTTCTTTTATGTCATATAGATTCCCATATAAGGGCACCAGAACCCTGTCAGATTTTAATAACACCTGGTTTGTTGTATACAAATCATAGAAGGAATGGGTGTCTATGATTACATAATCGTAGAGAAATTTCAATTTTTCTATAACCATGTCTATATATTTAGGGAAGGTATCTTCACTAGCTAATGTGTAATAGTCATTAATGTCATAGAAACCTGGTAGAAGATCCAGGTTCCTTTGTTCCTTGTAAGTTGTTAAAAAACTTTCCAACTTCTCATTACTTAGATTGTCCCTGTTTAAGGAATCAAATACATTACTAATAGTATTTTGAAAATCCATCTTAAATATCTTCTTAAAACTAGGTTTAAAGGGGTTCAAATCAACTAGGCACACCTTGCAATTTTGTGTTTTCGCTAAAGCCATGGCTAGGTGGGTAGCAATGGTTGTTGATCCCTGGCTTAAGGGCGAATAGACAGCAATAAGCTCTTTAAATACAGTTTTAATCTTTTGACTTCCCCCAAAACCAAAAAGTCTAAAGTCAAACTCTTCCGGATAATTCCCAATATCTCTTTCAATGGATTTTCTGTTGATATTACTGTATAAAATAAAGCTAGTTACTCCTTCCCCAATTAATTTAGTAACTAGCTTTTTTTCCTCTGGACTCTCCATCTCCCTTATCAATAGGATTACCCTTGTTTTCTTTTCCCTTGCAATTCTAGCAAGTCTAATTAGTGTTTTCCCCTCTATGGTTTCATCGAGGGCCCTATTGATTATTAGAAAGTCCATGTCTACAATCTCCAAAACATCTTCCATTGCATCTATATTATCTTCATAGTCAACGATATTTATCTTTGATTTGCTAATGATCTTCTTATATTTAGGGTCTAAATCGCCCAAGCATAAAAATACTTTATCCTTCAATCTTTTCCCCCCATTCTGGTAAATACTTGTACTTATAATATTTCTGTGACCTATTAAATCTAATCATAAATTTTACTTGATCGTATACAGAAATATTATTACTGTCTTTTTGTGTCACTACAATACTGGCAGATAATGATGTCAGTATGAATATTATAAATAGTGATACATTCCTTTTGATTAGAAAAATAAATACATTAATCAAAAGTAGAGCAAAGAATACTACTAATGCCCTAAGTCCCTCTTTTTTTCCAAAACCATTAAAGATTTCACTACTATCCTTAAGGCCTTGGGGAATATATAAATTTTGCTTCTTATCCTCCATATTAACCACCTCCATATTGAAAATAGGTAACTGCTAAATCTTTTAATTGAAAAGCCGATTCAGCAAAAATATAAAAGATTATCGTGTTTCTTATTCTTCTACGATAGGGAGTTCCATCCTCTTCAAATATCATCTTTAAATAAGACAAGGCTACCCTAAATCCAACACCAGCCCTGATAATCCAGAGTATTGCCTGTGACATCTCGTTAATCGCTAACATAATATCCTCCTAATGTGCTTTAAATGCTGTACGTGCCATCTGTACCATTCTAGCAGAATGATATATCCCACCTAGACCACCTCCACTGGAAGTAATTAAAAACTCCTGCAGGAACCTTGGAGTCTTTATGGCCAACCTAAGGGTTGCAATTCCCCAGAAAATATTCCCATTTATGGCTAGGGCTAGACCAAGTCTAGCTAAGACAGATTGTATTAGTACCGTGAAAAAGGTTTGGATAAACTTCTGTATATAGGTTCTAAACACCCCCTTATCTGCATCCATTAGGCCACTGGCAGCTAATGGTAGGCCAACCCTTAAAATGAAAAGTTCTAACCCTATCCCAAGAAATTTCAGCTGCAGATACATAAATATTATAAAAAATATTAAAAATAAACCTGCATTCCAAAGGGAGGTCCCAAAGTCTGGGGCTAGGCTACTGGCATCCAAGCCTGTCTGTAATCCTATAGCCGTAAATGTAGAAGATAGGGCCTGGTTAAATACTTCAACAATCCATTCATAAATTACTGAAAATCCTATAGCCACGGCCAATGCCCTAAAGAAGCTTGTTAAAAAGACTATAGGGTCCATGTCTGCATCTCCCTCTACCTCTAAAATATAGATGTCCAATCCTTTCTTTAGGAATTTCAATATAATCAAGCTAATTCCATAGCCCAAAAATATAGAAAATAAAAGTTCTAAGCCTGGAATCGACATGTTGATAAATTCCTTTTCTACAAAGAATATCATGTTCATTGACCCTAGATTTGTGTAAACATTATAGCCCCCTATCATTCCGCCTGCAAAGAGCCCGCCTGCAACCAAGGTGGTAATTAAACCTATTAATATCATTTCCACATACTACACCCCCTAATGGAAATGG
>Ga0265293_10003292_pt1 | contig 30228 bp, 29 predicted proteins | sample Munlanlewell138R_FD_192505 | JGI IMG/M metagenome (GOLD analysis project Ga0265293, IMG submission 192505) | Leachate microbial communities from a municipal landfill in Southern Ontario, Canada - Leachate well 138R | ecosystem: Engineered > Solid waste > Landfill > Unclassified | place: Canada... | reverse complement strand
CGTCCATGCCCACGACGGCCACGACCCGGCACCCGGGCAGCCGGGACCAGAGTCCAGCGAGGACGTCCTCGAGGTTCATCATCGGCGGCACTCTAGCACTCGCCAAACGCCTTCGGCGTGGGGCTGTTCATACGTCCCTGCCTGCTATCATGAGAACCGATGACGCAACTTCACGTTCGCGCACCCGAGGGCGCCGTAGCACCCATCGTCCTGCTACCCGGCGACCCGGACCGAGCCACTCTGGTGGCGGAACGCTTCCTGACGAACCCGGAGCCTTACAACACCTACCGGCACCTGTACGGCTACACGGGCACCTACCAGGGCGTCCGCGTGAGCGTCCAGGCCACCGGCATGGGCTGCCCGAGCCTCGCGATCGTGGTCGAGGAGCTCGTGCGGGAGGGCGCGAAGACGCTCGTGCGCATCGGCACCGCCGGCGTCGTCGGCGCGGGTATCACTCCAGGCGACCTGATCGTCGCCACCGGCAGCGTCGCCAACGACGGCACCACCCGTCAGTACCTAGGCCCAGCCAGCTACACGGCCGTCCCGGACTTCGAGCTGACCCAGACTCTGGTCGCCGCCGCCAAGCGCCGGAAACCGGCCACGCACGTCGGTCTCATCCAGACCGACGACGCCTTCTACGCCGTTACCCCGGCGGCCACGGTCGAGCTCGCCGCCAAGGGCGTGCTGGCGCTGGAGATGGAGGCCTCGGCCCTCTTCATGCTGGGCAAACTCAGAAGCGTCAGAACCGGGTGCATGCTCGTGGCCAGCAACCGCATCGGCGACGCCTCGTTCGTCGCACCGGAGATCTTGGACGACGCGATCCTCGAGATGATCGAGGCGACCCTGAACGCCTGCGTGGCCCCCTGAGGCAGCGCGCGTTCGGCGAGAGGAGTAAACGGATGAAAGTAGCGGTCATCGGAGCGGGCGCCATGGGCTCGGGCATCGCACAGACCTGTGCGCTGGCCGGGCACGAGGTAACCCTCCTGGACACCGATCACGGGGCCCTGGAGCGCGCGGAGAAGACCATGCGCGGCAGCTTGGCGCGCATGGTGAAGAAGGAGACGATCGACAAGGCGGCAGCCGACGAGGCGATGACGCGAGTGACGGCCAGGCACGGGATCAGCGGGCTCGAGGACGCCGGCGTGATCATCGAGGCCGTCTTCGAGTCGCTCGAGGTCAAGCGCGAGGTCTGGGGTCAGCTGGCGGCGATCACGTCGAAGGGCGCGCTCCTCGCCACCAACACCTCCAGCCTCTCGGTCACGGCCATCGCCGAGTTCAGCGGGCGCCCCGAACGCTTCTGCGGCATGCACTTCTTCAACCCCGTGCCGATGATGGCGCTGGTAGAGGTCGTCCGCGGGCTCCGCTCCAGCGAGGAAGCCGTCGAGCAGGCCAGGGCGTTCGCCGAGGGCATCGGCAAGACGCCCATCGTGTGCGAGGACAAGCCGGGTTTCATCGTCAACCGCCTGCTGGTGCCTTACATCAACGACGCCATCCACGCCCTCTCGGAAGGGGTGGCCAGCGCCGAGGACATCGACCGGGCCATGAAGCTGGGCGCCAACATGCCCATCGGGCCGCTGGCCCTCGCCGACCTGGTGGGGCTCGACGTGAGCCTCGCGGCGGCCGAGTCCTTGCTGACCGAGTTCGGCGATCCGAAGTTCAGGGTGGCGCCGCTCCTTCGTCAGATGGTCCGCGCCGGCAAGCTCGGCCGCAAGTCGGGCGAGGGCTTCTACAACTACTGACCGAACCGATCACCCACCTTTAGGGGCCCCATGGCCCGACCCGTGGCGCCCCGTGGCCCACCCGACAGGGAGCTGGAACATGAGCGACGAGCACGACCCGAACACCGACGGCCTGGAAGACCTGGGCGAGGTCTCCTTCGAGCACCTGCGCTACGAGCTCGACGGCGAGGTAGCCATCATCACCGTCGACCGCCAGCAAGCCCTCAACGCCCTCAACCAGGACGTGCTGTACGAGTTGGGGTTGGCCTTCGACCTGGCGGCCTCCGACACGGAAGTACACGCCCTCGTCATCACCGGCGCCGGCCGCGCCTTCGTGGCAGGCGCCGACATCGCCGACCTGCGAGACCTTGGCGACTCCTTCGCGGGCCGCGACACCTCCCTTGGCGGCCAGGACGTGGCCAATACCCTCGCCTCCCTGCCCTTCCCCACCGTCGCCGCCATCAACGGCTTCGCGCTCGGCGGCGGCCTCGAACTGGCGCTGGCGGCCGACCTGCGGGTGGCGGCGCCAGGTGCCCGCATGGGCCTGCCGGAGGTGGGGTTGGGGCTCATCCCGGGCTTCGGCGGCACGCAGCGCCTGCCCCGCCTGATCGGTCAGAGCCGGGCCCTAGACCTGATACTCACGGCGCGCCACGTCGCGGCCGACGAGGCGCTGCAGTTGGGCCTCGTCAACCGCGTTGCCGAGGACGCGCTCGAGGCGGCCGTGGCGCTCGCGCGCCAGGCTGCGAAGAACGCGCCGATCGCGCTGGGCCTGGCGAAGGAGGCCGTCGTTCGCGGCCTCGAGGTGACGCTGCAGCAGGGACTCGAGATCGAGGCCGACCTCTTCGGCATGGTGGTCACCACCGCCGACATGCGTGAGGGCACGAGCGCCTTCTTGGAGAAGCGCTCAGCGAAGTGGTCAGACAGCTGAGCTGAAGCTGGGGCCAAGACGCCAAGCGAGCGGCGTGCCGCGCTTAACATGCGGCATGCCGTTTCGCATCAAGGTATCGCTGGCGATAATCGCCCTGCTCGTGCTCCTGGTCGTCTTCCTGCCCCTCGTCGTCAGGATCCCGCCGCCCGCGAACACCCTCTCACTCGAGGCCGCGGTGGCTGCCGTCGACCGCCCGGACGGGCGGCTGCTGGACGTGGACGGCGTGCAGCTCTACACCACCTTCACCCCGTACTCCGGCACGGGCGAGGCGCCGCTGGCGTTCGTGCTGCTGCACGGCTACGCCTCCAACGCCTTCTCTTTCGACGCCATCAGGGAGGGCCTCGCAGCCTTCGGTGACGTGGTGGCCTTCGATCGGCCCGGTTTCGGCCTCTCCTCGCGGCCGCAGCCGGACGATTTCCGCGGCAGCGAGAACCCTTACGGCCCGGAGGCGCAAGTGAGGCAGACGGTCGACCTCATCGACCGCCTCGGGCTCGAGCGCGTGGTGCTGGTAGGCGACAACTCGGGTGGCGTCCTGGCACTCGAGGTGGCCCTCCAGCATCCCGAGCTGGTGGCGGGTCTGGTGCTGGTGGCGACACCCGCTTATCTCCTCAGCGAGGGCGGGGGCGCGCCCAGGTGGCTGCTCGCCACCCCGCAGCTGCGCAGGATCGGACCCGTGCTCATGCGTCAGGTTGCCGGCCCGCCGGGGGAACAGATGTACACCGGCGCCTGGTTCGACGCCACCAAGGCCACGGACGCTCAGCGCGAGGCGCGGATGATCGGTACCACCGTCGCCGGCTGGGACCAGGGGCTGTGGCAGGTCACCCTCGCCGGCCCCCCGGCCAGCCTCGAGGGGCGCGTGCAGCAGGTGAGCGTACCCGCCCTCGTGGTGGCCGGCGCCGCCGCCGGGAGCGTGCCGCTGTCCGAGTCGGAACGACTGGCTGAGGAGCTGCAGGATCCCACGCTGGTGAAGCTCGAGGCCTGCGGCGACCTACCGCAGGAGGAGTGCCCGGGCCAACTCCTCGGCCTCGTTGCCGACTGGCTAACGGGCGCCGGCGGTCTCATAGCGCGGTAGACTCGCGACCATGGAGTTATTGAAGCGTCTGTCGGAGGCGCCCGGCGTGCCGGGGCGCGAGGAGGAGGTCCGCGCCATCGTGCGCGCCGAGATAGAGGGCCTGGTCGACGAGGTCTCGGTCGACGCCATGGGCAACCTCATGGCGCTCAAGCGCGCCGGTAAGGAAGGCGCGCCCAAGGTGATGGTGGCCGCGCACATGGACGAGATCGGCTTCCTCGTGCGCTTCTTAGACGACAAGGGCTTCCTGAGGGTGCAGCAACTAGGCGGCTTCGACCCGCGCAACCTCTTCGCGCGGCAGGTTCACGTGCACGCCTCCATCTCCGGCGAGACGCTGGTGGGCGTCATGAACCCCGCCGGCAAGCCGATCCACATCAGCACCACCGAGGAGCGCGCTAAGGTGCCCACGCTCGATGCGTTCTACGTGGACCTCGGCCTCCCCGCCGACCAGGTCAAGGCCAAGGTGCGCTTGGGCGACATGATCACGTTGCGCCAACAGTTCGAGGACCTGGGCGAGGTCGTGACGGGCAAGGCGCTCGACGACCGGACGGGCTGCTGGATCCTCATCCAGGCCATCAAGCGCCTGAGTGGCGTGAGCATGAACGCCGACCTCTACGCGGTCTTCACGACGCAGGAGGAGATCGGCCTGCGCGGTGCTCAGGCGGGCGCGTTCTCGGTGGCGCCGGACGTGGGCGTGGCGCTGGATACCACGCTGGCGGTCGACACTCCCGAGATCGGCGACCACCTCAGGGTCACGCAACTCGGCCACGGCACGGCCCTCAAGGTGATGGACTCGAGCATCGTGAGCACGCGCTGGCTGCTCGACCATTTCATCGCCCTGGCGGAGAAACACGGCATCAAGTACCAGTTGGAGGTGCTGCCGCTCGGCGGCAACGACGCCGCGGCCCTGCAGAAGGGCCGGGGCGGTGCGGCCGCGTTCACGATCTCCACGCCGTCGCGCTACGTTCACACCGTCACCGAGATGGTCTCCAAGTCAGACCTGGAGGGGGCCGTGCAACTCCTCACCGCTTTCATGCGAGAGGGCGTCGAGCTGGGTGAACGCGTCTGATCACCTCCACCAAGCATGAGCGCCGCTGACGGGGTGGGGGCCGGCGCCGAACGCCGCGGCGGACCCATGACCATCGGCCTCATCAGCGACGTTCATGCGAACGTCATCGCGCTGGAGGCGGCGCTCGAGGCGCTCAAGCGGCGCCGCGTCGACACCATCCTCTGCCTTGGCGACCTGGTGGGCTACGGCCCGGCGCCTAATGAGGCCATCGACCTGATCCGCTCCGAGGGCATCGAGTGCACGTTGGGGGCGTCCGACGAACGCCTCGCCTTCGGCTTCATCTCCGCGTCCAAGAAGCGCCACGGGGTGGCCGACGAGATCCTCTCTTGGACCCGGGGCGTCCTCGAACCCTCGCACCTGGCCTTCTTGCAGGGCCTGCCCGTTCAGAAACGGATACAGACCCCGGCCGGTTGGCTGCGGTTCTTCCACGGCACCGTCGACAACACGAGCGAACGCCTCAACCTCAACCAGGACCCGCACTCGCTGACGCGCATGCTGGAACGGCACCGGTGCTCGATACTCGCCTCGGGCGCCACGCACGTGCCGTTCTTCCGCCGCGTGGGCCCCAACGGCCTGGTCGTGAATCCCGGCTCGGTCGGCCTGTCGCTGAACGGCGAGCCCGGCGCCGACTACGCGCTGCTGACGGTCAGCGAAGACAGCGTCGAGATCGAAATGGACAAGGTCGAATACGACTTCGCCGCCGTGGCATTCGAGATCGTCGCGTGGGGTATCTCGCCCATGGTGGCCGAGGCGGTGCAGATGGGCCGCCTGCCCGAGAAGCTGGCGGGCGGCATGGGTGACGGCCCCGCCTGAAGTCCGGCTCAGACCAGTTCCAGCCCCAGCGCCTGGCCCTCGCCGCCGCCGATGCAGATGCTGGCCACGCCGCGCTTCTTGCCCTTGAGCTTCAGGGCGTTGAGCAGCGTCACCAGGATCCGGGCGCCCGAGGCCCCTATCGGGTGGCCGAGAGCCACGGCACCGCCATGGACGTTCATCACGTCGGGGCCGATCCCGAACTCGCGCATGACCGCCATGGGCACCACGCTGAACGCCTCGTTGACCTCGAAGAGGTCGACGCTGTCGGCACCCCAGCCCGTCCTCTCGAACAGCTTGTGCATGGCCCCCAGTGGCGCCAACGTGAACCATTCGGGCTCCATGGCGAAACCGGCCCAGCCTTCGATGGTCGCCAGCACCGGCATGCCGCGGGCGGCCGCGACCTCCTCGGAGGTGATGACCAGCGCCGCGGCACCGTCGTTGAGGGTGCTGGCGTTGGCGGCCGTGATCGTGCCCTCCTTCTCGAAGGCGGGGCGCAGGCGCGCCATCTTCTCGAAGTCGGCCTGGGCCGGGCCCTCGTCGCGCTCTACCACCACCGTGCCGCGCCGGCCGGGCACCTCGACGGGGACGATCTCGGCCGCGAACGTGCCGTCCTCACCGGCGTTCTGCGCCCGGGTGTAGGAGCGCTTGGCGAACTCGTCCTGCTCTTCGCGCGTGAAGTCGTACTTGGTGGCACACAGTTCGGCGCAGGAGCCCATGTGCTTGTCGCCGTACACGTCCCAAAGGCCGTCGTGGATCATCGAGTCGATCAGCTTGGCGTCGCCGAGTCGCAATCCCGCTCGCGCGCCGGGCACCAGGTAGGGCGCGTTAGTCATGGATTCCATGCCGCCCGCCACCACCACTTGCGCGTCGCCGACCGAGATGGCGCGGCCCGCCTGTATGACCGCCTCGAGAGCCGAGCCGCACATCTTGTTGATGGTCACTGCGGGCGTAGACCTGGTCAGGCCCGCGTAGATGGCCGCCTGGCGTGCCGGCGCCTGCCCCTGGCCGGCCTGCAGCACGTTGCCCATGAGGACGAGGTCCACCGCGTCGTTCGCCACGCCGGCGCGTTCGACGGCCCCGGCCACCGCGGCCGCTCCGAGGCGCGCGGCAGGCAGCGAGGCGAAGGCGCCCTGAAAGGCGCCGAGAGGAGTGCGCACGGCACTCGAGATGACCAGCTTCATCCAGTTACCTCCGTAGTACCGGGGACCCGCCATGGGCCCCCAACGCCTCCAAGCGTACAGGTCGGCGGGCGCCCTCAGCGTCGGAAGGAGACCTCGGCGGATACTCCGGCCCACTCGACTCTCAGGGGGCGGTACAGGTCGAAGCCCGCCGGCAGCAGCACCACACCCGCCACGGGGGCGTCAGGCGCTACCGTCTCGGCCGAGCCGACTTGAAGCAGCAGCCGGTACGGGTAGCGCACCTCTAGCTCCCGGCTGCCTTGAGCGAAGCGCAGAGTGTTGTCCCACGCCGACTCCTCGACGGCGGTCACCTGCAGCAGGAGCAGGTTGTCGCGGGCGCCGTCCTGCCTCCAGGCGTCGTCGAGCGCGGCGTCCACCTGGGCGGTCAGCTCGGGACGCGCCAGGGGCAGCAGTGCCAGGTCCACGAGGGTGAGCCCCACGCCGTCGTGGAAGAAGCGCAGCACCGGCACGCCGGCGGCCAGCTCCCCCACTTCCCACGCAGCGTCATCGCCCTCCAGTTGGACCGCGGCGTCGTTCGGGCTACTTCCGGGCAAGGCCTCGAGCGCGAGGGCTACCCTCACCCCGGTCGCCAGATCGACCGCGACCCCGGTAGGGTCGGGCGCCACCCCCAACAGCTCGAGGGCGTCCAACGGCGCCCACCACTCCTCACCCGTGCGGATGACGGGCGCGGAGAACGAGACCTCCGTCGGACCGCCGTCGCCCGGCCGCTGCTGGAGGCCCGCGGAGGAACCGGCGAAGAAGGTCACCACGCCCAAGGGTCCCCGGTAGGTGAAGACGTCGCCACTCCCGGTTGCCACCACCCCAGCCGCGCGGGCGAGGTCGGTAAGCTCCACGAACACGGTTCCCGAGCGGCTCGAAGCCCTGACGGCGCCGCCCGACTGGGCCAGCACCGGGCCGGTGAGGCTCACGAGCAAGACCGTCAGGAAAGCGATCAGCGCGCCACGGACGGTTGTTGGGGCCGGCATCGTCGCGAGCCTAGCATGCGGCCCCCGAGGGCTAGAATGCCCTTGTTCACGCGGGCATGCGCCAAGCAGATGCCCCTCGGCGAGAGGAGCCGCGACCATAGAGAAGGTCCACGGCCGCACTACCGGCCTGAAGAGCAACCAACTGAAGCGCCTCAGCAACTTGTACCGGCGGCGCGTGCCGCCCGAAGCGGCCGTGACGGTCGACCTGGCCCGTGCGATGGGCCGGCTGACCGTCGAGTTGAAACGTGGCGTCAGCCTGCTGATCGACCGCCGCGGTCGCGTGCTCACCGTGGCGGTGGGCGACGCCTCCGACACCCCCTTGCCACCGGTGCACGGCGAGGCCGAATCGCGCCTCTACGGACTGCGTCTCGCTCACACGCACCTCAAGCCAGGGGGCCTCTCCGGCGCGGACCTCACCACCTTGTTCATGAACCGCCTCGACGCCATGGTGGCGCTGGACGTGACACCCGCCGCCGGTTCCGCCGACGCGGTCGTCGTTGGTCCCGCCCACCTCGCCTTCGTTGCGCCCGCAGGGAGCGACCAGGAGGACTGGCTGGTGGAGGCGCCGATGACGGTACGCCAGCTCGAGGAACTGAACTTCCTGGAGCGCGTGCACGCGCTGGAGGAGGAGCTGGCGCGCGACTCCGCCGCGCGGGAGGTGCACCGGACGAGCGCGGAGCGCGCCGTGCTGGTGGGCCTCGCCGGTAGGGAGGGCGCCTTCGAGACCGAGTCGCGCATGACGGAACTCGCGGAACTCGTGCGCAGCGCCGGCGCCGACGTCGCGGCGTCCACTTTGCAGCACCGCGACAAACCGGACCCGCGCACGTTGGTGGGCGAAGGCAAACTGCAAGAGGTCGTCGCTCTGGCGTTCCACGAGGACGCCGACCTGTTGGTCTTCGACCGCGAACTGTCGCCCGCTCAGGCGCGCGAGGTGGAGGCGTTCACCAAGCTGAAGGTGCTCGACCGCACTCAGGTCATCCTCGACATCTTCGCGCAGAACGCGCGCGGCCGCGAGGCGCAAGTGCAGGTGGAGCTGGCGCAACTCCACTACCAGCTCCCGCGGCTGGCGGGCCGCGGCGTCGCCATGAGCCGCCTCGGCGGGGGCATAGGCACTCGCGGTCCCGGCGAAACCAAGCTCGAGGTCGACCGCCGCAAGATCCGTGACGGCATAGCGAGCTTGGAGGCCGCGGTGGACGCCATCAGCCGCCGCCGCAGCGAGAGCCGCAAGCAGCGCCTGCGGAGCGCCACGCCCACGGTAGCGCTCGTCGGTTACACGAACGCCGGCAAGTCGACGCTCTTCAACGCACTCGCCAAGTCCGACATGCTGGCGCGCGACAAGCTCTTCGCCACCCTGCGCCCCACCAGCCGCGAGGGTTGGCTGCCCGGCCTCGGGCCGTTCGGCGGCAAGGTCGTCTACACCGACACGGTGGGGTTCATCCGCGAACTGCCCGAGGAGCTGGTGAACGCCTTCCGCGCCACCCTCGAGGAGTTGCACGACGCCGACCTGCTGCTCCACGTGGTCGACGCCGCGAACCCTGGCGCACCCGACAGGGTCGACGCCGTGAGGCGGGTCCTCGACGACCTAGGGCTAGAGGTGCCCCGCCAGGTGGTGCTCAACAAGGCCGACGCGGCCGACCCCCAGGTGGTGGCCGAGCTCGCCAGGCGTTACGACGCTCGAATCGTCTCCGCGGTGACGGGGGCGGGTATGGACGAGCTCAAGGCCGCTCTGGCCCGCGCCCTCCTGGACGCCGGCGTAGAGGCTCCCGCCCCCGAGTGGGCGGCGTTGACGGCCCAGCGGGAGGGCGGCGCCCACGGTGGCTAGCATGTGGGCATGAGTTCCGACCTGAAAGGCTTCGTAGCCAGGCTCGAGGAGCGCGGCCAGCTGACGCGCGTCGCCGTGCCCGTGTCCACTTACCTCGAGATGGCCGAGATCGCCGACCGCCTCGTCAAGTCGGGCGGCCCGGCCGTGCTGTTCGAGAGGCCCGTCGACCGCGACGGTCGAGCGCTGGACACGCCCGTGGTGATGAACCTCTTCGGCACCCGCGAGCGCATGGCGCTGGCCCTCGGGGTCGAGAACCTGGACGAGGTGGGCGAGCGCATCCGCTCGCTGCTCGACGTGAAACTGGGCGGCGGGCTGCTGGGCCTGGTGTCCAACCTGCCCAAACTGCGCGAGGTGGCGGCGCTGCCGCCCCGGCGCGTGCGCACGGCGCCCGTGCAGCGGGTGGTGCTGCGCGGCGACGAGGTCGACCTCGGCCGCCTCCCCGTCCTCACGACCTGGCCGCAGGACGGTGGGCCGTTCATCACGCTGCCGCTCGTGATCACGCGCGATCCCGAGCGGGGCGACCTGAACATCGGCATGTACAGGATGCAGGTGCTCGACCGGAACAGTACGGCCATGCACTGGCAGCGCCACAAGACCGGGGCGCGTCACATGGCCGCCGCCGCGCGCCTGGGCCAACGGCTGGAGGTGGCAGTGGCCATCGGCGGCGACCCCGCCCTCACCTACGCCGCCACGGCGCCGCTCCCGCCCGTGCCGGGTCTCAACGAGTACTCGCTGACCGGCTTCTTGCGCGGCAGGCAGGTCGAGGTGGTCAAGGGCGTCACCGTCGACCTGGAGGTACCCGCTCACGCAGAGATCGTGTTGGAGGGCTACGTCGATCCGAACGAGGACCTCGTGATGGAGGGTCCGTTCGGCGACCACACGGGCTTCTACACGCTGCCCGACGAGTACCCGCGTTTCCACGTGACGGCCGTGACCACGAGCGAGGACCCCCTCTACCCCGCCACCGTCGTGGGCCGACCGCCGATGGAGGACGCCTACCTCATCGAGGCGAGCGAGAGGATCTTCCTCGAGCCGGCGCGCTTCATACTGCCCGAGATCGTCGACTACCACCTGCCGCCGGCCGGCATCGCGCATAACCTCGTCAACGTGGTGATCGAGAAGAGCTACCCGGGCCAGGCCTTCAAGGTGGCCAACGGTCTCCTGGGGCTGGGCCAGATGATGCTGGCGAAGGTCTTGCTCGTGAGCGACGACCCCGAGGCCGACCCGAAGGATCACTTGGGCTTCTGGCGCAAGGTCCTGGCCGGCACCGTTCCGGGCCGCGACAGCCAGTTCGCGAAGGGTCCGATGGACGTGCTCGACCACTCGAGCCGCGCCTTCAGTTACGGCAGCAAGCTCGTTCTCGACGGCACGCGGAAGACGCCCGAGGAGGGAGGCGACGTGAGTTTCGCGCCGAACCCCGAGCGTGCCGCCGGCGAGCTGCCCGTGCACGCCGAGATCGAGGACCAGCACCAGGTGGCGGGCGGCTTCTGGTTCATTACCACGAAGAAGAAGCGCCCCGGGCAAGGGCGGCACCTGGCCGAGTGGGCGGCACGCCAGGGCGTGGCCAAAGGGGTGCGCCTGATAGCCGTGGTGGACGAACTGTGCAACCCGCGGGACTTCGACGACTGCATCTGGACCATGCTCAACAACATCGACCCCGAGCGCGACGTGCAGATCGTCGACGACACCTTCGCGGCCGCGCCGATCTTCGCGGTCGACGCCACCCCGAAGCTGCGTTCCGAGGGGTTCGCACGGGACTGGCCCGAGAAGCTCGTGATGCCCACCGCCGTGAAGCGGAAGGTGGACGAGCTGTGGCCCGAGATCTTCGAGTAGCGGGCCGCGAGTTCGTCGCCGTGGCGACCTTCCGAGTCGTCCAAGGTCCCGCCTCCGGCGACCTCGCGGTCCGGCCCCCGAGGTCAGCGCCGGTGCCCGAAGACCGCAGCGGGCACGAACAGGGCCGCCTGCGTGAGCACGATGGTGGCGCCGCTCGGCACGTCCCAGTAGAAGGACAGCCCCAACCCCACCACGGTGCTGACCACGCCCAACAGCACGCTCAGGAGCGTCATCTGTGCGAGGGTCCGCGCCAGCAGCCTAGCGGCGGCCGCGGGTATCACCAGATAGGCGGCCATGAGCACGATGCCGACCACGCTGGCGCTTACGGCGATGACGAGGGCGGCCAGCAGGAACAGCACCAGCTCCAGCCGGTCGGTGTGCAGGCCGTCGCTACGCGCCAGCTCGTCGTCGAAGGTGGCGTAGCCGAGCCTTCCCCATAGCCCCATCAGCGCGCCGACGGCCAGCACGGCCACGACCACGATGACGATCAGGTCTCCCCGGCGCACGCCCAGGATCGAACCGAACAGCAGGTCCATGACCGAGACGCCCAGGTTGACGTCGGGCGGGATGAGAGAGAAGAACATGACGCCGAGGGCCACGCTGACGGCGAAGGCCACGCCGATAGCGGTGTCGGAGCTGAGGCGCGTGCGCTTGCGCAGCGCGGCGATGACGAGCGCCGCCAGCAGACTGAACGGCATGGCTATCCAGAGCGGGTGCTCGAGCAGCGCTACCCCCGAACCGATCAGGCCGCTGGTGACGATCACGTACGCCCCGATGCCCATGCCGCCGAAGGCCGCGTGTGCAAGGCCGTCGCCCAAGAAGGAGAGCCGCCGCTGCACGACGAACACGCCGAGCACGCCAGCCATGACGGCTATCGCGAGCCCGGCGATGACGGCGCGCTGGAAGAACGGCAGCGCCAGCGCCTCGAGGATGGTCACGAACGTGACCTCACAGCGTCAACCCGTGGGCGTAGTCCCAGAGAGTGAACCCGTGGTCGTGACCTCACAGCGTGAACCCGTGGTCGTGGCGCTTGTGTCCGAAGGCCGCCTGCAGGCATTCCTCGCGCATCACGTCCTCCGGCGGGCCGTACCCGTGCACCGTGCGGTTCAGGACCAACACGTCGTCGGAGTGGTAACGGGCGGCCGTCAGGTCGTGCGTCACCATGACGACGGTAGCGCCCGAATCGGCCTGGTACTCCTCGAGCAGGTCGTAGATGTCGCGCTCGGCCAAGTAGTCGACGCCCGTTGCCGGTTCGTCCAAGAGCACGAGCTGCGGCCCCCTTACGAAGGCGCGCGCGAGATACGCGCGTTGCAGTTCGCCGCCCGAGAGCCGCGCCAGCGGCCGGCCCGCGAGCTCCGCGGCGCCAACGCGGTGCAGGGCCGCGAAGGCCCGCTCGCGCTCGCCTGCTACCACCCGTCCGGGCCACGCGCCCCGTAACCCCGTCACCACCAGTTCCAAGGCGGTGGCAGGGAACGTGCGGTCGAACGTCTTGAGCTGCGGGACGTAGCCGATGCGCTCGGGGTTCGCGCCGGGCCGTTCACCGAACACCGTGGCGTGTCCCGACAGCGGCGCAGTCAGCCCCAGGATGACCTTCACTAGCGTCGACTTGCCGGCACCGTTGGGTCCGACTATGGCGAGCAGCGCGCCGGCCTTCAGGTCGAACGTCACGTCCTTGAGCGCGACGAAGTCGCCGAACCGAACTGTCACCTGGTGCACGTGCAAGACGACGGCGCCGCTCGCAGGGAGCGGCGCCGTGCCCTTCATGCGCGGCTCGTTCAGCCGAGCTTGTTCGGGTTGACGAACATGGTCGGGTCGAGCTGGCGCATGGCCTTGGTGCTCAACCATACGCGCATGGGGCGGCCGTCGACCCAGACCGTGCGCTTCTGTAGGTTCGGCTTGACGGTGCGCTTATGCACGCCCACCTGCTTGAGACCGACGCCGCCCTTGCGCTTGGCGGAGCCCTTGCGGATGCTGGTGGTGGTGCTGCGGGTGCGCTTCCCGGTGATGGCACATACGCGCGGCATGACTTCCTCCGTTGCTACGGGGCCGCTGGACGTGCCCCTCTCGTGAGTGGAGTTCGGCGGGGAACCCCAAGGCGCCCCGCTGCTAAGCGCTTGAGTCTAGCACAGGTTCCGGCCTTGGGGGCGCCCTAGCCGCAGATACGAAGCGCACCCGGGTGGCGTCCTGCCGCCGAACGCCCGGGCGCGGGGCGGCCGGCGGTAACATCTGGGCATGCAGCGCACCGAACTAGCCCGCGCCATCGCCAGTCGCTCCCTGCTCCATGGCGAGTTCCTGCTGCGCTCGGGGGCGACTAGTAGCGAGTACTTTGACAAGTACATGTTCGAGTCGGACCCCAAGCTCTTGCGGGCCATCGCCGAGGCCATGGCCCCGCTCGTGCCCGCCGGCATCGATTCCCTCGCCGGGCTCGAGTTGGGCGGCGTCCCCCTGGCCGTCATGCTCTCCCAGGTGACGGGCCTGCCCACGCTGTTCGTGCGCAAGAAGGCCAAGGAGTACGGCACGCGGCGCTTCGCCGAGGGCGGCGAGCCGGCGGGCCGGCGCCTGCTCGTCATCGAGGACGTGGTCACCTCGGGTGGGCAGGTGGTCCTCTCTACTCGAGACCTGCGCGAGGCCGGCGCTAGGGTCGGCCATGCCTTGTGCGTCATCGACCGCCAGGCCGGCGGCGTGGAGTCGTTGGCTGCCGAGGGCGTGGAACTCACTGCGCTATTCACCATGAGCGAACTCAAGTCGGCCTGAAAGAGTCCCTGCCGCGCAATTCCTGCCGCGCAATTAGACTGGGGCATGACCCAAGACACGCTCTTCGCCAAGATCGTGCGCCGCGAGATCCCCGCGGACATCGTCTACCAAGACGACCTCGTAACGGCGTTCCGCGATATCGATCCCAAGGCGCCCGTTCACGTCCTGATCGTTCCCAACGCCATCATCCCCACGGCCGACGACGTCCTGCCGGAGCACGAGGCCGCGCTGGGGCGGATGTTCACGGTGGCGCGCAAGGTGGCCGAGCAGGAGGGCCTCACCAAGGGCTACCGCCTGATCGTCAACTGCAAGGACCACGCGCATCAGGAGGTCTTCCACCTGCACATGCACCTCCTGGGCGGCAGACCCCTGGGGCCCCTACTGGTCCGCTCGCTCGCCAGCGGTTGAGCCCGCGCTCAGCCGTGGTACTCGCCCCAGGCCTCGCGCAGCACGCCGCAGACCTCGCCCAGGGTCGCGTGGCGCGCCAACGCGTCCTTGACGAGGGGGAATAGCGAAACCCTAGCGTCCGACCCGCCGGCTTCGGCCGCGCGCCGCAAGGCCAGGAGCGCCGCGGATACGGCCACGCCGTCACGCGCTGCCCGGAACGCCGCCAGGGTGTCGACGCGGCGACGTTCCAGCTCGGGATCGATGACCTGGAGGGGCACGTCGGCGTGGCCGCCCTCGCTGAAACGGTTCACGCCCACCACCACGCGCTCGCCCGACTCGATCTCCTGCTGGAACCGGTACGCCGAATCATCGATCTCCTGCTGAAGGAAGCCGGCCTCGATGGCGCGAACGGAGCCGCCGAGCGCTTCGACCTGGTCCATGAGCTTCGTGGCGGCCGCCTCCAGCTCGTCGCACAGGTTCTCGAGGTAGTAGCTGCCCGCCAACGGGTCGATGGCTTCCGGGACTCCCGTCTCGTAGGCGAGGATCTGCTGCGTGCGCAGCGCGAGGCGCGCGCTTTCTGGCGTCGGCAGACCCAGCGCCTCGTCGAGGGCGTTGGTGTGCAGGCTCTGCGTGCCGCCCAGCACGGCCGCCAACGCCTGGTACGCGGTGCGCACCACGTTGTTCTCGGGCTGCTGCGCGGTGAGCGTGCTTCCCCCCGTTTGGGTGTGGAAGCGCAGCATCTGCGACCGCGGCTCCTTGGCACCGAACTCGTCACGCATGATCCGGGCCCACATGCGCCGCGCCACCCGGAACTTCGCGACCTCCTCGAGCAGCCGACTGTGGCACGCGAAGAAGAAGGACAAGCGCGGCGCGAAGTCGTCGACCTTCAGGCCTGCCCCTACCGCCGCCCTTACGTAGGCGCGCGCGTTGGAGAGCGTGAAGGCCAGCTCCTGCGCGGCGGTCGCCCCGGCCTCGCGGATGTGATAGCCGGAGATGCTGATGGTGTTGAAGTTGGGCAGCTCACGGGCGCAGTGAGCGAAGAGGTCGGTCACCAGGCGCATGGAGGGACCGGGCGGGTAGATGTAGGTGCCGCGCGCCACGTACTCCTTGAGGATGTCGTTCTGCACGGTGCCGCCCAGTTGCGAGTGCGCAACGCCCTGTTCCTCGCCCACCAGCACGTAGAGCGCCAGCAGCATCATGGCGGGCGCGTTGATCGTCATCGAGGTCGTCACCTTGTCGAGCGGAATGTTGTCGAACAGCTCCCGCATGTCGTCGATGGTGGCCACGCTTACGCCCACGCGGCCCACCTCGCCCGCGGCGAGGGGGTCGTCCGGGTCGAGCCCCAGTTGGGTGGGGAGGTCGAAGGCGACGGAGAGGCCGGTGACTCCCTCCCCGAGAAGGTACCGGTAGCGCTCGTTCGACTCCCGCGCGGATCCGAAGCCGGCGTATTGCCGCATGGTCCAGAGCCTGCCCTCCGAGTACATGGCAGGGTAAACGCCGCGGGTGAACGGGAACTCGCCCGGTCGCCCGAGCCGCTCGGTGAGGCGCGGAGGGGGAGCGTCGTAGATGGGCTCCATGCCTCAATCATACGAGCGGGCAGCGTGTGGTCCTTGTCGGGGGGTGCCCAGAGGGTAGCCTAGGGCATGTCTAGTGACCAGATGACTTATCGCAGGTTGGGCAACAGCGGCCTCAAGGTCAGCAGCGTCAGCCTCGGCGGCTGGACCACGTACGGCCAGACGGTCGAGGAGCAGAACACGGTCAGGCGCATAATCGATCGGGCCGTGGAGCTGGGCGTCAACTTCTTCGACGCGGCCGACGTTTACGCCAAGGGCAAGTGCGAGGAGATGATGGGCGAGGCCCTCGCCGAGGTAGGGCCGCGGCATCACCTGGTGGTGAGCAGCAAGCTGTACTGGCCGATGTCCGAGAACGTCAACGACCGCGGCCTGAGCCGCAAACACATCATGGAGTCGATCGACCTGACCCTGGACCGCATGGGGCTCGACTACCTCGACATCTACTTCGCCCACCGCTTCGATGACGAGACGCCGCTCGAGGAGACGGTGGAGGCGTTCTCCGACGTAGTGCGTTCGGGCCGCACCCACTACTGGGGGACGAGCATGTGGAGCGCCGCACAGATTGCGGAGGCCGTCACATTCGCCAAGTCGAACGGCCTGGTGGCGCCGGTGGTCGAACAACCCGAGTACTCCATGCTGCGCCGCGAACGGGTCGAGGGCGAGATCATGCCCACCACGTCGGCCAAGGGGGTTGGTCTGGTCGTGTTCAGCCCGCTGGCGCAGGGCCTGCTCACCGGCAAGTACGACTCGGGAGTCCCCGAGGGCTCGCGCTTCGCCAACTTCGAGGGCTTCCGGAAGCGCCACCTGACCGAGGACGCCGTGGCCCGTGTCCGCGCACTCAAGGGCGTTGCCGACGACCTGGGGGTCACGCGCAGCCAACTGGCGCTCGCCTGGGTGCTGAGGAACCCCAACGTCTCCTCCGTGATCACGGGCGCCACGCGCGTGGAGCAGCTCGAGGAGAACGTGGTCGCCGCAGGGTTGACCCTGAACGAAGACACGCTGAGCAGGATCGACGAGGCGCTGGCCGGCGACTGAGGCCTGGGTCTTCGGCCGAGGCCCTGGCCGGCCGCCGAAGCAGGGTACGGCGGACGAGGACCTATACGGCAGCCGAGGCGCTGCCCGGCAGCCGACGCCCTAGCAAGGGAGCAACATGAAGCTCTACCGAGCCGCGGACATGCGCGAGGCCGACCGCTTGGCCGCGGCCGCCGGGGTGAGCACTTGGCGGCTCATGGAGGCGGCCGGAAAGGCCGTGGCGCAGGAGGTGCAGAGTCGTTACCCGGCACGCCGCACGGCCATCGTGCTCTGCGGCAAGGGGAACAACGGTGGTGACGGTTACGTCTGCGCCAGGGACCTCGCCGCGCAGGGCATGACGGTGCGCGTGCTGGAGCTGAGCGCCGAGCCGGGGCGGCCGGACGCGCGGCGCGCGCGCGAGGAACTGTTGGCCGGCGGCGTGACGCCCGAGCCCCTGGACTCCTGGGAGTCGCTGGCCCCGGGTGCCTCCGCGGTGATCGTAGATGCCATCTTCGGCAGCGGCCTGAGCGGGCCGGTCGAGGGTCGGCTGGGCGAACTCCTGTCACGCCTGAGCGGGTTCGGCGTCCCCGTGGTGGCCGTCGACGTGCCGAGCGGACTGCCCACCGACGCGCCGCAGCCGATGGGTCCCCACGTGACCGCCGACGTGACCGTGGAGCTGGCCGGGCACAAGCTGGCCGGCGCCTTCTACCCTACGCGCGGCGCGTACGGGGAACGCGTTCTGGCGGCCATCGGCATGCCGCCGGCCATCATGGACGCGTGCGGCCACGTGCTGCTGCTGTACGCGCAAACCGTGTGCCCCTGGCTGCCCGAGAGGCCCCCCGACGCCCACAAGTACACGGCGGGCACGGTTACCGTCGTCGGCGGCTCGAAACGGTACTCGGGCGCGGGCGAACTGGCCTGCCGCGGTGCGTGGCGCGCCGGCGCCGGGCTGGTGACGCTTCTCGGACCCGTGCGCCACCCGGCTGCGTGGCCGGAGACGATCTTCGAGGAGTTCCCGTTCCCCGAAGACGCCCCGGCCGACCTGCGCGCCCCGGCCGACTCCGGCACCCCGGCCGACCCCGGCACCCCGGCCGACCCCGGCACCCCGGCCGACCCGGGCTCCTCGGCCGAAACCACCGACCTGGCCGAGCTGACCGCCCTACTTCGCTACGCTTTCGCGCCGAAGAGGGCCGCCACGACACTGATCGGGCCGGGGCTGGCGGATGGCGCCCTGGGGCTACTCCCAACCCTGCTTCGGCTCGCTCCCGGCCAGGTCGTGCTGGACGCAACCGCCCTGAGCCCGGCGGCGTGGCCGGCCACTGCCCGCGCCGAACTCGGCGCACGAGGTGGCGTCGTCATGACCCCACACGCGGGCGAGGCCGCCGCGCTGCTCGGTGCAGAACCGCAGGAAGTGGTTCATGACCCGCTCGATGCCGCCGCGATGCTGGCCGCCGGCTTCGGCGCCACCGTCGTGCTGAAGGGCGCCACCACCGTCATCAGCTCGCCGGACGGCCGGGTGGCCGTGTCGGAGCGCGGCCACCCCGGCATGGCCACGGGCGGCACCGGGGACGTGCTGGCGGGCGTCATCGCCGCACTACTCGCGCCCACGGGTGGCCGTGAGCGGACGTTCGAACGGACCTGCGCGGCGGTGTGGCTCCACGGCGTGGCCGGGGAGCTGGCCGCGGAGCAGGCGGGGCTCGGCCTCGTGGCGTCGGACCTGGCGGACGCCCTCCCCGCGGCGGCAGCACTCGCTAGAGGGTGAGCGGCCCTGACTCCACTCCTGGCGTGGCGCCCGGTGGTAGCGTGCCCTCCATGTTGCGTGTCCGCGTGCCGGCCAGCAGCGCGAACCTGGGGCCGGGCTTCGATGCGCTCGGCCTCGCACTCGACCTGCAACTCGAGGTGACACTCGCCCCCGCCGCTGCCGATTCGTTCGACTATCGCGGGCGTGGCGAAGTGCCCGACACGCCCGACAACCTCGTCCATTCCGGCTTCAGAGCGGTCTTCGGTAGCCTCGGCCTCCCGACACCCACCGTGGCCCTCACCGTGCGCAACCCGATCCCCTTGGCTCGCGGCCTCGGTTCGTCGTCGGCGGCGCTGGTGGCCGGTGCCGCGCTCGCGGACGCGTTGACCGGGAACCAGCTTGGACGCCGTGGCGTGTTCGCGCTCACCGCCGGTTTGGAGGGTCACCCCGACAACGTCGGTCCATGCGTCTTCGGCGGTTTCACGGTGGCGGCCGTAGACCAGGCGGGCGCCTTCTTGCAGGCCACCCTGGAGCCCCCGGCGAGTTGGCGCTTCCTCTTCGGCGTGCCCGCCTTCGAACTCGCGACCCACGAGGCCCGCGCGGCCCTACCAGCCTCCTACCCGCGCCAGGACGTAGTGATAACCGCAGCGCGTTCGGCGCTGTGGGTCGCGGCCGTGGCCCTCGACCGCCCGGAGCTCCTGAGGGCCGCGGCACTAGACGTCGTGCATCAGCCCTACCGCGCGCACCTGGTGCCCGGCTTCGAGAGCGCCATCGCCGACCTCCGCGAGGCCGGCGCTTACGCGGCCTTCTTATCCGGCGCCGGCCCGACCGTCGGGGCCGTGACCAGCGAGGAGGCCCTGCCCGCTTGCAGAGCAGCCCTCGAGCGCTTCGTGGCGGGGGGCGAGGTGCTCGAACTGCGGGCGGCACGGGGCTACTCGGTGGAGCCGTGCTAGGTCGGGAAGCCGGGCGCGGCCCCGACGGGGCGGGCGGCCACCAGTCGCGCCCCGCAACCGAGCCGCCCCTGGTGCTCGGCATCGACACCTCGTGCGACGACACCGGTGTCGGACTGGCACGCGCCGGCCAGGTGGTGGCCAACGTCGTGGAGTCGCAGACCGCCCTTCATGCCCGCTTCGGCGGCGTCATGCCCGAACTCGCCAGCCGGGAGCACCTGGAGGTCATCGACGAGGTGGTGCAGCGCGCGCTGGCGGCGGCCGGGGTCGGCCTCGGTGAAATCGGGGCCGTGGCCGCCACCAGGGGTCCGGGCCTGGTCGGCGCGCTCCTAGTGGGGCTCAACTACGGCAAGGCGCTGGCCTGGGGGCTCCAGGTGCCGTTCGTGCCCGTCCATCACCTGGAGGGCCACATCGCGGCGGCGGGCGACGCGCAGCCGCCGTTCGTGGCGCTGCTCGCGTCCGGAGGCCATACCGCACTGTTCGCCGTGCACGCCTGGGACCGGGTGGAGGAGCTTGGTCGCAGCCGCGACGACGCCGCCGGCGAGGCGTTCGACAAGGTCGCGCGCCTTCTGGGGCTCGGTTACCCCGGCGGGGCCGCGCTTGCGAAGCTGGCCGAGGCGGGCGACGACCGCGCCGTCTCGCTGCCGGTGCCCATGCAGGGCGACAAGGGCCTCGAGTTCTCCTTCAGTGGCCTCAAGACGGCGGTGGCTCTGCTGGTCGAGAGGAACCAGACACTCGATCCGGCCGACGTGGCGGCGTCTTTCGAGCGCGTGGTCGTCGGCTCATTGCTCAGCGTCTCCCTCAGGGCCCTCGAGCGGACGGGCATGACGAAGCTCGTGGTGGCGGGTGGCGTGGCCGCCAACGCGAGGCTCCGGCGCGAGTTCGCGGCGGCCGGCATCGACGTGGCCTTCCCGCCACCCGCCCTCACGACCGACAACGGCGCAATGATCGCGCTGGCCGGCGGCCTGAGGCTTGCTGCGGGGCGCCTCCCCGAGTCTCCCTTCAGTGCCGACGCCGAGCCGTACCTGCCGTTAGCGGACGCTGCCCCACAGGCCGGCTAAGTACATCTCCTGAGTGATGACGCCCTTGACCTCGTTGGCGTCGAGCACCACCACGAGCTGCTCGTGCGCCAGCAGTCGCCTCAGGTCGGTAACCGCCGTGTCGGCCTCGACCTTGACGAGCTCCTCCCACGAGGTGATCCGGTCGTGGTTTAGCCCGGTGACCCCGACTGGCACCCCCGCGTCCTGCACTATGACGATGCGGTTCGCCATCATGGTCTGGGCCACTTGCGCTGCGTCCACGACGGGCACCTTGCTTGCCGAGCGGCCGGTGGTCGGCGGCGCCAAGAGTCCGAAGCTCAGGAGGGTGGGGCTGGGCAGCCGCAAGGCGCTGCGCACGTAGATGAGGGCGCCGGAGTAGGCGAGCACGAAACAGAGTCCTTCGAGGATCCCGGCGGCGTTGAAGTCACTGAACCCCAGTTGACCACGGCGGCCCAACGCCCAGAACACGAGCAGGGCGACGAGCAGCGCGAAGGCGACGGATGCGGAGGCCCCTAGCAAGGCGGCTACGCGGAGTTGGCCTGGTCGTCTCAAGGATCCCTCCTCAGGGCAAACGCGGGGAAGTCGGGCAGTGTGGTTCCGGGCAGGTGGGCGAGCTTGTCGACGTCGGCGGCCACGCAGGCGTCGCCGGTGGGGAGTGCCCGAGCGGCGACGCCGAGTAACGCGCTCACGCGTTGCTCGAGCCCTGAGACCCGGGCTCGTCCTAGCACGAACCGGACGAGCGTTCCCAAGCCCACGATCCTGGCCAGCGCCAGGGGGTTCTTGCGGTTGAGGAACACGCGGTCGATCAGCGCGAGTAGCGTGGGCACCGCGCTGCGGCGCACCAGCACGAGGTTCCCGCCGGTGAAGCGCCCGTCGGCCAGGCTTGCGTAGGTACGGCTCTGGTCCGGGAACGCTGCGAGCGCGTCCGCCTCGCTCACGATCGGGTAGACGAGTTGGGCCGGACGGCCGTCCGGGCCCGTAAGGTCGCTCGCCGCGCGCAAGAAGCGAGCCACGGCCGCGCCCGTCAACCAGGGCACGTCGGCAGTGACCACCAGCAGGCGGTCGCCGGCGTCGGGCTGGGACATGGCCGCGCCGAGGCCGAGCGCTAGTGAGTCCACGAGGCGTAGGCCGGCGGGCACGGTCACGTCGTAAAGGCCCTCGAAGTGACCATGCGGGTCACCCACGAGCACGACCCTGTCGACCACCCCCGAGGCGCGCAGCGCGGCGAGGACGTACTCTCCCAGCGGCCTGTCACCCAGTGGGACCAGGGCCTTGGAGGGCGCCCCGACCTCACGCGCCAGGCGGTCGCCTGGGCCACCGCCGGCGAGCACTATCGCGACCAGGGCTCCGTTCTCACGCACGCACCGATTCTATCGCGCCACTCGTTAGCGGCCGCACGGGCGCCCGCGGCGCAAGAAGAAGCCCACCGCTGCGAAAACGCGGTGGGCTGCCTACTCGTTGGCGGCCTAAGGCCGTCAGGCGGACCTCAGAAGCGCGACTGGCGCACGTTCAGGGTGACGGTTCTGCCTGCGCTGACGTTGAAGCTCGTCACGTACGTCACGTAACCGGGAGCGATGACCACCAGCTCGTGGGTGCCCGGGGAGACATCGTTGACCTGCAGGCGGCCGCTACCACTGGGGAGTGTGCCGACCTGGCGACCGTCGATGAACACGAGGGCGCCGCCGATGTTGCCCTGCACGACCGCGGTGCCGCTCTGCGCCACCAACTGCACGCTGACGCTGCGGTTCTCGCCGTCGCGGGCCCTGAAGGTGACGCTCATCGAGTCGTAGCCCGGCAGATCGAAGCGGGCCGTGTAGCTGCCGGCGTCGAACTGAACCTGCCCGGTGGGCGTGGTGCCCACGTAGCGGCCGTCGACGTAGACGTCTGCGCCGCTCGGCGAACTCGTGAACTCGACCATGCCCGCCCGGCGCTGTTGATTGAGGCGCGCGGTTACCGACTGCGTCCGACCGGCGCGCACGTCGACCGTGGTCGTGTACGGATCGTAGCCGTCGAGCTCGATCCTGACGTCGTGCCTGCCCTTCGCAGCGCCGAAGCTCAGCGGCGTGTAACCGATGAACTGGCCGTCGAGGTAGACGGAGGCGCGGCTGGGCGTGGACGCGAAGTCGATCGTGCCGAACTGGGGCGTCGCGGGCTCGCTACCGACGCTGTAAAGCGCCGTGTCGGTTACCCAGTCTCGTTGCGGGATGGGCCTCACGACGATGGCGAAGCTCTGGATGAAGCCCTGTTCGCCGATGGTGCTCTGCGCGAAGATGTCGCTCTCGCGCTGGAAGCGCGCGAGCGTCGAGGTGTCCAACTGCGACTTGCTGGCGATGGCAATGACCTTCGACAGGCCCAGCGGGGGTTCGATGCTGAACACGTAGCGCGCGCCACTCGGCGGGAACGTGCGGGTTTCGCCGGCACTCAGGCGGTTATCGCTGCTGTAGCGGTTGGGGAAGATCTGCGTGATCTCGCCGCTCGGGCGCACATCGAAGATGTAGACCCACGAGGAGTCGTCGACGCGGACGCTGATCTTGACGTCTTCGCCGACCTGGTACGTAGGGATGGCGTCCCCCGAGGGGTCGCGATCCAACCAGACCTGAACACCGAAACTGGGTGCGGGGTTGACGACGATGGCTTGAGGGCTCACCACGAACCCCTGAGCGGCTACCATTGGAGCGAGGACGAGCAGCAGGATTGCTCCGAAGAGTCTCTTCATGACCTGCCCCCTTTCTGGCCGAAGCGTAGCACCGACTTCCTGACTGGCATGATGACGCCCTTAAAGCGTTCTTCATGCTCCGGTGGGCCCAGGCGGATAACATCACGGCATGGATAAGACGATGCCACAGCACCGCGGCCGCTCGGCCTTGGCCCGCACCTGGGCCACCCTGGGCGCCCTCGCGCTGCTCGCCGCGCCCGCACTCGCCCAGCCGCTCGACGTCGATACGGTGCTGGACAAGGTCGCTAGCGCAGCCCGTGGGCTGCAGGACGCGGCCTTCACCCTGACCGGCAAGCTCATCGACACCGACGGAACCACGATCGCGCTCGAGATCGAGATCCAGGTGGTGCCGCCTCAGAGCCTCGCCAAGGCGTACATCATCCAGCCCGACGCGTTGGCCGACAACGAGATCGTGTTGGACGGCGACGCGGTCTACAACTACACCTTCCTAACCAACCAGGTGATGATCTTCGATGCCGATGACCCCGACGCGCTGGGAGGCCTGCTGCCCAAGGGCGAAGACGGCGCCAGCGCCGAGATCTCGTTCGACCTCGGCACCATCTTCGCCGGGTTCGACGCCACCCTCGAGTCGGTCGAGCAGGGTCCGAACGGCGACGTCTACGTGATCGACTTCGTCAACAAGGACCCGACCGCGCAGATCCTCAACGTCACGGCGCGCGTCGACTCGTCGGACTGGCTCCCGCGGCAGCTGGTCTTCACGCAGTCGGACGGCCACGTACTGGCCGAGTTGAACGCCGAGGACCTCGTGACAAATCAGGGGCTCGACCCCGCCGAGGTGCGCCACCTGCCCGACGACGCCGAGGTCATCGACAACCGGCGCTGAGCCGGCGTCGGCGACCTGCGCCTAGCCGGGGTCGGCGGCGGCGGCCGCCCGGCCGCGCCTCAGCCGACCATGTCCTCGGGCACGACCGCCGCGTCGAACTCCTCGGCGCTCAGGTAACCGAGGGCCACGGTCGCCTCTTTCAAGGTCGTGCCCTCGTGGTGGGCCTTCTGGGCTATCTCGGCGGCCTTGTAGTAACCGATGCTCGTGTTGAGGGCCGTGACGAGCATCAGCGAGTTATCGAGGTGCATGCGTATGCGTTGCTCGTCGGCCTCTATGCCGTCGACGCAGTGCACGCGGAAGCTGCTGGAGGCGTCGGCGAGCAGGTTGGCCGACATGAGCAGGTTGAAGATCATCACCGGCTTGAAGACGTTGAGCTGGAAGTGGCCGTGGGTACCGGCAACGCTGACGGCGGCGTCGTTGCCGATCACCTGAGCGCAGACCATGGTGAGGGCCTCGGCCTGCGTGGGGTTGACCTTGCCCGGCATGATGCTCGAGCCCGGCTCGTTCTCGGGCAGGCGCAGCTCCCCTATCCCGCAGCGCGGGCCGGAGCCGAGCAGCCTGATGTTGTTGCCGACCGCGAACAGGGCCACGGCCGTGCGCTTGAGGGCGCCCGAGGCCTCCACGACGGCGTCGTGGGCGGAGAGCGCCTCGAACTTGTTGTCCGCCGTGCGAAACGGCAGCCCCGTGAGCTCGGCGATGCGCTCCGCGACCCTCACGGCGAACCCCTTGGGGGTGTTCAACCCCGTGCCGACGGCGGTGCCGCCCAGCGCCAGCTCGGCCAGGTGCGGTAGGGCGTTCTCGATGGCCTCGACGCTCTTGCTCACCTGCGCCGCATAACCGCTGAACTCCTGGCCGAGCGTCAGCGGCGTCGCGTCCATCAGGTGAGTGCGCCCGATCTTCACGATGTCGGCGAACTGCCGCGACTTGGCCTCGAGCGAGGCCTGCAAGGCACGCAGCTCCGGCAGGGTGCGGCCTGCCAGCACGCGGTAGGCGGCGATGTGCATGGCCGTCGGGAACGTGTCGTTGGACGACTGGCTCTTGTTGACGTCGTCGTTCGGGTTGAGCGGCTTCTTGCTGCCGCGGGGTTCGCCCGCAAGCTCGCTTGCCCGGTTCGCCACGACCTCGTTCACGTTCATGTTCGACTGTGTGCCGGAGCCCGTCTGCCACACGACCAGCGGGAACTCGTCGTCGAGCTTGCCTTCGGCTATCTCGTCGCACACGCGCGCGATGAGGTCTACCTTCTCCTGGGGGAAGTCGGTCAGTTCGGCGTTGGTGAGAGCCGCCGCCTTCTTCAGCACCGCGAAGGCGCGGATGACCTCGGTAGGCATGCGCTGCCCGCCGATCTTGAAGTTCTCCAGCGAGCGTTGCGTCTGGGCGCCCCAGTAGCGCTCCTCGGGAACGCGGACCTCGCCGAGCGTGTCTTTCTCGATGCGGTAAGCCATGTCGTCTCGCCTCCGTCTGTGCGCCGTCGCCGACGACGCCCTGTTGCCGCCATGGTACCCACTCGGAACGCGCGGCCCGAGGTCAACTCACCGTCGCGGCTCAGGGCCTGAGCACGAACCTGAGCGCCGACGCCATGCCGTTGCGCCAGTTGGTCCAGTTGTGCCCGGCGTGGCGCTCGGTGAGGGCCACGCCGACTCCGCGGCCGTCGAGCGCGGCCGCCACGCGCCGATTGATGCCATTGAGCCACTCGATGGTGCCCACCTCGAGGTACCAGCGCGGCGGCGGTGCGGCTTGCGGATCTGCGAGGCGCTCCAGGAGCCAGGAGTCTCGCGACGAGTAGAAGTCCATGCTCCCCGGATCGCCCACGAACGCCCCCGAGAACGTGACCACGCTCGTCGCCAGGTCCGGCCGCGCCAGGGCGGCCGCGGCCGCCGCCAGCCCGCCCAAGCTCGCGCCCAGCCACACGCGCTCGCCGGTCCCGGGGTTCTCGGCCTCGACCTTGGGAAGAAGTTCCTCGAACAGGAAGTCCAGATACTCGGTGGAGTACGCGTACTCACTGTTCCGGTCCACGGGTTCGACGAACAAGAAGCGTGCCGGCCTGGCCTCGCCACGCGCCGCCAGTTGCTCGCCCACCAGGTGGAGCCCGGCCAGGCGGTTGAAGGCCACGCCGTCTTGCGCGACGACGAGGGGCAACTCGGCGCCCTCGTGACCGAGCGGCGTGTACACCGTCGCTCGCCTGAGCTGACCGTTCAACGCGGTGCTCGTCAGCCTCAGCCTCGAGGTGTGACCGCGCTCCAGGGACCGGTCGAGGGCGGCGTACGGGTCGGCGGCGTAGCGGGGCCCAGTGAGCGCGCTCACCTCCGGGTACCAGGGGTTGTTCGCCCTGAGCGCGTTCCCCGGGTCGGCGTGCAACCGGCCCCGCTCATCCATGAAGCCGTACTCGTAGTAGCCGTCATCGGGAAAGTCGAACTCGACCTGGGGAGTCGTGGCCGGGTTAAGCGGCCTTGCCGCGCGTGTCATGTCGGTGTCGTCGGAGACGAGTCGCCGCGCCCAGTCGGGCACCTCCACGTTCGCTCGCATAGGGAGAGTTTAGCCTCCGAGCGAAAACGGACCGGGGTTAGACTCGAACCCATGACGCATCACCCCTACGACGACGTCTCCCTCGAGTCGCTCCGGGCCCGGCCAGGCGCGAAGTGGCAGGTGTTCCCAGGCGACGTGCTTCCGCTTTGGGTAGCGGAGATGGACTTCCCCATCGCAGACTCCATCAAGCAGGCGATCGGGGCGAACCTGAGCGCCAACGACCTGGGCTACACCGTCGGAGTCGGCGTGCCCGGCCTGCGTGACGCGGTCGCCGAGCGCTTGACCGTCAAGCACGGCCTGCCCCTGGAGCCCGACCAGGTCGCCCTGTTACCCACGACCGGCGTCGGCCTCGGCCTGGCCGCCCGGGCGTTCGCCGGCCCGGGTGACGAAGTGCTGCTGCTCACCCCCCTCTACCCGCCCTTCAAGCACGCAGTGGAGAACGCCGGCAGGGTGCCGGTCGAGGTGGAGTTGGTAAACGGCGACGACGGTTACTCCATCGATTTCGGCGCCCTCGAGGCGGCCGTCTCTCCCGCGAGCCGGCTGCTCATGCTGTGCAGCCCGCACAACCCCGTGGGCAAGGTCTTCACGCGTGAGGAGCTCGGACGGCTCGCCGACTTCGCGCTCCGCCACAACCTTTGGGTCGTCAGCGACGAACTGCACGCCGACCTGCTCTTCGACGGTAAGCACGTTCCCATCGCGAGTATCTCGCCCGAGATCGGCGCGCGCACCGTGACTCTCTACGGGCCCACCAAGGCGTTCAACATCCCCGGCCTCAAGATCTCCTTCGCCGTCTCCAGCAACCCCGGTCTGCTCGAGCGCCTGAGCGCCGCAGGCAAGGGCCTCGTGCCCGCACCCAACGTCCTCGCTCAGGTCGCGACCGTGGGCGCCTACCGCGGTGGGAGCGAGTGGCTCGCCTACACGCTCGATTACCTGCGCGGCAACCGCGAGCTGGTCGTGAGCTTCGTCAACGAGAACCTTACCGGCGTGGGCCTCCACGTTCCGGCCGCCACCTACCTGGCTTGGCTCGACCTGCGCTCCAAGGGATTGGGCGACAAGCCCGCCGCCGTGCTGGCCGAACGCGCCAAGGTGGGCCTGAACGAGGGCGCCGACTTCGGCCTTGGTGGAGCCGGCTTCGTGCGCCTCAACTTCGCCACCTCACGCCCCATCCTGCGCCTGGCGCTGGAGCGCCTGGCGAGCGTCCTGGGCGAGCAGGCCTGAGCGCCTCTCGCACCAGCCGGAGCCGACGGTCGTGCAGCGAGTGAAACGGAGCGGCGACCAACCCACGCTGCGCGTTGCGCCGGGGCTCGAGGCTGCTTTGCGCTCCGGCCACCCGTGGCTTTATCGCAATCACCTGCCCGAGCACCGCCTCAAGGGTGGCGAATGGGTGCGCGTCGAGGCGGGGCGGGCGGCGGCCTACGGACTCTACGACGCCAACGGGGCGATAGGCGTGCGCCTCTTCGGCCCGGAGCGCTTGACGCCGGCGGCCCTGGCCCGCCGGGTGGAGGAGGCGCTCGAGCTGCGCGCGGAGCTCCCCTCCGCCGGCAACGACGCCTACAGGCTGCTGCATGGCGAGGGCGACTTCCTGCCCGGCATCGTCTGCGACCGCTACGGGCGCTACGCCGTCATGAAGAGTTACGCGCCGTCGCTCGACGCGCTGCTGCCTGACGTGGCCAAGGAGATAGGAACCCGCCTGAGGCTCAAGGGCGTGGTGCTGAGGAGCGACCGCGATGATTCCGGTGGGGACGAGGCCGAGGACGGCGGCCGACCCGCTCACGACCTGACGGCCTTGTGGGGCGAGGCGCCGCCGCCCGAGTTGACCGTCAGCGAGAACCACCTGCGCTTCGTGGCCGACCCGTGGCACGGGCAGAAGACGGGGATGTTCCTCGATCAGCGCGACAACCGGCAGTTGGTGCGGAGCCTGGCTGCGGGCCGGCGGGTTCTGAACCTGTTCGCGTATCAGGGCGGCTTCAGCGTCTACGCCCTCGCGGGCGGGGCGAGGTCGGTCGTCAGCGTCGACGTCTCGCGCGCGGCCCTCGGGGCCGCCGAGGAGAACGTGCGGCTCAACGGTCCGTTCGAGGGGGAGCACAGCGCCCTGGCCGCCGACGTGTTCGCGTCGTTGCCCGTGTGGGCCGAGGCCGAGCCGCGCTACGACCTGGTCATCCTCGACCCACCGTCACTCGCCAACGCTGTCACGCAGCGGCGTCGGGCGTGGCGTGCCTACCTCAAGCTGAACCGCGACGCCTTGCGCTTGGTGGCGCCGGGCGGCCTGCTGGTGACGTCGTCGTGCACCGCGCAGGTCGGGCCGGAGGCCTTCAAGGAAGTGGTGGCGGAGGCGGCGCTCGCGGCCGGGGTGCGCGCTCAGGTGGTAGCGGAGAACGGGCATGCCATCGATCATCCCGTCCCGCTGTCGTTCCCCGAGGGGCGCTACCTCAAGTTCTTGGCGCTGCGAGTGTTGGCCTGAAGCCACTCGACAAGGAGCCTGCGGTACTTCTGCGGCACACCGGTGGCGGCGTCGTCGTGGTGCAGCTCGTGATAACCACCCGCGATCTCCTCCAGCCTCACCTTGTCGCTCGCGGCGGCCAGCTCGCGGCTGCCTTCGGGGGCCGCGATGCTGTCCGACGTTCCGACGATCACCAGCGTGGGAACCACGAGCTCGTGGGCGCGGGACCTTAGTGCCTCGCCCTGCTCGATCATGGCGTGGCCGGCGTTGGCGCGCACCCCGCCGTGGTACACGAGCGGGTCCGAGCGGTACCGCTCAACTTGCTCGGGGTCGCGAGAGATGAGCGCCGGGTCGAGGCTCGCGACTGGCAAGTTCGGTAACAGCCGCGCGATCACGCCCGCCAGCCGGTTCAGCCAGGCCGGGCGGGTGGCGGCGTCCTTGAGGAAGGGGGACGACAGAGCCAGCGCCGTGACCTCCGTGGGGTGGTCGAGCGCGTAGCGCAGGGCGATGGCGCCTCCCATCGAGTGGCCGAAAAGGAGCACCGGCAGTTCCGGGTCGGTTGCGCGCGTCAGGCGGAAGAGCTCGTGCAGGTCGGCCAGGGACGGTCCGAAGCCCGGCACGCTGCCGCGCACCCCGGGGCTCTCGCCGTGTCCCCTCAGGTCGGGCGCGAACACGTCGTAGCCCACCTCCTGCGCGCTGCGCGCGAGGTCGATGTGGCGCGTGGCGTGTTCGGCGTAACCGTGGACGATGATGAGGGCGCCCTCGGGCCGGCCCGCCGGCCTCAGGCGATAGAGCGCCAGCTCGACGCCGTCGCGCCCCACGAGCCTCTCCT
>Ga0265293_10003291_pt1 | contig 30229 bp, 44 predicted proteins | sample Munlanlewell138R_FD_192505 | JGI IMG/M metagenome (GOLD analysis project Ga0265293, IMG submission 192505) | Leachate microbial communities from a municipal landfill in Southern Ontario, Canada - Leachate well 138R | ecosystem: Engineered > Solid waste > Landfill > Unclassified | place: Canada... | reverse complement strand
AATCAAAATTGGTAAAGCTGTATTAGAGAAAATGAATAAGTAATATGTATAAAATATATTTTGATGGTGGTTGTATTCCAACAAATCCAGGTGGAGTAGCAACATATGGATATATCGTAAAACTTGAAGGGAACGATGGGGTAAAAAACTACACAACTGATGAGGTAAAAGGATGCGGTATTGTGGGAAAAGGAAAAGGAATGACAAGTAATGTTGCCGAATATACAGGATTGATTGAGGCTATAAGAACTTTAAATACTATAGATTCATCAGCCCCAGTTGAAATATATGGTGATAGTAAAATGGTGATTAATATGGCAAGTAAGGTGTGGGGGTGGAAGAAAGGGGTATATAATCCACATCCAGAGTATCCTCATTTAAAGGAATTACTTGATATGGTTTTTGAAGTATTAGGTAATCGCTATGCTGTTTTCCAATGGATTCCACGAGAGCAAAATAGAAGGGCGGATAAACTTACTCGAACTGCATATGCTGAATATTTAAAAGAAATCCGAAAAAATGAATTAGTTAAAGGGGTTATTCAAAGTATTATGGAAAGGTGAGTTATCCACACTTTATAACTTGCATAACTCGCACAGAAAATATATAATATAAATATATGAGCAATAAATAAAAGCTTATATAAATTATTAATTATTAGAAAGACAACATGGAAAATGTAATTAGAAGGCATAATAAGGTTAAAAAGGTATTTAGTGAACTTGATGATTTTATTGTTCGTGAACTTGATATAGAAATTAATGAACTTAATAAGCGTATTGATAGGAAAATTAAGAGAGGTATGCCATATGATGGTGATTCTCTACAACATCAAAAAGCGGTAGAATTAAGAAGAAGCATATTATGGTCGTGAGATAGAAAATAATTTGTAGAGATTACTCACTAATCACATTGTATGAAACGTATTTTAATTGTAATTATTATTTTAGTTGTTCTAGGGTTAATTGGACTTGCTCTTTATAAATCAAATCCAGATATATTCTCAAGTACGTATCAGGTGGAAAAACAACTAGATGGAGCAACGAGTACCGAACGTATTGTGAAAACAAAATCAGATGATGAACGGGAAAAACGTATTAATGAAAAGATGGAAGAGATGCGTCCTGCTATGGAGCAAAGACTTCGGCTTGAAGCAGAGATGGCGGTTTCACGTGGAATTATTGATGAGGAACAGGAGAGGTTGGAGGAATTAAGACTTGAAGAAGTGTCTTTATAATTACCCCTCAAGCTAAACAAATGTATTTAGCAGTGGCGAAGGTTGAGAGCCAAGGTAAAGGGGGGTATAGAGCAATTGGTGTACAGACGGGAAGTGGTAATAGGGCATATGGGAAGTGTCAGATTATGGATTATAACATTCCTAATTGGACAGAGGAAGTATTATGGAGAGTGATGACACCACAAGAGTTTCTGGATGACCAAGTGGCACAAGATTTAGTCTGTCAGTATAAGTTAATGCAATTGTTAGCAACTCACACACCGCAAGATACCGCTTCAATATGGTTTACTGGTGGAACGTTGTATCAGAATGGACATAGGCAGGATGCAAATGGTATGACTGGATTTGCGTATGCTGAAAAGGTATTTAACCACTACATTTCATTGGTTCAGTAGAGTATAACTTGCATAAGTATTAATATTCATATATACTATAAGAATATTATTCTACTCTTAACTAAATAAAATTATGAGAATGTGGATGGTGCAACCTAAAATTATGTGCCGTAAACATCTATTAGGCGAACACGTTGAAATACATATGTTTGTATCTACTATTAATAGTGGAAAGAAAATAGATGGATATTTAGCTAATAATCTTTTACAGCCGTATTCGTTACATTCAAGACACGAAGAACTTTCAGAAGAAATGTTACGCCGTGGATATAAACATGTTTCGCCAATTGATGATATTCAATTTAATTCACTTACAGAAATTCAATATGGGTGGAAGATTGATAATGAGTCAGCACAAAAAGAATTACTATCTCGATGCCCAGATTGTTTTATGAATTATTTACGTTTATCAGGAGTGGTTGATGTTAAATGTGATTCAGCGTCAAATGTTGTTGCCGTAGAATCATTAACTTAAAAAGTAATTTAAAAAGAAAGTATGACTAGGGGAACTGCATATATTTTACTTCCAACGAAGATTGTTAGTAGTTGCGAGTTTAATGGTGATATGTATCCAGGTGGGTATTATGAAGAAATGGTAAATAGATTGCTTAAAGTCGATACAGAACAGAGTTTCTACGAAGAGATTTCTGAATTTGACAGAAATAACTTCGGGTATCAGTTTGAGAGTGATTATTTTAGGATGTATGAATACAAGTATGAGCAGTTTATTGATGAAGAGTATGATAAGGCTTTGCGAATAAGATTAATTCTCGATAAGGCATACTATAGTGATTACTCATTTATTAAAAATTCTACAAAATCTAATAAGGAATTTGTTGATGCAGAATGGAATAAATATATTGTAAAACCTGGTGAAGTAATCACTTTTTATTTCTCGACATATTGTAATATTCACAATGAAGAATTATTGTTAGAAAAAAAAGTATAAGAATTTATAAGTCATTAGAAAAAGTAATGAAAGGATATATTAAAATTCAAAATGATGGTGAGATAGATGTGAATGCTTTTCTACTTCTTGGTGCATCTACTAAAAGAGGAGACGAGGATAAGATTGGTTATTTTGGTTCAGGATTAAAATATGCTATTTCAGTATTACTACGAAATCAGATTCCTTTTTATGTATTTTCTGGTGAAAAGGAGATTAAGATTACCACAGTAAAAGAAGAATTTAGGGGGCAAGAGTTTCAAGTTATAAAAATCAATAATAAAAAGACTAGTCTTACTACTCATATGGGTCCAGATTGGGAACCATGGTTTTCTATTCGTGAGATTTATTGTAATGCACTAGACGAACAATCTTCAAGTATAAGTACCGCTCAAGGTGTGGTTGGTGAATCTGGTAAAACAACATTCTATATATCGTTTGATGAAAAAATTACTGATTTATTTAAAAATTGGAATAGATATTTTTCAAATAAACGTGAAGACGTTGTGCTTGACGATGTTATTAATGGTACTAAAGTATTAGATGGTAGTAGTGATGAGTTTATTGTGTACAGAAAAGGGGTTCAGTGTTATACAGAGAACCAAAAATCACTTTATCATTATGATTTAGCATGGGTTGAAATAAATGAAAGTCGAGTCTTGAAGAGTCATTGGGATTTCACATACGCCCTTTCGAAGATGTGGGGAAAGATTGCCACAACACAGATGATTAAGAACTTTTTTGATAATTATCACAGTACATTCGAAGAAAGAAGTTTACAGTGGGATATGTGTCATCACTTCAATAAGAACTGGCTTGATGTTATTAATGGCAGGACTCTTGTGAGGTATGAGACGGCGGGATATTTTGCAGAAGAGATTGCATCGGGTGATACCCTTGTTTTACCAGATAAATTAGTTAATGCTTTAAAGGATTTCTTTCGTGATAAGGTTAGTGTACTGGGTGCATCAGATAGGTTTGAGACAGGATTTGAGCTACAAGCAACAGAGAGACAATTACAGTATATCGAAGATGCAAAAACATTCTTAAATAAAGCAGATATAGATGTTAACTATCCAATAGTTGTGTGGAAATTTAATCAAAAGGAAACATTAGGAGAAGCACGAAATGGACAAGTTCGTCTTTCACCAGAAGTGTTTTCTTTGGGAAAAAGGCAGATAGTTATGACCTTATTAGAAGAATTAGGACATCTAGAGACAGGATTTGCAGATAAGACAAGGTCGTTTCAAAATTACTTATTTGATAAGTTACTCTTCCTATTAGAAGAAAAAACAGGGGAGCGACTTTAATAAGATTATTAGCATTATTAATATTAATCAAAAATAAATATGAAAAAAGTAATTGTAGTAATAGTTGCAGTATCATTTATCATTCCATCGGTAGCATCAGCATTTCACGTGCTTAGACCATATGAACCTAGAGAACCACGTGAGCCGAGAGAGATTATTGTTCGAGAGCCACGAGATGTTCGAGAGCCTAGAGATGTTCGAGAGCCACGAGAGGCTAGGGAGGTTGAAGTAAGAGAACCAGGGGAGATAGAAATTCGTGAACCACGGACACCTAGAGAGCCAAGAATTATTGAAGTCCGTGAACCACGTGAGCTACGTGAGCCAAGAGTATAAAGACTCATAACAACTTATAGTCTTTTATCAGTTAAAATAAAATCTATGGAAGATTTTGAACTTGATGGTGATTTTGATGATTCAATTTTTGAAACAAAAGAAACTAAAAGAGAAGAATTTCTTGCACAGAATGGTTTAACTGAGAACGATATATACGTTGATGAGAGTGGAATGGAGTTCTTTTACGATGGGGTTGATGAGGATATATCAGCTTCAAACGATAAAATATACTTACCAGAAGAAATTCAATACTAGAATAAAGTAGGGATTGTAATACGAATTAAGATGAGTATTGAAAAATCGAAACGAAACAAAAAGGATGAAACCACCTTCTTTTCAAAGCCAGAACTTGAACAAATTGTCGATAAAGTACGATTGCGTAATCGTATTAAGATTGCTCAAGAAATGATAGATGAGTATCACTCATTATCGTTGTGGAGAATCTTTAAAAGGCATAGTTTAAGGAAAAATATAAGAGATATAGTAGATGAAAATACTTCAATTCTTTTTGAAGTAGTGAAAAGAGATTTTACTGAATCTTTAAAGAAGGTGGGTCTTCTGGATAAACAAATAAAGGAAATACAAGATAAATTCAATGATGGTACTGAAAGTGTGGATAAATAACTTGCATAACTTAAGAGAAGATATATACTAAATATGGGGTACATTAAATCAGGAAATAACTATGAGAAAATCAGCAAATATATTTAGAAATAAATTTAGGAAGAAATTTTACTCAACACAAGAATTGGTTGAACATGAAGAGTTCCCGATTCGCTCTACCAACACAATAACTAAGTTAATTGAGAGTGGAGAGCTTGATGGGGTAAATATCAGCACAACTCAATTCAAACGATATAGAATTGGTCGTGAATCAATTATTAAATTTTTGACCAAGAGGTTTAGCAAACCAATGAAAGAAGCACCACTGACGACTAATAAAAAGTCATAATCACAAATACATAATGGAGAACAACAAAGCAAAAAAGTCGAAAGAAATTTTCATTTATACAGAAGAAGATTTTAGACCAGCCTACGAAGAAGAGTATGAACCTAATGATTTTGAATCGCAATCACTTGATAGTTGGTCGATTCAATCTATATGGAATGAGGAGGTGAGTGAGTTAATGAGAGCACCGAAGGAGAGGGATTATATTTCGTTCAGTGATATTGGTAAGAAGGATTATTGGTCGAGATATATGAAAATGACGGGGGTTGAAACTACTAATAAACCAAGCCCTCGTCTTATGCGTATTTTTCAAGCAGGAAATGAGTTTCATAATCTAGTGAAGAACGTCTTTAAAAAGGCGGGTATCTTTATTAATTCACAAGATGAGTTGGATAGATATGGAAATATTCAATACACAGAAATACCTGCAACCGAAACTACACTTAAACAGTACGGGATGTATGACATCTTAGTTGGTGGTAAGCCAGACTTAGATAAAGCTCTTAGGTGGATAGAGGAAAGTGATTTATCTTTTTTTGCAAAAGAAAAAGCTGAAAAGATTGCACGATTAGCACAAGAGAAATTTAAAGATGGGTTAAAAAAATATCTTTACGAAGTCAAGTCAATCAATTCAAATGCGTTTTGGTCAAAGAAGCAATATCTATATGATGCATATAGTCACCATAGACATCAGGCATATGGATATTTGATGGGGAATAGAGAAAAGGAGGGAGTAGAAGAAGCTCGATTGTTGTATATATCTAAAGATGATTTGACGTTGGCAGAGTTTCCAATCTTACTCAATGATATTAAATTAAGAGAATCGTATAAGGAGGATGTAGAGCGTATGTCTTACTATATTCTTAATAAAATAGAACCACCAAAACCGCCGTATGTTATATATGACCCTCATAAAAAGTATAGTTTTCAACATAATAAAATTAAACATACTGTGAGGGGATGTTATACACATAATTGGGAGGTTGGGTGGAGTCCTTATCTTACTCTTATGACGGGCTTTAAGAATGAAGATGAATTTATTCGTAGTAAAGAAGTTAGAGAGTCAATTTCTGAGCGGAATATTCAGATAAAGCAGATGGGGCTTAGTAAGGGGGTTATTAGTTAATTTATTAATAAGTTAATAAAAAAAATATATGAACGATATAGCAAGTATGACAGGAGCAGATAATTACAAGAAACTTACATTACCTCAATATAATGAGATTATGTTGCAGGGGCAAATGAAGGAAAAAACAAAAGATAGAGATACTGGTGAACCGATTCGTGGTGGTAGTTTTAAACTGGTTAATACTACTGCTACAAAAGAATCAGAAGATAGGTTTACTGTTACACAACTTCCCGATGAATTACACATGGTGATATTAAAAATCCGCCGTGATTTGCAGTCTTATAGAAAAGGAGAAGCAACCCTACGAACAAGCGAGCATAATACTAAGTATGATAAAAATGTGGTCATGTTTGGTTTGGATGAACCTGTACGTGGTACAGCAGATGAGCTTAGGGAAAAATTCAATCTTAAGACACGACAGATTGTATATGCGTATATTCCAGAATTAGGTGGTATACACAGGGTTGTTGTTAAAGGTACACAGCAATTTAAGGGAAGAGAAGAGAAGGGAGATAGACAGGGTCTATTTGAGTATCTTAAAAACTTTGAAGGCGAGGAACACGCACATCAATTTGTCACAGTGATAAAGGGTGTGGAGGTTCCTAGTGAAGATTATTATTCAATAGATTTTAGGAGGGGCGACAAGTTGACTGAAGAACAACTATCAAAAGTTGAGACAATGATACGAGATTTGCATGAGAGAATTACTCAAGTTGATGAATTCTATGCAAGACGCAATCAGCAACAAGGAGAAGGAAGTGAACCTAAAGATACTCTCCCAGAAATCCAAATAGATGAAGTTGAGGAAGATGAAGAGGGTGGGGTTGAAATAAATCCAGAAGATATTCCTTTTTGAGTTATGCAAGTTATCCACTAGCATAATTAAGTCTTATCATTATAATAAAATATGTCATGGGAAAGAGTAGAATGTTAAAAACTCGATTTTGGACTGATGGATTTATCATCACATTAGACCCAGTTGAGAAATTGCTTTTTCTTTACCTACTGACAAATCAATATACGTCTATTTGTGGTATTTATGAATGTCCTCTAAAAGTAATGGCTTTTGAAACGGGTATTGATAGAGATGCTTTTGAAAGGGTTATAGAGCGTTTTAAGGGTCGTATACATTACAAAAATAATTGGGTGTATATACGAAACTTTATTAAACATCAATCTAGTAGTCCCACGATTCAAATTGCAATCAAAAATGAATTATCTGAATTACCTGTTTCTGTAAAGACATGGATGGTTGAAATAGATGAGGAGTACGGGCATATACAAGAGGTAGCGGGATTCTCGCATGAAGACATTGAAAAAGAATTGCAGAAAGGGAAGGATGATGTTGAAAAAATGAAAAAGGATACTGATACTGTGGTACAGTCGTATATTGAAAAGATAAATAGCAGGTCAAGAATAACCGAAGGTGCTATTGATAAGGTAAGGGTTCGTTTAAACCAATATACAGTTGATGAGTTGCTTGATGCAATAGATAGATTTTCGAGAAGTGGTTGGTGGATGAGAAATAACAGTCGGCGTGGTTTAGCTTGGTTTTTTAGAAGTGAAGACCAGATTGCACGTTTTCTAGAGCTTGAACCAGATATAGAAAGCGCAAATTCTGAAGTCGTAAGGATAAGAAAGTAAAATTATGAGCGCACTACTCTACATAAAAGGATTAAATCAACCAATATCACTTACGGAAGAAGAAGGGAGGATGGCAAAGGAGGTCAGGGAGAATGATAGTAAATATCCTCCTGGTACGAAGGTTGATTTGGGTGTTTGGTCGGGAAATAAAGAAGATATGAAGTATGTTGTATTTGAAAAAAATACATATGCAAATACACAAAAACAATACTACTCATATCATGAATTACGAGAGTTTGAAAAAGAAATTGAACCATACTTCATAAAAAGAGGGGATGTAGAATATAACAGTCTGGTTGCACTTATATGTAAAGATATTCTTGGTGATGGGCAAATTATTTGGTCACAAAAATTGGTTAATATAATTAATGAATTGCGTGCTAAAAATATCACATCAGAACAAGCGCAAGTTGAGGCAGAGGGGATTGTTGATAAATATTTTGTGGGGAAATTATTTAAGGATGGTGAGACACGATTTTTTGTGGATAACAAAGCAATACGGGTAGATGATTTCGGGAATAAGATAGTGCTTATTAATAGGGCGACTGGTGAAAGTCCTTATACTGAGTTGAATCAGAAAATTACAGAGTGGCGTGAAATGAAGAACAGAAATGAAGAAGGAGAAGAAGCAAAACTTCAACAGTATGAAGACTTAGTACAACAGATATCAGTTAATCATCAAAATGATTTCTAAATGAAGAATTCGGGAATGCATAATGGATTTGACGCTGTAGAATTAAAACGATGGTTTTTGTGGAATTATGAATGTTGGTGGTGTGGTCAAAATCATTGGGATTGCTTCCATCACATAGTTGGGAGGGGAAATGGAAATAGTGTTTGTGAGTCATCAATATTAAACGCCGCTCCATTAAATAATTTTAAATGTCATTTAAGAATTCATGGTCAGATAACAAACGAAGAAAATATAAGTGGTCTATTACAAAAGACGATGAGGTACTTACTTAAGCAGGGGTATCAATTCAACGAAAAAGATAAAGAATTTATAATAAAGTATAAAAACTATTATGACATCAATTGAATTAGTGACTCAAGAGGCTGTAATAAAGAGTGAGGAGTGGTATCAGAGCATGGTGGATGATATTACTGCTATAAATGTTGAGACAAAAACAACGGCGGCGGTGACTGTATTACATGGTAAATGGGAGATTGGACAGAAGATATATGAAGAATATGAAGGTAGGAATAGAAAGGAAACATATGGTGAGGGACTTATGCAGTCTCTTTCTAATGATGTTGGTTTGAGTACTAGTGATTTATATGCATGTTTAAAATTTTATTCAAAATATCAACTTCCTACCTTTGAAAAAGTTGAAATGGAGTTACCAGAAGGGAAAAATATGAGTTGGTATAAGCTTAAACAGGAATATTTACCAGATACTAAACGTCAGAAGAAGGAAAGGAGTACATATAAAATCAGTGATGTCTTAGAGATACTAGGAAATTGGTTGGTAGATGAAGGTTTGGTTATTGATAGTGATGTAAAGGAATGGGTTGATAGTTTTGAAAAATTATTAGTGTTAAAAAATAAGTAATATGAGAACAAGAGCATGTTTAATCATAAATGAGAGGGGAACAGTCAAGGCATATAATCGCTCATATCCACCAGTGCATTCAGGTGAAGTATTAGTAGAAATCGAGGTGGATATACCAAAGGAATTATTTAATAGACCACAATTAAGAGCACAGATAAGTGTTCCAGAAGATTCAGTTACTCCATATGTAATTGAGGCTGAAACTAAAGATAACATTGAACAGGCGATTAAAAATGCGACAGGTCTTATTGTGTCACTTGAGGTTATAGACCCAAAAGATGAAGTAGAGGAATTAATTGATAAGGAATAAGACCTAACTGTATGTCTATAAAAGACAGTATTATTAGATATGTAGTAAAAAATATGTCGTTATTTAATTATACGAAGAAGATTATTAAATATGGTGAGGAGAGGACTGAGCCTAATGTACCAAAGATTATTTTCCATGGATTCATAGCAATTATTCTTTTAATTGTAGGGGCAATAATTGTCTTTGGTTGTTGGACTGTTGTAGATGAAGGAGAGCGAGGTGTAGTTTTGAAACTCGGTAGAGTATCAAAGGTGATGCAACCAGGATTCAATATGAAAAATCCTATCACTGAGGATGTTGTTATGATGGAAGTGCGAATACAGAAGGTTGAGGTATTTGATGTAACTGCGGCATCACAGGATTTACAGGATGTAAAAGCGGGAATAGCGGTACAATTTAATCTTGAGCCATCGAAGGTGGGGGTAATTTATGGAGAGGTGGGCGAACAGTATAAGGAGAGAATTATTGACCCAGCAATTCAAGATATAGTGAAATCAGTTACCGCAGAATTTACGGCGGAAGAACTTATTACAAAACGCCCACAAGTCAAAAGTGAGGTAACAAAGAGAATGAAGACTCGATTGGATTCTTCGCATATTATTATTTCGAATGTTGATATCGTCAATTTTGAATTTTCACAACAATTTTCTGCCGCAATTGAAGATAAGCAGGTACAGGAACAGAAAGCACTAGCACAAGCAAATGTGACGAGACAGGAAGAAGAAAAGAAGAAACAAGCTATTCTTAGAGCAGAAGCGGAGTCAGAGCGAACTCGACTAGAAGCACAAGCACTTTTGCAGAATGTTGAACTTATTGAAAAAATTAATGCGGAAGCTAGACTTGAAGCGGCGAAGCGGTGGAATGGACAATTACCTACTCACCTGTATGGAAGTGCGCCACTGCCATTATTAGATGTCACCCGGTAATATGTTGATAGTTATATCGACCATAGTGGTAATCTCACTTCTTGGAATCACTCATTATTGGGCATTTTATTCTGGGTATAGCAACGGAAGAAGGATGACTGAATCTGAGATAAAGCGCATGATTGTGCTACACTCAGGTGATGAAACAAACATTGATAATCAAAGGAAGGATACCAAGTAAAAAGAATTCTATGAGACGGTGGACTGCTACTAATGGGCGTGTACTTGTCTCACCAAGTAGAGAGTTTAGAAAATGGAATGAAGACCAGTTGTGGTTATTGAAAGCACAGAACGCAAGCTTAGTAGAAGAAGTAACCTCTATTGAAATGATTATGTATGCGCCAGATAATAGAAAGTCTGACCTTTCGAATAAATGGGAATCAATAGGAGATTTATTAGTGAGCGCAGGTGTTATTAAAGACGACAATTGGTTTATTGTTCCTAAATTGTTATTGATATTTGCAGGGGTTGATAAGAATAACCCAAGAGTTGAAGTAATAATTCATTAATCTATTGATTTTTATTGAATTAGACGAACAATGTATATGGACATACAACAAATACTCACTCAACCACAGTACGTGCGGGTAGTGGATAGTACTTATGGCACTTCAACCAAAGCAAAGACACTCATCGGAAAGGAGGTGGAGATAAGGCGAGACTATCATGACAACACGGTATGTATCTGGGATGAGGGTAAAAATATCTGGTGGTTCAACCTCTCCGATGTCGTCTTCCTCTCACCCCTTACGGTAGAAGGGAAGAAGGTAGGCATAGGAGACTGGATAGAGAGGGATGGTAGGAAATACCTCGTCTACGGATGGCACTGGCATGACGGATGGTGGGTACTTGATACAGCAATAGAGGGTGACTTTACCCACTGTTGGAGCTGTGACCAACGTGAATTAAACAACTTCACCTTTGTAACCACTGAAGAAGACATGATAGAGATTGACGGCAAGAAATGGAGAAAGGGAACCATCAAGGAAGCCTTGAAGCAGTATGCGAATTAGTAGGTAACGATAGGAGTATGGAACTTATTTTTTTAGATACAGAAACAACTGGTACAGATGTTGAAAAAGATAAAATATGTCAAATTGCATATAAATATGATGGAAAGATGTATGAAGAATTAATTAAGCCATCTATTCCAATTAAAATTGATGCAATGGCGACACATCATATAACTAATGAAATGGTTGCTGACGCTCCTAGTTTTGAAGAAAGTAATTCATATAGTCATTTAAAAACACTATTTACAGGTTATAAAACCGTATTAGTTGCTCACAACGCACAATTTGATGTTTCGATGCTCCAAAATGATTGGGGTATTAAGCCTAATCAGGTTATTTGTACATTACGAGTCGCAAGACATCTTGATACAGAAGCAATACTTCCACGATATTCACTTCAATACTTACGCTATGCTTTACAACTACAGTTTGATGAAGAAATAAATCCACATAAAGCGGATAGTGATGTATTAGTTCTTGAGGGGTTGTATAAACGTCTTGAAGAAAAAATGTTCAAAAATATGAATATCCCGTTCCCTATGCCAGAGGATGTACTACCATTTATGGTTGAAATAACAGCAAATCCATCTTTCATTAGCCGTATTTCTTTTGGTAAATATAATGGAGAAAAAATATTGGATATAGCAAAAAAAGACCCTGGATATATTAGATGGTTACTTGGGGAGAAAGAAAAAGAAACACCTAAGGATAGAGATTGGATTTATACACTTAGTAAGTGTTTAAATACTTAATTTAATGTATAATAGTATTATTATATATGATAATTAGAATTCGACAGTCAAACGGAGAGAGAAGGACAATCGGAACTCTTATTAATCGTACTTTTACTAAGCGAGTAAAGGAATCTATGCATCTGTATAAAAAACTTGATGCATGGGGTATAGATGCTGATGTTTTTATTAAAACCTTAAAAGCGGAATCTGATTATATTGTGGTTGAGGATATTGAATCAAGGAATGTGTATCGAGTAAAAACTGAGGTCTTTTCAGATAATGGGAAGTATCTACATTTTAAACCGCATAGAGCACAGATATTTTTGCCTCGGATGTATTGGGAGATGTCTGGGAAAAATTCTCCTAAAAAACCAACTGTTTTATCTGAGCGAATGTATAATTATTTACGCCTTATAGCACACCGAAAAGGAGAGGAGTTTAGATGGGTTACACGTGATGTATTAATTAAAGTGGCTTTTAAGAATAAGTATAAGTGGTCTACTGTACAAAAAGCATTAAACATTCTTGGTGGTGGATATGTATATCCTGATATTGCTTTCACCTCTATGAATGGAAAGTCTGTTTATGGATGGTACAAAATGGAACAAGAAGATAAACATAAAATTAGTTTTATGGTGAAAATGTTTGATGAACTACCATATAAGGCACCAGATGAAAGTGATAAAAAAGAAAAACAATTCTTTTATCGAAAGGGGTTACAGCGTGAAATGGAAGAAGAATATGAAACATTAAAACGTAACAGTAGAGGGATATGAAAAAAGAATTTGAAAATAGAAAGTACATGATTAGAAGTATTCTTGATATAAGACCTATAGGGGTAGATGAAATATATCAATTAGGTAAATTTGCGTGTAGTAAGCAGGATGTTCAAAAAGCATTAAATAGTTTGGTGAGTACAAAGATAGTAAAGAAAATTGGAAGTTTTGAATCTGAAAAATATTATATTCCATTAAATTCTCTTGGTATAGATTTACCGAAGAAAATCTATAAAAAAGATAATGAGTCAAATAAGAATGTTAAGGTGTGGGTCATCACTGATACTCACTTTGGGCATTCAAAACTTATTGAATATGGTAGACCTGATAATTTTGAAGAGCAAATATCTAAAAATCTGATGTCAAAAATAGATGTAGATGATATTCTTATTCATTTGGGAGATTTTTGTTTTGGAGAAGACCTTGCGTGGAATTATTGGATGAAAAATTATGTATTTGGAAAACATTTTTTAGTAAAGGGTAATCACGATAATAAAAGCAATGTATGGTATTTAAAGAACGGGTGGGATTTTGTTTGCTACTATTTTAGTGATTCATATTTTGGAAAGAAGATTTTATTTTCTCACATGCCACTTCCCAAAATGCATGGAGTAGATATAAATATCCATGGTCATTGGCATGATAATGACCATCGGAAAATAGAATCAATTGATTTTTATGATGAAAATTATCATAAATTACTTGCAATTGAGCATACTAATTATCAGCCTGTTCTTTTAAAAGATTTTATCACATAAAATATGTTTTTAATTTTTGCATTAATAGCATTACTAGCAGGTGCAAGGTGGGAGTGGGTTGTATTGTGTGTAGTGCTTTATCTTATGTTTGAAAATAGTTAATTTATTCGTGGAAAGGTTATCCACTTATGAATAACTTGCACAACTTTTAGGATATAATATAATAGAAACATTATAAAATAGGTAATTACAAATGGCACGATTTAACGAAAATAGCCGTGGAACAAATATTACAACTAACCATGAGGGAGAAAAGGCTTATCGCCTATCTCCTGAGCTTGAGTTGTATTCTCTTGTTGTCTCATCTCTCTTATCAGACTCATTTTATGAAGGCAGTGATAGTCGTCTAGGTCGTCTTAGGGGATTGATTAAAAAGGTGAGTCCAGAGTTTGTTGCTAAACTTTCGGTATACGCAAGGGAGAAAATGTACCTTAGGACACTTCCTATTGTTCTAGTTGTTGAGTTAGCTAGAATTCATAATGGAGATGATTTGGTGAGACGGGCAATTAGAAGGGTGATTCAGCGACCAGATGAAATTACTGAGGCTCTTTCGTATTATCAAATTGCAAATGGTAGAAATCTTCATGACCCAAAAGAGAAGAGTCTAAATAAATTATCTAATGCGTTACAGCTTGGTATTAGTGATGCTTTTAATAAATTTGATGAATATCAGTTTGCAAAATATAACAGAAAAGGAGTTGTTGAACTTATTGACGCATTAAGACTTACTCATCCAAAGCCTGAAACATCAGAAAAGGAATCTTTATTTAATAAAATAAAACAAAGAACACTTACTACTCCATACACATGGGAGACTCAGTTATCATCTGTTGGAGAGAAAAAGTTTGAGACTAAAGAAGAGAAAGATGAAGCTTTTAAACTTAAGTGGGAAGAGTTAATTGATTCTGGGAAACTGGGATATATGGCATTACTTCGAAATTTACGCAATATTGTGCAGTCGGGTGTGTCGGATGCACATCTAATAAAAGTTGCACAAAGAATTAGTGATAATAATGAGGTGCGAAAAGCAAAGCAGTTTCCGTTTAGATTTTTATCTGCATACAGGGAGTTAAAGGAAATCAAATTTGGAAAGATGTCCATACTTTTTGATGCGCTTGAAGATGCGATAAGGGCTTCTGCTGAAAATATGAAAGGATTTGGATATGATACTGCTGTTACTATAGCTTGTGACGTATCTGGTTCAATGCAGACTCCAATTTCTTACAGAAGTAAAGTTCAAAATTATGATGTTGGGCTGATACTTGGAATGCTTCTTGCTTCAAAGTGTAAGAATGTTGAAGTTGGTATGTTTGGGGATATTTGGAAAGTTATTTCGGTACCAACTTCTCAGGTATTAAGGAATGCTGATGAATTTCACAAAAGAGAAGGTGAAGTGGGTTATTCAACTAATGGTTGGGCGGTGATTCAAGATTTGAGGAATAGGAAGATACAGATGGATAAGATTATGATATTTACTGATTGCCAGATGTGGGATAGTGGGTGGGGTGAGAAGCATATACAAGACGAATGGAAAGAATATAAAAAAGATATTGCACCCGAAGCAAAACTCTATTTGTTTGATTTAAGTGGTTACGGCGATGTGCCATTAAATGTGCAGAATGGTGATGTGTTTCTTATTTCTGGATGGTCTGATAAAGTATTTGAGATGTTAGACGCATATGAAAATAAGTCTAATGCAGTAAAAGAAATTACATCAATTGAGATATAATAAATTTATAACTACTGAGAAATTAACTATAATTATGGAAACGAAACAAAAATCTAAAATCGCTTTAAAGCGTCTCAAGAGAAAGAAAAGAGTCTTGAATAATAAACATACAAAAAAATTTATTCTATCTCTTAAAAAGCGTATCAAGAGGGCAGAATTTATTAGGAAAAAATATATAAAAAAGTTTGCTTCAAATGTTAAAGCAACTATTACTAAGCGGAATTGGAAGGCTAGTCGTAGAGAGACTTCTGAAAAAAGGAAATCTCAAACTATTGTGAGAAAAAAGAAGAATACCGTAGGGAAAAAAGTATAATGCATTATAAAATCATAAAGATACATGAGTATAGAAGAAATTGAGTTTCTACAACATTCAAATTATATAGAGGGCGTTAATGATGAAAAGTCTCTTAATGATTCGGTTGAAAGTTGGAAGTATGCTCTAGAGCAAAAAGAATTAAATCTATCTCATATTATCGAAATACATAGATTGCTATTGCAGAATATACACCCAAATATCGCAGGAAAAATTAGAGAAGTAAACGTATCGGTTGGTGGAAGACTTTGTCCTAATTGGAGGCAGGTTCCTATGCTCTTGCATAATTGGATTAGTAAACACGGAAGTGAGTCTACTGAAGAAACAATTAAGGATGCTCATATTAGGTTTGAAAAGATACATCCATTTGAAGATGGTAATGGGAGATGTGGGCGTATTATTATGAATTGGCAAAGAGTAAAAGCGGATTTACCAATTCTTGTTATTCATGAAGGAGATGAACAATCCGAGTACTATAATTGGTTTCATTAAAAAAATAAACTCACATAAAAATGTGAGTTCGAGAAAGAAAAAAATAACAAATGAATGCTGAACATATAATATCAGGCTGAATATATCTGTCAAATTAAAATAACATCACGACATAAAAGCGCATCTTTAACAAGATGTGCTTTTGGTTATATTTGCCATACTTCTAGTGTACTGATATTCAAATACGACAGGAGGAGAGTGCGCAATGACATCTGTGTTGTGTGGAGTGGTCACTATATAATGCAGTGAGGATGGATGGATGAATTAACAATTTATTATGATACGTATAGTTATACCTACGGTCTTTTTAATTTCAAGTTTATTCATAGGGGTTGAGGTAATTAGTGAGGCTTCTGTTGTTCATGCTCAATCTGTATTACCTCAAGAAGAAGTAATTTTAGATATACCAGAAGTAACTACTACAATATTGCCAGTAGTTACTAATGATGGTACATACAACGCAATTCATTGTTCATGTATTAAAACTGCAAGAGCAGAAGGGGTACTAATACCATATGGTACTAATGCATGGGATTTAGCTCCTAATAGCGATATACCAATCGTTGGAGGACTTGTTTTAATGCAGTATAAAGTAGCTCATGTAGCAGTTGTGGTGACGGTTACAGAGCTTCATATTACTATTTTAGAGGGTAATTATACCCCATGTAAACGAGAATTAAGAACACTCCATCGTGACCACTATGCAATACGTGGGTATTGGACTCCTTAAAGTTATGCACGCCTATCCCTTAACAACCTAATCACAGGGTATATAATGGGTGTATTAGCAAGTAAATGAGCCATTTATGATAAAGAAACATCGGGTAATGTTGCACCCTGGGGAAGTAACCTCAAAAAGTGACGGTGATAGACATTTTATCGGTGGGGCGCAGTTAGCTCGTTTGTATGGCGTATTACCAACTGATGAAGTTGTAACCTACGACCATAGCAATCCAACTCATAACGAGGAATACGAGAAGAGGCACGAGCTATATGTGCTCCATCTATACCCTCGCTATCACGGGGATTATTACGACATTCACGCACGAGACAATGAACCAGAACCGATACGGGCTGAAACAGCTTAGAAAGGACTTCCCTACGGATAGGGCTTGCTTGGACTTCGCCTTTGACACCCTCCACAGCCGAGAGTGCTCGTGTGGCGGTCAATATGCCCTCCGTTTGGAGCGTAAGCAGTTCCAGTGCTCTAAGTGTCGTAAGCAGATAAGTCCGCTTGGAGACACCATTTTTCGCAAATCAAGAACCCCACTAAGAAAATGGTTTGAGGCAATTCTTTTACTTCAAAATGGTGCGAGTATAAGTGATGTTCAAAAGGAAATAGAGGTAACATGGAAGTGTGCATGGCGTATTTCTAAAATAGTTGCAAATAAGATACAATCTGGTAAAATGGTTGTATGGAATGCACCAAATGCAAAAAAGAAAAGCCGCTTCAAGAGTTTTATCATCACAAAAAAATAGACAAGTACTATTCTCCTTGTCGTGATTGTAGGCGACTATACGAACGAGAGAGGTATAAGAAAAAGAAAGGGGTGATTTTAGAGCAGAACCGAAGATACCAAAAAGCGAATAGAGACAAAATGAACGAGTACTCACGGAAGTTTCGGACAGAAAGGAGAGAAAGAGTATTGGCACACTACGGAAAAGAATGTGCCTGTTGTGGGGAGAAAGAGATGAGTTTTTTAGCAATAGACCATATAGACGGCGGTGGTAGAGAACATAAAAGAAACCTTGGACATCTACATATTTATACTTGGCTTATTCGCAACGACTTTCCTACGGGTTTTCAGACACTCTGCCACAACTGCAACTATGCAAAACACATTTATGGGCATTGTCCACACCAGAGTTAGCGTATTGCGGTTGAGATACTACGGTTGGAGTATTGAGCAAGCATTAACAATTAAGCCCAAAATGGGGCAAAAAATAAGATGATATGAAACTTAAACTATGGACAGCAGTGTGGAGTGATTATGGACGGGAGGTGATGGGTATTGAAAAAGAAGACCAACCGTTAATCTCTCAAGACCCAGAAATACACGGCATTAAAGTTAATGTGTCAAAAAACAAAATAGGCAGACCAAAGATGCGAGACGCCGAACTGTATCCATTTTTTGACACAAAAGAGGAGGCAGAAGCATTTGTTGATATGAACGAGCATTGGAAAGTTATAAGTGTTGATATTGAGGTGTGACGCGTTCTGGTTGCACATCAAGCGTTCAATCACAGGCACACACAAGGTGGTATCTAAGAAGCATTTGCAGGAGTATCTTGACGCTTTTTGTTGGCATCGCAACACTTCTTACAGCGACAAAGGGCGGTTCTTTTCCTTGTTGGAAATCGCAATACGCCCTGTATAAGTTCTATAAACTCTTTCTTGTTCATTACTCAATCGTAACACAAAGAAATGTTAAGCAGTCAGGGTATAGGTATGAAGTTATCCACACTTGCAATATAATAATCAAAATATTATAATTGAAAGTGTTACAGGGGTAATTCAATTGGTAGAATTCTCGACTGTTAATCGAGTAGTTGAAGGTTCGAATCCTTCCTCCTGTGCAAGAATTAATATATTAAATTACACATATGAAACAGTTATTAGCCCAACATATAGGAAAAACGATACGCAATACTAGGTTGAAGAAAGGTATTACACAGACTGAGTTAGCCGAAAGGCTTAATACTCAACAACCCAGTATTGCGAGATTAGAGAGCGGAAAAATCTTACCAAATCTTAGTTTTCTGACAGATGTATGTGAAGAATTAGAAATAGATGTGATGATTGATTTTTCGGGGTACGTTAAAAATGCGAATATGAGGTAATCGGCAACCTATCTGACTTCCAATCAGAGCCTCCGAGTTCGAGTCTCGGTATTCGCACCATGCTACTAGTAGCAGTAGAGTTCATTAACATATAGCAGGTGGGAGGTATGGTTATCTCGGATGTCTCATAAGCATTCTAACGGAGTTCGATTCTCCGACTTTGCTACTAGATTACGAGTGCCGTAGTATGGAGTTACTTCTTTTTTCGATAGTCTCTATACTAAAATTTGCCTCGTAATTGTAGATGTAGTTCAGTTTGGTAGAACACTTGCTTGTCACGCAAGAAGTCACGGGTTCAAATCCCGTCATCTGCGCTTGGGTGTAATGAATGTTTTTTGACAATTTAAGCTATGGCAGGGTCTTCTAATTAGGTATAGGAAACATCGTTTTCAGCGATGGGAATGTGGGTTCGATTCCCATCCCTGCTACTAGTGGCTCTATCTTCTAGGTTGGTTTAGGAAGCTCGATTCTCGATTGAGCAACATGGGTTCAAATCCCATTAGAGCTACTTTTGTAAGGCTTATCCTATCCCTGTTAGATATATATAACAGGGATGACATTTGGTGTGTCATATATTTTTCTCCATTAAGGAGAGAGGTTGTTGGTTCAGTTCCTGTCGGATTTTTCCCTCTTCGCAGCTGGAGGTTTTTCCGACAGGGATAGGGTAAGTCTTATTTTATGGGTGCCGTAGAGTACAGTTACTTCGGCTAATAAGTCTGTATTCGACACTTTGCCCCATAAATATCAGCGTAGTTCAGTGGCTAGAACACTGGTGTTACATACCAGGTGTCGGGGGTTCGAATCCCTCCGTTGATACACGACTGTAATTCAGTGGAAGAATAGTCGTCTGATGCACGATGTGTCGTAGGTTCGATTCCTACCAGTCGTACACAAGCGTGGCGAAATGGGAACGCATAGAGCTTATATCTCTACTAAGAGTGGGTTCGATTCCTACCGCTTGTACTAGGCGAGGGCATTCGACAAGTCGGTGCTCTGGCTTTATCCGCCTCGTAGCTCAATGGACAGAGCAAGACGCTTCTATCGTCAGGGTTAGGGGTTCGAGTCCCTTCGAGGTGATTGCCAAAGTGGCGGAATGGAAGACGCAATAAGCTCAAAACTTATTCAATTGTGGGTTCGACTCCCACCTTTGGTACTGGTAGTTAATATTTCAATGAGTCCTTTGAAGTATCATGGGGAAGCCAAATTCTTTAAAGTGAGGTATTAATTGCCAAATGAATGGATAGCCCAATAGGAAGAGGCATTCGGTTTAAACCCGATTCAGTGTGGGTTCGACTCCCACTCCATTTACGCTCCTGTGGTGGAATCGGCATACACACTTGTTTTAGAAACAAGGCTTTAGAGGTTCAAATCCTCTCAGGAGTACAGGTAATTTATTAATTAATTTATATGGTCAATGAAAGCAGTTATATATACCACCGATACGTGTAAATATTGTAAAGAAGCTAAAGAATATTTTAAAGAGAAAAATATTGAGTATGAAGAAATAAATCTTTCGAAAAATCCAGAAAGAAAAAGTGAATTACTTCAAAAAAGTGGAAGTCTATCAGTCCCCACGATTGAATTAAATGGAAAAAATTTCATTGGATTTAGTCGAGAGGAGGTTGATAAGGTAGTTATGGGTCTATAGCTCAAAGGTAGAGCAGATTCCTTTTAAGAATATGGTTCAAGGTTCGACTCCTTGTAGACCCACCATACGCCTATAGCTCAGAAGATAGAGCATCTGCCTTCGAAGCAGTTGGTCGGGGGTGCAATTCCCTCTAGGCGTACACGTTTCCCGTTAGCATAAAAGTAATGCATCTGTTTGAAATACAGAATAAGGTGGTGCAATACCTCCACGGGAAATAGTAAATGGGTGCCGTAGTATAGGGTTACTTCGTCTTTGGAACGAGTGTTACTGGTTCGAATCCAGTCATGACCTTCGGGTTGTGTAGTTTAATGGTAAAACGCTATGTACTCTATACGCTTTTTGCCCCATTTACGGTAGGTCAAGCAGATTGGAGACTGCACCCCGTTGCTATCGGGATGAGCTTAACCGCCTTAGAGGTTCGACCCCTCTACCTACCGCACGTTCCTCTTAGCTAGAGGATAGTACAAGAGCTGTGTATGAAATAGAAGTGGTTGGCTACCGCATCGGCAGAGTGCAGAGTAGACGAATTGGTAAGTCGCCTCTCCCTGGAAGAGGAGAATCTGGGTTCGAAACCTAGCTCTGCAAAAGTTTGGAAGTAATCTGGCAAGGATGAAGAGACTGTCTTGAAAACAGTTACCCATAAAAGGGTTAGAGGTTCGAGTCCTCTTGCTTCCGCTTTTCATAGCTCATTAGCTCAATCGGCAGAGCAACTGACTCTTAATCAGAAGGTTCTGGGTTCAATTCCCAGATGAGCTACCAAGGGGGATTAGTGCTAGTGGTAACACATCCGTTTTGCATACGGAAATCAGCAGTTCAATTCTGCTATCCTCCACTAGATACGGGATAAGGTGTTATGGCGGCATGCATGTTTTGGGTACATGCGGTTAGGGTTCGATTCCCTATTTCCCGATATAGCTTCCGATGGTGAAGTGGAAACACGGATGGTTGCAGACCATCTATGCAAGGGTTCGATTCCTTTTCGGAGGTTAGTTTTATTCCCGATTAGTTAAATTGGCTATAACAGCTCTCTTGTAAAGAGCAGTTCTGAGTTCGAGTCTCGGATTGGGATAAGTGGACAATTTTGATGAGTTATATATAGTAGAAATGTGTCTTAAAAGCCGAAGTCAAGTTAAGTTAAGTTAAGACATATGGAAAATTATGAAGTTGTTATTGTTCATAATGAACAAGGGCAAGGGAAAAGAGAGGGGTTTGTTAGTTATGAAGTAGTTAAGTTGCGTGATTGGGAGTCATTAGGAGGCGAAAGGCTTCTTACTCACAGTTTTACTATGGATATGATGCGGAAACTGATGGGTAAAACATTAACGATTATAGATTCGTCTATTGAAAATGAAAGACAGAATAAAGCCATGAAGGATTTAGTTCGACAAGTATTTTCTGAACAACTTTCATTTTCTTCACAAATGGCATTTGACCAAAAGGAAATTCAGAAATTAGCAGAAGAACAAATGCCAGAAAATATAGATGAATTGGAAACAGTGTCAATTGATGAGGTGCTTGGTATTGAGGAATAGTTATTAATCATATTGACTTCGGCTTTTAAGACATTGAAGGGTCGTCTAATGGCAGGACAGAAGACTTTGAATCTTCGAATATAGGTTCGATTCCTTTCCCTTCAGCAAAATGGTGACGATGGTGTAAAGTGGTGAGCATTCTGTTCTGTGAAAACAGAGGTGAGAGTTCGACTCTCTCTTGTCACACAAAAAAGTTATCCACTTGTATATTGCGTACAAGTTATTATAATGGTTACGTTGCAGGTGTGTAGATTAAATAAGGGTGCCGTAGTTAGGAGTTACTTCGAAATCAAATCATTTCAATTTAACAGTAGATGTAAATCTATTGTTATCTCACTTTTGTGAGACAAAAGGCTCTTGGCGACAACTTGCCCCTTATTGGCACAGTAAACCATTAAGGATATGGGCTTGTCTGTAAAACAAGTGTAGTAAATACTGGCTAGGTTCGATTCCTAGATGTGCCACATGGAAGTTCGGCTTACAAAAGATGCACTATTAAGTTTTAAAAAGGAATTTTCCCTTTATCCTTTATACGCTATTCCACGCTGGTTTAGAGACGCTCACTATTCAATAAAGTGGGCGTTTCAGCGTTTATTTAGAGGTTATGATGATAGGTGGAAGTGGGGATTAAATTTTGCTTTCTCAGATGTTGCAGTTGAATGTCTGGAGAGTATGATTAGTAATAATCATAGTTATCCTATAACTTGTAAAAATGAATCAGAGTGGATTGAAATACTTACATGTATTAAAGAAGGATTTGAGGCGTTTCAATTAATAGCAAATAGAGATTATATATACAAAGAAAAAGGAAAGGTGAAAGTTAATAAAATGAAATTGAGAGAATTGCAGGAAAAACAAAAAATGGGTCTTGAATTATTTGCACAACATTATGGAAATCTTTGGGATTAATTTAAACAGATGGGCATGTTCCGAGGTCGGCGTTGAAGACTCCAAATCTTCGAGAGGTGGGTTCGACTCCCTCCCTATCTGCTGGTTGTATCTTACCATCCTTCTCTTATCAGGTAACAGGGTTTTTCGACCTTTCCCTGTTGTTGTTCGTACCCCGTAAATTCGGGGTATTTAACTTGCCAATAGGAGAAGGTTTGTAGGATACATCCACAGTTCTTTAAATTGGAGGGCATTGATATGTTTACTACAGCGTATTGCCCGAATTGTCGCAAAATTAATGAGCAATATGTTGAAATTGCTCACCATTTAGTATGGGCTAATAAGCTTTCAAGGAGGGGGCAAAAAAGTTTTCGTATTAGGTGTACTAGTTGTTACAATCGGATGACGTTGTGCTGGGACATAGAAATGCACTACGCTCATTGTTCTTTTACATTTGAAGAGATAGGAGGAGATGGCTATGTTTATGGAGAGATGTTATTTGACGCAGGAAACATGCCAACATTGTTTGAATAATACCGCTATGATTGCAAGGGTTATTCAGTATGATGATGATGCTATTGCTGTATATTGGCGATGTCTTGATAGAGACTGCCGTAACTGTAGATTTCCAATTGAACAAGTTGAACGGATGAGGTTTACACAATTTATGCTCCGATTTAGTAAGGAGTTGTATGTACAATTTTATGACTTTCAATCTACTAAAGTTCAAGCTCAGGAAATTTTTACAAATTTACACAAGTGGAAATGAGGTGTAATTATGTCATTGTATTGCATGTCTTGTTTTTCTCAACTGGAAGAATCTAAAAATATTAGGTCTGGACAACTAGTATTTTGCTCAATTAGGTGTACCAGAGCATACTTCAACCAAGATGAGGTAAGCTATGAGGTGGAAATGGAGGTACCAAAAACACTTCAGGAAAAAACACAGGAAAAAAGCACAAAGAAAACAATTCATTTGTCCTAAATGTGGACAAGAAGCTCAAAAGACACGACATCATGTTTTTCCAAAGAGATGGAACAAAACAGAACTCTACCAATTCCCTTCAGAATTAAGAGATGTGAAGGTTGGATTATGTAGACACCCTTGCCATGATGCAATAGAGGTTGTTATTAGGGAGAAGGAGGAGGATTTTGGTGGTCGTCTTCCAATCTATGAATATCCAAAAATCGTAAATGAATTTGTGGGGTTTGAAATTTGCTAACCATCACGAAGGGGTTGTTTCATTTATGAAGCACCCCTTCTTTTATGGGGTAATAGTGGTATTATAAAAGATATTATAAGATATTATAAAATGTAATATAAAAATGTAATGTAATAAGTTAGGATTATGGATGATATTTCATTTGACCAATTGATAGAAGATAGTAAACAACTTTCATTAATCATTAATGAAGGAGGAGTAAATCAATATGATGGGGTATATGGTATTCCGAGTGGTGGTTTGATTCCCGCATATATTATTGCTAATGAATTAAAGCTTCCTTTACGGGAAAAAAATGATATTACAGAAAAGACTTTAATTATTGATGATATAATAGATTCTGGTGCAACAATTAAAAAACTAATTGAGGATATTAAAATATCACCAGATATTGGTGTTCTTTATAAAAAATCTCACGCACCAGTAGTAAAATATGTACTAAAAAATATTGATAATCAATGGATTAATTTACCACATGAAAGTTCAGGAGATAAATCTATACAAGATAATATTGTAAGAATTCTTGAATATTTAGGTGAAAATCCTAATCGTGAGGGGTTAAAGAATACTCCTAGTCGTGTTGTTAAGTCATATGACCGTATTTTTGGAGGATATAAACAAAAAGTTGAAGATATATTAACTATTTTTGAGAGTGAAAATTATGATGAGATGGTTGTATTGACTGATATTGAATTTTATTCAACTTGTGAACATCATATGCTTCCATTTTATGGGAAGGCGCATGTCGCATATATACCTAATGGTAAAATTGTTGGTATTTCTAAACTTGCTCGTGTGGTAGAGATTTTTTCTCGTAGATTACAAAATCAAGAAAGAATTACTATGCAGGTTGCTAATGCTCTTCAAGAAGCTCTGAATGCAAAAGGTGTAGCCGTGGTATTGGAAGGAAAGCATTTTTGTATGATTGCACGTGGAGTTGAGAAGCAAAATGCAATAATGAAAACGGCGCATTTAACAGGGGTATTTAGAGATGATAGTAAAAATGCTCGACAAGAATTTTATAGTTTGATTAATAAAAAGTGACCCATACTAAAAACACCTCGATAAATACCAAAAATATTATTAGTAGAAATATGGGCGAGGAAAATAATTATGACAAAGACAATAATTGTACTTAGTGGTGGAATGGATTCCACAACACTTCTTTATAAACTTCTTAATGAAGGTAAAGAGGTTAAAGCCATTTCTTTTGATTATGGACAGATTCATAAGAAAGAACTTGAAATGGCTAGAAAAACATGTGAAAAAGTTGGAGTAGACCACAAGATAATAGATGTAACTTTTTTACGTGAACTTTTATCGAATTCTGCTCTAACTAAAGGGGAGAATGTTCCAGAAGGGCATTATGCCAATGAAAATATGGTACAGACGGTTGTACCTAATAGAAATATGATTCTTAGTTCTATTGCAATTGGATATGCAGTTAATGAGGATTACGATGAAATTGCTCTTGGTATTCACGCTGGCGACCATGCTGTTTACCCAGATTGTCGTCCAGAGTTTGCTAATTTACTTAATCAAATTGCAGAGATAGCAAATTATAAATCAATTAAAGTATATACCCCATATATCAATAAGAATAAAATTGATATTGTTAGAGAAGGAACTCAACTGGGAGTAGATTATGCACAGACATGGACTTCTTATAGTTCGGGAGATGAACCAACTGGTCGTACAGGTTCGGATGTTGAACGGACTGAAGCATTTATTGCAAATGGACTAAAAGACCCTTTATATTCAGAAAAGGGATGGGAAGATGCTGTTGCGTATTATAATGAAGTGGTTAAAGACAAAAAATAAATATGTTGGGATATATAGGGATGGCAATATTATTATGTGCTTATTTAGTATTGCTTACTAAAAAAGATAAGTGGTTTGTTCCGATAGACATTATAGCTAGTGGTATTCTTACCATACATGCATTTAATATTGCAGACGTACCATTTATGGTGGTTAATGGTTTTATCACAATGATGCTTATAATTAAATATATTAAAGACCGTGGTGTGATAACTTCAAATAAATAAATATGAATCTTTATTTTGCAGGATATTCAACTGATAAAGAGATATTTAAGACGAATGCGACACATTTGCTAGAATCATATTTATTGTTTCGGCAGAAGGATTATGTTCGGTGGCATTCCGAGAGAAAAATACTAGATAAAATACTTTTTCTTGATTCAGGTGCGTTTTCTGCTTTTACACAAGGAAAAGTAATTAATCTTGATGAATATATTGATTATATAAAAAAAAATGAGAAATACATTAGTGTATATGCTGGATTAGATGTAATAAGTGATTGGAAGGGAACACGAAAAAATATTGAATATATGGAAGCTTGTGGACTAAATCCTCTTCCAACTTTTCATTTTGGCTCACCTATAGATGAATTAGAGCGATTAATAGACAAATATGATTATATTGCACTAGGTGGTCTTGTTCCTTATTCTAAAGATATTATAAAACTTAAGAAATGGTTGGATATCTGTTTTAACGTAATAATAAAAAAGAATAAAAAAAGAAAAAATAATATAAAGGTACATGGATTTGGTGTTAGTGCATTCTGGGCGTGGCAACGATATCCTTTTTATTCAGTTGATGCTACTTCTTGGTTAATGGGTGGTAAATTTAGGAGATTAATCAAGTTTGAAGGAGGAAAATTTAAAGCTTATAGTAAACGTTCAAGTGAACGTACTATAGAATTAATGGATTGTCATGATTTACATTATGTCGAAATTAATAGAAATAATATCAAAGAATATTTAAAAGGTGCTGAATATGTGACAAGATTATGGGAAAATCGAGGTATATTTTATTGATAAATTATTAAAACAAGATAAAAGTATATGGAACAAGCAATAAATACTAACAATCTAGTCGTAGATATTGATTGTGTTACACCTAATGAATACAATCCAAAGGTTCATTATGAAGAGGATGAACACAATTTTCATGAATATGAGAAAATAAAGGAAAGTATACAAAAAGTTGGACAAATACAGCCTATTTTGGTTCGTGAAATAGGTAAAGACAGATATGAAATCATTAATGGGTTTCACAGGTGGAGTGCTATGAAAGAATTGGGGTTTAGTCAGGTAGAAATAAAGAATCTTGGTAAACTAACCTTTGACGAAGCATTATCAAGAGCATTGCTTACTGAAGATACCAAAGTGCCTATAGATAAGGTTGAACTCGGTAAATTGTTTAAAGAAATTGTAACTATAGAGAAACCTATTGAATATTGGGCAGATTTACTTCCTTATACCCCAGACCTAATAAAACAACAGGTAGAGCTACTGGATTTTGACCCAGATATGTATGAGAGTGAAGGAGGTGAGGGTTCTGGTGGGGAAGAAGATAAGGAGCTTAAATTCTTCTTCAAACTAGATGATTATGACGAAGCGGAAACATGTAATACCGCACTTGCTCATACAGGATTTGATACTAATGAAGCTTTTGTAGAAGTTTGTAGGTATTATCTCAGTATGCATAAAGACAAAGAATCTGAATAGATTTTTTAAGTGGGATTTGAAATAATTAATTCTCATTAAACTCTTGTGTAAAATCTAAAAAAAGGTGGTAATATGTAATTATGAATATGAATGAGCTTGAATATACTGAGAGACGAGCGATGGAGCTTAAATATCTTGGTTATTCATATGCAGATATAGCTAAAGAAGTTAAGGCAACAGAAGGAACACTTGCTGTTTGGTTTTCGCATCAAGGGAAACTTGCACAACCGTATGCAGAATTTGTCCTTGCTATGAATGAAAGACGACAGAAAGACCTGGAAGATAAATTTTCTCTTTCTGATGAAGAGGTATTTGCCCTTAGTACAAATGTTGTCCGAGTTTTAGCAAAGCAGGTACAGGGTGAAAAGATACCTGTACTACGTGAAGATGGTACCCCTGCATTAGATGCAGAAGGAAAGCCAATGTTTACTATTAGAAAAGCAAAGATTTCAGTACGAGACTTTGTAGAAATGTGGAAGATACAACGCACTATGAAGGGATTACCTACAACTGTCGCTAGACAAGAGGTTATTTCAGAGAGTGACCATAGTACGTTAGTTATGAAAGCACTTAATTTAACAGAAGATGATTTCGCACCAGAACAAATCGCAGAGACTTCTAAGCGCATCGGAGCATACCTTAGCACTGGAAAAGATATTGCTAGACGGGAAGAAGCATAGGTGGTCGCAAATGGGTATAGGGGGGTATCACGAATGGGTACAGGATAACTGGACTAGTAGGGGAGAGAGGCTTGATTTTGATGAGCATAAATATCTTGTACAGATTTACCGTGACCAACATCCACATATAGAGTTTATGAAGTCTGCTCAAACAGGGGCAACTGAACGAATGCTTACCGAAGCAGTATATCTTCCAGACCAGTTTAATGTAAACTCAATTTATTTCTTTCCCACAAGCGGTACTATTTCAGACCTTGTTCAGGAGCGTATAGATGACCCTATAAATAATAGTTCACACCTTCGGGGTGTTTTAAGAAATTCAAAAGGGATTTTAGGAAAAACAGCAGATAAGGTTGGGCTTAAGCGTCTTTCAAAGGGGTTTGTATATTTTCGTGGTGCAAACCAAACAACTCAAATTACTTCTGTTGCAGGAGATATTATGTTTATTGATGAGCTTGACCGAATGCCTCAAGAGAATGTGCCGTATTTTACTAAGCGTCTTGAGCACTCTAGTTGGAAATGGGAGCGGTGGGCTTCTACGCCAACTATTCCTAATTTTGGTATCCATAAGAGTTTTATTCTTACAGACCAACATCACTATCATGTTAAGTGTACACACTGTAACGAGTGGCAAGAGTTAGATTTTTTTGAGAATGTTGAGTACACGATGAAGACAGAGCTTCAGTGTGAAAATGCTCAATTAGTGTGTAAAAAATGCAGAAGGGAGATAGTGCCATGGTTATGTGAATCTGAATGGGTTCCAAAGTCTCCACACCACGATAAGCGAGGATATTTTGTCTCAAAGCTATATTCACCCCGAACTGACTTTAAAAAGGTCGTAGAAGCGAGTAAGAAGGCTTCTGAGTCAGAAATACAACAGTTCTATAACCAGGACTTAGGATTACCCTATGAACCCAAGGGTGGGCGTATTACCGAAGAGATATTGCAATCGTGTAGACGCAGTTACGAGTTAAAGCCAACTGGAAAACCAACATTTATGGGAATAGATGTGGGGCGTGTTTTACATGTTGTTATCCAAGATATAGAACGTGTGTTGTATATAGGAACAGTAAAAGACTTTGAACAGTTAGACGAACTTATGAATACGTTTGATATTAAAAAGGCGGTGGTAGATGCTATGCCAGAGACTCGTAAATCTCAGGAGTTTGCGGATAAGTATCCAGGTCGTGTTCTTATCTGTTACTATTCAGGTGTGACACAACCAAAGGAAGGGGAATGGTTTAAAGTTGATGGACAGAAGGTTAATACAGACAGAACACTATCGTTAGATATGTGGACAGCACGTTTTAAAAATCAATCAGTTTATCTCCCACA